>Ga0181566_10000549_pt1 | contig 29514 bp, 20 predicted proteins | sample 101ome_15_FD_133762 | JGI IMG/M metagenome (GOLD analysis project Ga0181566, IMG submission 133762) | Coastal salt marsh microbial communities from the Groves Creek Marsh, Skidaway Island, Georgia - 101402AT metaG (megahit assembly) | ecosystem: Environmental > Aquatic > Marine > Intertidal...
AAAAGGGTGAAACAATCTACGCGCTCACGAGATCATTCGGTGACGCAACTTGGGAAGGCGTCCCAAGTAATCGGTCCATAGGCATGCCAGATAATGGGCCAATGCGCGGCCATTGAGGCGATCCCAAACCTTGCATCCATTTGCCAGTGTGTCTGATCCCAACGCCATCCACTGTAACACCAAATCCTTGCTTGCCCCGTCAAGTCGAGTCTCTGTCCAAGGGGGAGCCAAACCAAGCAGTTCAAGAAGATGGCATTCAAAACAAAGCGTCTGGATGAGGCCGTCTGTATCCTTTTGACTCATCCCTTTGAGATAGGATTCAAAAAGTTCCATCAAACCATCCATGGGGGTGTCTTCCTCAACGCAGTGGGCAACCATCTGGGCGGCGCAGCAGGCATACTCGAAACGATCTAGATGTCGACTCAGTGGTCCGGGTGGGTTCTTGAGCTGGATCTCCTGCAAGGTATGCAGGGTGGAACGAGAGCTGCGTTTGAAGGCCAGCAAACAGTGGTTAAACAGGTCGAGCTTTCCTTTGAAAGCTGATTTGTTCCTCAAAGCGCCCCGCGCCATGGTACTCAAACGTCCGTGATCCTTGGTGATCCAGTGAACGATGAGGCTGGTCTCAGAATAGCGAATGCAACGGATGATGATTCCCTGCGTCTGTTCCATTGGATTCAACCTCGGTAGGTTTATTCTCCGCCCCTCACCGATGAGGGAACGGGTAGTGTGGGTAGGGGAATCGTTTTTTTTAGATGGCTTAACCAGTGGTTTTCTTGAGTTTTCATCACGCGCCGATCATCAGGCTCATGATCATCATAACCTACCAGGTGAAGCATGCCGTGGATGAGGTAGCGCATGCATTCCTCAAACCAATGGGTGTGGTAGGTCAGGCCATAATGATAGGCGATTTCCGGGCAAATCAGGATTTCGCCTAGCAACATGCCCTGAGTGCCTTCAGAACTCAGGTCAAAGGTGATGACATCGGTTGCCCCTTCGTGCTGGAGGAATTGATGGTTGATATGGGCCATGCGAGAAGAGGCGAGAAATTGAATAGACAGTTCACAGTCACGTTCAGGCAGGATCTCAGCGGCAGCCCAGGAGGCAGCGGCACGACTGATTGCCAAATCGACAGCCCACTTTCTTTGGCGATTTCGAACCTCGATCAGATGCATGCTTGAGGCCATGGAAATGAGTGCTTGTGCTGTAGCCTACCTAGCCTGCTGTTGACGATGGTCCTCATAGGCAGCCACAATTTTCTGAACCAGCCGATGGCGAATGACATCTTTTCTCTGAAATTCGATAATCGCTATGTCATCAATTCCCTGTAAGGCCTTTCTCGCTTCAAGGAGGCCTGAGGGTTTATGCTTTGGTAGGTCTATTTGAGTAGGATCGCCCGTGATGACGGCCCGAGAATTCATCCCAAGTCGAGTGAGAAACATGAACATTTGTTCGGTGGTGGCATTTTGGGCCTCATCAAGAATAATGAAGGCATAATTCAGGGTGCGCCCACGCATGTAAGCAAGTGGGGCAATCTCGATAATCCCTCGATCACGATACTTTTCAATTTCTTCTGCAGGGAGCATGTCCAACAGAGCATCTTGCAGGGGTCTCAAATAAGGATCGAGTTTTTCATGGAGATCGCCAGGGAGGAACCCGAGTGCCTCCCCGGCTTCCACCGCTGGGCGAGTGAGGATGATTCGGCTGACCGCACCGGTTTTGAGTGCCTGAGCTGCCATGGCCATCGCAAGGTAAGTTTTGCCTGTTCCAGCTGGCCCGATACCAAAGGTCACATCATGCTTACGTATTGCTTCGATGTATTCTTTCTGGCCCGCGGTCCTTGGATGAATAGGAGGCTTGCGGCTCGAGGGTTGAATACGCTCCTCATACAATCGTTTGAGGGCACCGGCTCCATGCTGCTTGATGATTTCCAGGGATTGATTGAACTCACGCATGCGGATGGCAGTGCCAGCCTTAAGTGCTTTCTCCAGAGTCATGAAAAGCTCTTTGGCCTGTTCGACTTTGTCGAAGTCACCCTCGAGCTTTATCCAGCCATCGCGCGTGATAGCTTTAACCCCCAGTTCAGTTTCCAGCAGCTTCAGATTGCGCGCGTCATTGGCAAAAAGTAATTGAGCCTGATGGGCATTTTCGTAATGCAGTGTTTCAGTTGCCATGAGGAAAAGACAATTTAATGAAAGCTAGGCCGAGATCGATCAATGGTTGCCTGCATGCAAGGTGTGGTCAGTTTCATGCTTCCTGAATCGGTTCACTGCCTCGAAAGGCCGCACGCAGTTTCTCAGCCAGGGCTTCCAGAGCCTCTGGGAGGACGGCTGTGGCGCCGATAACTGGCATGAAATTAGTATCCCCCTCCCAGCGAGGCACAATATGCATGTGGAGATGCTCCTGGATGCCGGCACCCGCAACGGCCCCCAGGTTCATGCCGATATTGAAGCCACTTGGCTGCATGATATGTCTCAACACTCTGATAGAGTTTTGGGTGGCTTCCATCAGGGCGCTTAGTTCCTGTTGGTCGAGGTCATCCAGGTTGGCAACCTGACGGTAGGGGACCACCATGAGATGCCCTCCGCTGTAGGGGTAGCGGTTCATGACCACATAGCATGACTGACCTCGCCACAGGACCAGATTGGCCTCGTCGTCGGAGGATTGAGCGATCTGGGTGAACAGGGAATCTTCGCCTTTGGGTTCTTTAGGCGCCAGAATGTAATCAATGCGCCATGGAGCGTGCAAGTGTTCCATATGAGCGCAACTTAGATTGCCAACATCCTAAAGTCAAAACAGGGTCAGGGGTGGGCCAGGATTTCGATGTCGCGGTAAGCCACATGCATGTCCTGCCCTCCGTGAAGCTGAAGTGCAAGATGGCCAGCCAAGCGACCAGGATCCTTTTCCAGGGAAGCAGTCTGATGCCCGTTTATGTGCACGGTAATGCGCTGGCCATGAGCCGAGACCGTCAGCTGATTCCATTCGCCTTTTCGATACCAGGGTGTCTTTTTGTCGGCTGGGTGTTCGATCACCCACGCACGACCCCCGGTTTCGTAAAGCCCCCCGGTTTCGTAGGAAGTATCCACTTCAACCTGGAATCCGTGCACGCCAACCCCATCCCCAGATTTTTCAGAACGAAAATAAAAGCCACTGTCTCCACGGGTTACCTTGAAGGAAGCGCGGACAGTGAAATCGCCATAGGTTTGGTCGGATACCAAAAGTCCGTGCCGTGGTTCACTGGCTGGGCTGGTCCCTTGGATTGTCCCATCGACAACCTCCCACGTGCCTCCTGGAAGAGTATGCCATCCGCTTAGATCTTTGCCATTGAACAAAGGCTTCCATTGGTGTTCACCCAGATCCTGGATGCGGATGTTGCGCCACTTGATCTGCATGGGTTCCTCACGATTGGTACCGTGAACTTGAAGAGCAATGAATCCGGATACGTTCAGTGAATCCCGCAAATCCGCAGCAGGGACCCCGTTGACCCAAGTGCGGATAGAATCGCCGATGGCCTCAACCCGGTAGTGATTCCATTGGTTTTGTCGGAAGGCAGCTTGTGCCTGAGGGAGATCCTTCAAAGGGAAAAGCCAGCCACGACGACTTTCGTCATAGATGCCGCCAGACCAGGCACGCTTGCTTGGATCAATTTCCACCTGATAGCCATGCACCACGCCTCGGTTGTAGTCAGGGTCGCTCAGGCTTCGTATTTGGATGCCTGAATTCATGGCCGGGTCCACGAGGTATTCTAGCTCCAGAATGAAGTCCCCATAGTCGCGATCGGTACAAAGGAAGGTGTTAGCTCCCCCCTGACGTGTTGTCCCGATGATGGTTTGCTCGGAAACCTCATAGGTTGCGTTGCCTCCTCGCTTGATCCAGCCATCTAGGTTTTCACCATTGAAAAGCGACGACCATTGAGCCCCCCATGCGTATGGCGCAAGAGAGCACAGGCACCATGTCACCATCCAGAAAGGGACCATCTGGCATGACTGGATCGAACGTTTGGAAGGGTTATTCACAAGCAAGATATTTTACCGAATTCGGGTTGGCTTCAATGCCAAAATATTTCATTGTTCTGCTAATATTGGGCTACACAACCCCTCTTTTTGCCAATTGCTTCCATGACCTTGCCCCAGCCAGAAGACTTAGCTGCTGCCCAGAGCGCGCGTCGGAAAGCCTACCTGCACGTATTGCCTCCTTTATTCATCACTTCTGTCATCGCCTACCTTGATCGGGTCAATTTGGCCTACGCCAAGCTGACCATGAATCAAGATCTGCAGTTTTCAGATGAGGTGTTTGGGCTTGGGGCAGGTATCTTTTTTCTAGGGTATGTCCTCTTTGAAATACCAGGAGCACTCATAGCTGAGCGCACGAGCCCTCGAAAATGGTTGGCGCGTATCATGTTTAGTTGGGGCTTGGTTTCTGGATTGATGGCATTCATGACCCAAGTCTGGGAATTCTACCTGCTGCGCTTTGCCCTTGGGCTTGCCGAGGCAAGTCTTTATCCCGTCCTCTATGCCTCATGCATCCCACGCTGGTTTGGGGCTGGGGATCGGCCTCGAGCCATCGCGCTGCTACTTGCCTCCCTGCAGGTCTCGAACATCATTGGAGCCCCATTGGCAGGCTGGGTCCTGGGCTTTCAGTTGCCCGGATTGGAGGGCTGGCAGACGCTCTTCCTGCTGGAGGCGCTTCCTGCCTTAATTTTCGCCGTGATATTGCTTAGGTGGTTTTGCGATGATCCTGCTCAGGCCACCTTTCTCAACGCTGATGAGAAAAAGTGGTTGCTGGATCAATACAAGCGCGAGTGCCATGCCAAGTTAGAGACAAGGCACTACACCGTGATGCAGGCCTTATGTGATCCTAAAGTGCTGAAATTATGCCTGATTTATTTTCTTTGGATCACCGGTTTTTGGGGCTTTGGATACTGGATGCCATCTGTGCTAAAGGCCCTCAGTGGTTGGTCTGATTTGGCATTGGGATGGATGGTTGTTCCTCCCATGTGTCTTTCCCTGGGGTTCATGCTTTGGATCGGACACCGATCCTCGGTGACTGGGGAAAAACGATTTCATGGTGCGATAGGGCTCTTCATAGGAGCTGTGGGTCTTTTGCTGGGCACGTCCTTTGACAATCCCTGGTTGAGTTACCTGATGCTATGCATGGCTGCAGTGGGGGTTTACGCCCCCTTTGGGGTATGGTGGTCCTATCCCACAACTTTTCTGACTGGATCGGCTGCAGCCGGAGCCATTGGCATGATCAATTCATTCGGCAATATAGGGGGTTTTGTGGGACCCTATTGCATCGGCTGGCTTAAGGAAACTAGTGGTGGCTACACTCTGGGATGGGTTTACCTGGGTCTTTCGCTGGCCCTGGCAGGGTGTCTGATGCTCACACTGCGCCACACCCCCAGGGATCTGTGAGTCGCTCACTAGAAAAACTTTTTTAACAATAAACGCCATTCCTGGCCGTTAGTGCAGGAAAAGCCTAACCCATTGATACATGATCCAAAACGACATCATCTCCAAATACGCCGCTCAAGCTACCTACTTACCTTCTTTGGATGGGATCACGCGTGGCTTCTCGAGTCTGGCATGGCCATGCTGGATACTCATGAGCCTCCTCGCAAGCAAAGCACTCGAGGCTCAGACCAATGGCTATCCCCCATCCAAGCGATTGGACGCGCTGATGGTGCCTGTTTTCAAGTCCCCTGATTCGGGAAGTGAGCCGGCTCGAGCCAATTTCCGACTTTTTCTGCACTATCAATTGCCTGCGACTGAGGAAGCACGCTTGCACCTTGGGTCCGAGGTTTCCCTTCGATTGCTGAGCGGTAATCATGTCCTAGCCGTTGAGCACGAGCACCTACCTGAAAAAGAGGGTCGATTGGTTGCTTCCATGGACGGTCGTGAGATGCTCAGCCTTGCCTTGCCTGCAAAGGAATCGAATCGATATGAGTCCACCCTGGAAGACGCCCAAAATATTTTTCGCATGGATGCATCCTACACCGCGTCGGTGCGCTTTCAGACCAAGGGCGAAGGCACCCTGATTTCCAAGAGTGCGACCGATGCTAAATGGGCTCCTAATGCCAAGGCTCTTTTCATCCGTGATGGACGATTGGTTTATGACATCGGTTGGCTAGGGGCCATGAATTCAGCCGCTCAAGTTAATGATGGCCAACCCCATCACGCTGTCATCCAGGTGCGCGATGGGAATGCTCGTTTGTTTTTGGATGGGGAACAGGTGGCATTTGGAGAAGGATTGACAGCCAAGGATGAGCCACTTCATCGATTTAAGATTGGCCGATCTGCCTCTGATTTCGGGATGGATTGGCAAAATGGATCGATTCAGGAAGTGCGTTTTTGGAAGGATGGACTTTTAGATGATGCCTTAACCGCCTGGATGGGATCCGGTCAAGAGCCCCTGAATCCCCCTAACTTATTATGGCAGGGAATGATGCCGCAGGAGACCTTTGAGGGAGAGGGCGTAGCAGGTTTCGGAGTCGTTCCTCGCTTGGAAGGCAAGGTTGATGTGATCAAAGCATGGGTCCAGCCTCTGAGTGAGGTGGATCACGCCACACTCATTTCGGGCTGGGACCAATCCACTTTCAACGAGGGGCAAGAAATTTACCAAGGCCTATGCGTGACTTGCCATGGAACGGCCCAACAAGCTGGTTTTCTCCCCACAGCGCTCAAGTTCCATGAGGGTCAGTTTCGCAATGGTCATGATCCTTATGCGATGTATCAGACCTTGACTCATGGCTATGGGATGATGGTTCCTCAGGGGCAATACACCCCCCGACAAAAATATGCCGTGATTCAGTATATCCGTGAAGCCTTGGTGCGTCCGCATAATCCCATGGAGTATTATGAAATCAGCCCGGCTTATCTGGCATCCTTGCCCAGACCCTTGAGGCTTCAAGAGCCACGGTCGGTGCAAGAGACTTCGGATCTACCTCAATATCAGAAAATGGATTTTGGCCCTGCCTTGATGTGGACCTACCAAGTCAACGATGCCAAAAAAACATCTGATTGGAACATTGCCCAAAAAGGCATCAATGTCCGTCTGGATCCTGGTCAAGGGGGTGTTTCCAAGGGGCAGGCATGGATGGTCTACGACGAAGATACCATGCGTGTGGCGGCTGCCTACACCGGGGACTCCTTCGTGGACTGGCGAGGCATTGCCTTTGATGGGTCTCACGGGACCCATACTTCCATTTCTGGAGATGTCGCTTTTGAAATGCCAGATGCCCCAGCATGGCAGCACCCCGAAAAGCAAAGCTGGGAGGATGAGCGAATCACGGGGCGAGATGGGCGTCGCTTTGGCCCATTGCCTCGTGATTGGGTGCACTACAAAGGCCTTTACTATCACGGAGAAAAGGTGGTGGTGCAGTACACGGTGGGCGAAAATAATTTTTTGGAGCATCCCAGTGTCTTGGATTACGGCGATGCTCCGGTTTTTGTAAGAAGTTTTGAGCTGTCTTCGGCCAATCGGCAACTTGTGGCTCGGGTGGCACCTGATCGACCTGATCTGGCGGTATGGATCCAGGGCCATCACACGGTAGGTCTGCGACGTCGTCAGGGTTTTGTCGAGATGGTCGTGGAGCCTTCTCAGAATAAAAGACAGTGGCACTTGCTGGTCGCCCGACTAGATGAGCCTTCTCTAAGAGGGCTGGCTGAAGGGGTCAGGGCGGTTGACTTTGCTCAACTCACAGGAGGGGGGGCGCCTCGTTTCGGGCAAAAAGTGATCACAACTCAAGTGGAAAGGGGCCATGAGATGGATGCTTTCGCGGTCGACGTCCTTCAGCTACCTGATGCATCAGCCAATCCATGGGAATCTTGGATGCGCCTAGGAGGTTTTGATTTTGACCCCAATCATCCTGGTCGGGCCGCGGTTTGCACGTGGATGGGAGATGTTTGGCTTGTCGATGGGGTAGGGCTCGAATCTTCGGCGTTGAAGTGGCGGAGGATCTGTTCAGGCCTGTTTCAGCCGCTCGGATTAAAAATGCATCAGGGAACGATTTACGTCACGTGCCGCGATCAAATTGCGAGGCTGCACGACTTCAATGGAGATGATGAAATCGATTACGTGGAAAGTTTCAACAATGATGCCCAGGTTACCGAGCATTTCCATGAGTTTGCGATGGGGCTTCAGGTAGACTCCAAGGGGGATTTTTACTACGCCAAATCGGCTAGGCATGCCAAAACCGCCCTGGTGCCGCATCATGGTACCTTGTTGCGTGTGACTGCTGATGGAGCTCGGACTGACATTGTCGCTAATGGGTTTCGGGCTGCCAATGGCGTGTGTCTCAACCCGGATGGATCTTGGATCGTGACCGATCAGGAAGGCCACTGGAATCCGAAAAACCGTATCAATTATGTGCGAGAAGGAGGATTCTATGGAAACATGTTTGGCTATCACAACGTGAGTGATTCTTCCAATGCTGCGATGGAACAACCGCTCTGTTGGATCACCAATGCCTTCGACCGATCACCAGCTGAATTACTCTGGGTGGGGCCAGATGCAAAATGGGGACCCTTGAACGGAGTCCTGCTCAATTTGTCCTACGGGTATGGGAAAATCTACACTGTGCCGCACGAATTGGTCCAAGGACAGGCTCAAGGGGGCATGTGCGAACTCCCCATGGAAGCTTTTCCTACGGGTGTGATGCGGGGCCGCTTCCATCCCGTGAACGGACAACTTTATACTGCGGGCATGTTTGCTTGGGCTGGAAACCAACAGCAGGCCGGTGGGTTTTACCGTGTGCGATACACCGGAAAACCAGCCCATGTGCCAATCTCAATGGAAGCCACCCAAAGCGGGATGCGAATCACCTTCAGTGATCCACTGGACGCCGATTTCATCGAGCACACTGAGCGAGTAGAGGTTGAAGTGTGGGATTTAAAGCGTACGGCCAACTATGGTTCCAAACATTACAATCAGCGCCCATTGGAGGTGCAATCAGTGAGTTTGTTGAGTGATGGGCGCAGCGTATGGGTAGAAATTCCCCAAATTCAGCCGACATGGGGCATGTCCATGAAGTTCGAACTCCGAGGCCCGGGACAGTCCAAATCGGTTTCGAGGTTGATTCACCACTCCATCCATCATCTTGGTAACGGGCTGTTCTAAAGCAGGATCCCGTGTGGCTTGCCAGGGCGAATCTGAGCACGCATTGCGTCTTGCTCAGCTCAAACCCAGCAGAGCAGGCCAGGAGGCTGGCTCTTCAGAGGTGTCATGCGCACTGAACCATCACCTTGCCAAATTGGTGGCCATTTGCCAGATGATTGATAGCGGCTTGGCAGTCCTCCAAGGACCAAGTCGAATCAATGACTGGCCTGATCTGGTGTAGGCAAGCAAACTGCATCATGGATTCAAACTCCTCTCGGGATCCCATGGTAGAGCCCTGCAAGGTAATTTGCTTCCAGAATAATTTAAACAAGTTCAAGGACCGAGGTGAGCCCGTGGTGGCGCCATACTGAACCAAGCGCCCTCCAGGTTTCAGTGCTTCCAGCATGGGGTCATGATCCTTGCCTCCTGAGCCATCTAGAATCAGATCGGGCGGGCCACTCTGGTCGGATAAATCGCAGGCCCAAGCCTCCTGTCCGTAGATGACACCGCCTTGTGCTCCCATTGATATGGCTTGCTGGAGTTTTGAATGGGAACCGCTGGTCACCCAGACTCTGGCGCCTGCAGCCAGCGCCCATTGCATTGCTAGCAGGGCCACGCCACCACCGATACCGGTAATCCAAAGGGTTTGCCCTGGGATGAGATGACCCTGTGTGAAGAGCCCCCGCCACGCCGTAACGCCCGCCAAGGGAAGGGCCGCGGCTTCCTGGAAAGTCCATGCTTTGGGTTTGGGATAGAGGCAGGAAACGGGCACACACGTATGGGTTGCCAGGGTGCCTGGCCTGGGCATGCCAAGGACCTGAAAGTTCGAGGATTGTACTCTGGGATCATCCCCCCAATGCAACCCTGGATAAAGCATGACTTCTTGGTTCAACCAAGACGGGTCGACCCCTGCGCCCAGGGCAGTGACCACACCTGCTCCATCCGATCCAAGGATCGCCGGTAGCTTGATCTTGGGATAGAGTCCTTGGGTGATCCAAAAATCACGACGATTGAGCGCGGCTGCCTTCAACCGAATCTGGACTTCGCCGTGGGGGATCTCAGACTCATGACTTGTCTCCAGAACAAGGGGTTGCCCTATTTGATGCAGCACCGCTGCCTTCATGCGCCCGAGTCTTTCCTGCTAGTGGCGTATGATCGCTTGCCAAATAAAGCAGTGCCTAGTCGTATTAGAGTCGATCCTTCTTCTACAGCGACCTCGAAATCGTTGCTCATACCCATACTCATGATCGGGAAGGGGACCCCCATCAGGTCTTCACAATCCCTTCGCAAACGTTGCATTGCCTGAAAGACAGGTCGCGTTTTTTCAGGTTCAGGAGTCCAAGGGGCCATGGTCATGAATCCATGAATTTCCAGGCGATCCAGCGCGTTGATTGCCTCAAGCTCATCCTTGATCTGGTTGGGTGTGAATCCGTGCTTTGTCGCTTCACCTGAGATGTTGACTTCGAGTAAGACTCGCGCTGTCCTTGCCTGTTTGGCGCATTGTTCCTGAAGCGATTCAGCCAGCTTGATCGAATCGACGCCGTGAATCAGGTGGAAAAGGCGCACAGCATCTCGGCTCTTGTTGGTTTGCAAGTGCCCAATAAAATGCCACTGGAAATGAGGGGCTGCCTGACTGATCTTGAGCTTCGCCTCCTGGATCTTGTTTTCACCGAAACAATTGAGGCCGCATTGGGATGCTTCCTCAATAGCCTGCATGCTGTGCCCCTTGCTAACGGCTAACAGGGTCACCTCCTTGGGGTCACGTCCAACCCGATCGCAGGCCTGGATCAGGCGTTCTTGCAGACCCTCTAGACGCTGAGCGAAAGATCCTTCTGGTGCCATCACGGTTTGGGGGCGTTGGTTGTTTGGGGGGCAATATTGGGCTGTTCTTTGAAATCCAATCGCTCAAAACATCTAATTTCCAGGGCTGATTCCCCATAAAATGGGCTGGTGAAGTGTAGCTGATGCCCTTGGATTCGTTGCAGATTGATAGTCAATTGATCCCCCCCTAACAGATGTGCTCTGGCCTCACCCTGCTTCAGGGGCCTCAAAGTATCACTCACACCACCCCACTCGATTTTTTCAACCCGCTCCCACGGAGTCTGCGTAGCCGTTTCGCCTATCATGAACTCAACAGCTGATTGGGTAGCCTGGCTCACTCGGCCCACCAGCTTGTCCCCATTACGAAGGGTTAACAGGTCTGTTTTGGACTGAACGCGATTGGTAGGTGGCGACTCAAATCGGCCATCCCAAGGCTTGAGCTTAAGATTGCTAAGTCTCACCGAACCCTGTCCCTGATGCACTAACCTGATGCCATTGCCCTCTCCTGCGAAACCACCTTGGTCGACCCAGCGTTTAATCAGAATCCCATTGACCAAGAGACTGATGCTGTGGTCGGCCTTGTTGGTGCGGACATCAACATGAGCCCTTTGCCCCTGGCGGAACACGGGTGTTTGGGTCATCCCCAGGTATTGGAGGGGTTCCTTTTGTTTGACCATCAGGACATTCACCGCATAGCTGGTCAACTGAAGACTGTAAAAGCCGCCGAAATCTGGTTCCGAATCCTTTTCGGCTAGGCTGACTGGCTGTAAGTAGTCTGTGTAAAGGGCGACGGCAATGTTCAGGGAGCCTTTCCACTCAAGGTCAAATTCCATCTGCATTCGATCTGGCATACCGATCATGCGGGCTATCGAAGCAGCCTTGGTGGCGTAGAAGGCCCCGTTACGATATGCCCATTGACCTCCTTCCAGCTGAGCTGTATTCACCTCACCCATGGTCCATCCCTGCAGCCCCGTCGGGCCGGCATAGAGGATGCCTTGATCGTCATGATGCATGACTGCCCACTGGATTTGATCAGCAGGGAGACTCAGATTCTTGCCGTAATGGGTCGCTAGCTGCAGGGTGGTTTCCGACAGATGCTCCAGTCGTCCAGAAACCTGGTCACCGTTACTCATGCGCAAGGTGATCGAAGGTACCCATGCGCTTTGTTGAGCGGGGCGGTCTCCAAGTCGGATTTCCTCAATAGCCGATGAATCAAAGGCAAAAGGGGTCTGGATGTCCTTCCTATCCCACAGTGTGATTCCGGGGAAGTCAAATTGAACCAGATTTCCTGAGAGTTGATCGCCATTGCTTAAATGGATGGTATCGACCGTGATGGGACGGATGACAGGTTCTGAGGGCAGGGGATCGGCTACCAACCCAAGGCTATCGGTGTCCGGTTGACTCGATTCCTGACTGAGAGCGACAAGCGAAGACAGGAACAGGAAATGGACCAAATTAAGGGTTGTCTTCCAGAATCCAGATTGCATCGGCTGCATCATCTTTGTGAAGTGATTGGTGATTCAGATTGAATTCTATCTGCCGGATTGAATCGCTCCGGAATGAGAGAGGACCAAAAGTACTGCTTTTTCCATTGAGCCAATCCTCTTCAAGGGAAAGGAGATCAAAGGATAGGCTGCCGCCTCCTGCAAAATGGGCCCTGACCCGGGAAGGGTGCGTTTCCGTTTGATGAGTAGTCTGATCCGTCTGGTTAAACTGGATTTGCTTGACCCTTTCCATGGGCAACCGAATGGCTCTTTCTTCTCGCAGTAGGAACTCAATGGATTGATCGCGGATAGAAACCACACGACCCTTTGGGCGGTCTTGATTGACCAGGGAGAGGACATCTCGCTCTCCAAGCACTAGATCCTCCTCTTGTTCCTCATCGCTTCCATCCCATTCTGTGACCAAAAGGTTGCTGAGGGCAAAGGACGAGCTACTGAGTTGAGATGAGAAGGAAATACCACTGCCTTCGGCCACAAAACCTCGGTTGTCTCGGAAATTCCCAATGGGTTCATCGTTGATATAGACCACGAACCGTGAGCTTTCTCGATGAGCTCGGATACTGAAGCGGGCTTCACTACGACCATTGAGAGATTCAATGCGAGATTGTCCCAGGGTGAGGACTCCGGTGCCCGGCTGAACCCGTTGAAAAGAGACAAATTGTGGGCTCAGGAAAAAGATGTAAGACCCCTGTCGGTAGTCAAATCGATTGTAGGTATCAGTAAAGAGCGTCACGCTCAGCTGGTAGGGTTGTTCCCACTTCAGGTCAAAACTGAGGTTGACCGAGTCCTTGAGTCCGAAATCACGTCCGATGACGCCACGACTTTTGATTTTAAGCGATACGTCTTGATAGCTCCAGCCGTTCTGCCCAGCACCTAGCTCCCATTCGGTGAGGTTGTTGGGGCCTTCGTAAATCACTTTATAACCTGTCTTGAGAAAAGCGATACGACGGAGAGCACTGCGATGTGTGTTGAGTTGACCTCCAAACCAGGTCTCCAGTTCCACGCTTTCTTCTCCAAGGGCCAGAAGGTTGCCATAGATCAAGTCGCCATTACTGAATTCGAAACGGCAGTCCGGTTGCCGTTCCTGTCGAACCAAGCCCATCGTGTTGAGTCTTAGTCGGGAGAGGTTGGTAAGATCGAAAGTAACCTCATTGCTTGCAAGTGGATGTTGCCAGGTTAATCCCTGGTCCCCACTGAGACCTCTGGTGAACCCATGGAGCGTAGACCCGTCCATCAACTCGATCATTTCAGTGATAGCCTCACCTGGGTTGTCTGGGATGGATTCTTGAGCGAACATGCTCAAGCAGGAGGCAATGGTGCCACTGAGTAAGCAGCGCTGCCAATTCAAGATCCTTGATAGGGTTTTGTTGGCAACATCAACGCTCATAAATGGGCAGAAAACGATAGTTGAGTGCCATGGAAAGGAGTGAAGCTGCCGTGCTGAAAGTGGTGCCGAACTGACCATCCCAGCTACCATCAGGATTTTGGGATTGTTTGAGGGCGGTGATATTTTCCTGATTCCACCGGTTCCATTCTTCCGGGGAGGCATGGAAGAAGGCCTGGGCTCCGTAGTAGAGATAATAATGGTAATAATTATTCGATTGACTGGCTTTCTTAAGATAACCGAAGGCCGACTGGAAGGCGGGTGTGTCCTTGCGCTTTGCCAGAGCCAAGACGAGGCAACCAATGGCGGTTCTGGGACTGTTGGCTCCCGATGCCGAAGTATAGCCAAAACCTCCATCTTTGGTTTGGCATGATAGAAAATATTCAATGCCCTGTTCGATCGCTTCCTGGGGTACTGAGAGCCCAGCATTCCTAGCGGCAAACAAAGAAACCATTTGCGCGCCGCTGACGGTGGTATCGGCATCTTGACTCTCAGGGGAGTAGCGCCATGCATGACTTGGGTTTTGACTCTGTGATTCAAGGATCAGCCCAATAGCGCGTTTGAGGGCCGGGCCAATACGTTCATCCATGACAGCTCCATAGGCTTCGGCCAGCGATAGGGTGGCGAATCCGTGATTGTACATGGTCCTACCGATGTAGCCAGTTTGCTGATTTTGTTCGGAGAGGATGAAATCGAGACTTCGTTTGATGGTGATTGCATAGGGACCATGATTGGGATCATCTCCATGAGCTAGCAAACTGACCAACGCCAGGCCGACCACACCCGGTTCCATCCCATAGGGCCGATCTGACCAGTTTCCCTGGTCGCTTTGTGAGGCTGCCAGGAATTGCAAGCCTTTGACGTAGAGTCGATCCACCTCTGAGGCAGCCAGATCGAATTGATCGGTGAACAGTTGCTGTGCCTGCAGGCCAATGCTCAAGAGGGTGAGCATGAGGTAAACCGCTGCAAACTTGGATGGAGTGGTATAAGGACTCTTCACGGTGTGGCCCCTGATACGGTGTTTTGGGGAGAGGGGAGTTGTTCCAGTTGCTGGAAGTAGAGCTCGAAGGATTGACGAAACTCCGCCGGAAGGTTGAATGCCTGACCACTCCCCTTGGAAACCGTGCGTGATTCCGGTGCATCGCCTTGGTCGTTGCCTGAAGTTTCTCCTGGTTGCCGATTGGTGTCGCCTCCTGAAGTGTTCCCACCATCTTGCTGGCTATTTGGCTGTTGCCCCATGGATTGACTCGCCATCATCATCTGCATCATGAATGACATGGACTGGCTGGCCGAGGATGAAGGATCGTTCTTCTGTGCCTGCTCATTGAGCAGGTTGATGGCATCGGTCAAGGTGTTGATGGATTGCGTTTCGGCCTCCACCACGTCCTTGCCGGTATTCCCTCTTGCAAGACCATCGGCTGCGTTACCCATGTGTCCTCGGATTTCCTCGAATACGGGGTCCATGAATGGCAATGGGATAGCATCCTGTATTTCCTGTAGGGATTCTTGAAGCTGATATTGTTGCGTTGAAAGATCGCCGGTCGCTGTGACCTTGGAATCATCCTTTTGGGAGGGCCGGTCAAGGAGGCGGGTTCGCATGCGCAGATTGAGTTCACTTTCACGCATTCTGAGAAGGGCCATGAGCTGTTCGGTAAGATCCTGTTCCTTTTGGCCACCGCCCTCACCTTCACCCCCACCGGCGGCTTCGCCTTCCTCTTCTTCAGGCTCAAGCAAAGTAGCCCACGCTGCAAACTGTTCTGCCCAGGATGCGATTTGATCGGCAGCATCCATGGTAATGTTTTTTAGGATCATGGAGCGGGTGGCATTGAGCCCCTCCACGGCCTGACTTGCTATCATTGCATCGGAGACCTCACCATAGGGATCTTGCTGGGTTCTCTCAAAAAAACGACCAATCTCCTCTTGCAGTTCACCCGTCTTGCCCGCTGTTTCTTCCTGAGTCTCTCCCAGTTTTTCGTGAAGCGCTCGCCAGCGAGGTGGCAGTTCGTCGTTGAAAAGACCCAGCGTTTGCTCCGCTCCGTCCATCAAGGTGGATTCCAGTTCTAGCTCTGTCTGACTCAACCCACGAAGGCGCTGTGCCAGGGTCATGGCCTGTAGTTCGTCCAGGCCCTCATTAACCATGGCTTGAAGGTCCTGAAGTGCCTCCAATACTTGCTGCTCCTTTTCCTGCGCTTCCTGCAGTGCCTGTTGCTGAGGTGAGGAGGCAGATTGGGGTGATTGGGGTGATGAAGGAGACGGTTGTGCAGGGGAGCCTTTTTGCCCTTGTGCGGGTGAAGCTGCCTCTTGCAGTGCCTGGGCTGCCTCTTGCATGGTTTGATCAGCCAATTGTTCCATTTCGCTGAGTGTCTGGGTCCATTCGGACATCATTTCATTGGAAAAGGCTGGGTTGCGCATGGCTTCTCTAAGCGTTTCCATGCCACGCTGAGCTAGTTCAGCCAGATGGGACGCATTGAGTTCCTGATCGCTCGCCTGATCCTCGGTGCGTCTGGCAATATCCTCTGGGCTCAAGGCTGAAAGGTTGTCCAGCGTTTCCCTGGTTGCGTCCGCGATGGACTGTTCCAATCTGGAAACATCCTCGATTTCGGTCATCAGCGACTCCAGCTGCTGACGTATGCGCTCAGCATGTTCAACCGAGCTCACAATGTGGATTCTGTATAGAGGTGTCAGCGAGGGTTCCCTCTCTGGGTAGTAATCGGTGACTTGTCCGAAGAGTTCGACCACATCTCCGGGAGCAATGCCATAAAGGTTGGGGCTGAAATAGAAGGAGACGCTCAGCTCTTTCTGGGCGCGGTGCAGAGAGGTGTCGCTAAAGTCCAATCGCAGGGTTTCTTCCGAAGGCTCGATACCATTGAGGCTTTTCCAGAGAACCCCGAAATCCTGCACTCCGTAGTCGTCAGCCACTCGAGTTTTAAGTTCAAGGGCTTCGGTTTCCAGGATAGCCATCTCCCGAAACAGGTCTGGGAATTGAATGGTCGGAGCTTGATCATTCTGTTGCCTGATCGAGAGTTGCCAGGGGCGAGCCTGTCGAAACCCGAGATGATCCTGCCATTCCAGAGTGGCGCTGTAGACATTATCGGTGTCTAGCCAAGGTGTGTTAAAGCGATCACCTTCAATCTTCACTGACGGGCTCTTTGAATCTCCCCATTGTATCTGGACTGATTCAAGTTCTCGCGTCACCTGACCGGTGATCAAGATTTTCGACCCTTCCAGAAGGTTCAAGCTGCCGGACTGAAGGTCAGCCGATGTTTTGGGCAGCCCGAGGTAAGCAGGCATTGCAACCTCGGCATTTAGACGACTAAGTGCTGGCCTAAGAATCGGTTTAATCGGTGCGGTGGCCGAAGTATCTCCCAGGAGTAAAGATAGACTGGTTTCCTTGAATTGTCCCGGGATCTCCAGGTTGATGCTTCCATTGACCACTTCCCCTTCGACTTGGTAACCAGAATCCAGCACGGCAGTGACCTGGGTGGGTTGCCAAAAAGAGGCATAGCTTACCTTGGCCCCAACGGCAAAAGGCTCTCCTCGTATCATGAGGTAAGTCTCCTTTTCCAGGTCCAGCTGCACCAGTGTGTAACGCTCAATGGCCGCTTGCGGCTGCAACCATCTAGCCCATGCGTTGCGAGAGGCTCCAGGGAAAACCACCCCAAGGGCCAGGGTGATGAATGCAAGCAAGCATGAAAGGAGGCCTAGGCGATGCAGACCCAATGTGGGAACGGCCCTGTCAAAAGCAAAGGATCGGACATCCCATTCGACTTGATCCACGGCGGCGCGATAAAGTTCCTCTGAATGGCCCGTGGAGGATGCCTCTTCATTGCTTAATTCCACGACACCAAGAAGCCGGTCGCCAAGGATGCGATATTTCCGCTGAACCAAGCGTGAATAATCTCCTAGACCTCTAGGAGCCAGAATCCATCTCCAACACCACCAGGCGGCAGACAAACCACCGCCCGCTAAGCTGGCCAAAACCAGGAGGCTACGGATGGAGCTTGATGTGTCATGCCATCGGTCCAAGGAAAAGCTCAATAAAAAGGAAGCGAGGATGCTCAGCAGAATTCCCATCAGGCTGATGGCCAGCTCCACACGCCAAAGCCTCGCCCTGAGCAGGTCAAACTGCTCTCTGAGACGCTTCGGAAGCTGATGCGCTTCAATGCGTTTGAGTGAATCCACCTTTTTGATCATGCTTGAGTTGTCTCCCTTCGTCAAATGCCCTCACTGAGTCGATCTACCGCTTGATTTGAAGACTTTAGACCATGCCGTAATATTTGCGCGCAATCCAGTAGATAGCCAACAGGAGTAGCAGCACACTACCCCATGCCGGGTGAGCCCAAAGCCTGAAACGCCATTCAATAGGCCTGGGTTCTGGTAAAACGATGATTTGATTGATCAAATCCTGAATGGATCCGGTGTTCACAGCCTGGCCTCTAGCAATACGGGCGATCTCTTGCAAGACGTCACCGCGGCTTGGCTGGCCGATTTTTTCAACCACAGGGCGAAGAATCTCCAATCGTGTGTCAAGCAGACGGTCTTGCTCACTGCACTGAATTTGAATGGCGTGCAGGCCTGCTTCCCTTGCCTGGATCGTTGAGCGGAAAACGCCCCAGCCGCCCTCTTCGGCCTCCATTTCAAGGCTTTCAATCCTGCCCTGGGGCGTCGTCAGCGTTGCCTGAACACGGCCTTCCTGAAGCGGGTAACCGCTACGATCTAAGACCATGGCATTGAGGTATATGCGCTGTCCCACTTCAGGTTTTTCGGGGGTGAGTGTGAGTCGGATGCCCTCATTGCCTGAAAGATGACGTTGATGGGCCATCCATCGAACGACCTGACTCCAGAATCGGTAATGGTAAAGGTCTTCAACCCCTCGACGCCATCTCCAAGCACTGTCGGTGCCCATGAAAAGGACTTTCCCCGTTCCATGAGGTCGGATAACCAGCAGGGGCATGCGTCCCCAGTTGTTTCGGAGGGAATCATGCACTGCCAGCACCTCGGAACCGGGACGGCTTTTCTCCACCGAAGTAGACCAGTAAAAGCCAGGTAACTGGCGCCAAAGCTCGGTATTGCGCTCAGCTGACAGGTCAAAACGTGTTAACCAGTGACCGCTTCCAAGCCGAGTGAGTGCCAACCTGGATTCGCTCTGAAGCCCGGTGCCCTCAGGTTGATTCAGATCAAATTGAACAGGAATGAGGTCTTCCAGTGGGCTGCCAACCCAGCTGGCGTGGTGCCCTTTACGACCAGGCATGAGGACCAGTCCAGCTGCTTGCTGCTCCACCAGGCCTTTGATCAGCTCGGCATCTTCCTTGCTCAACTGGCCGGGCTCAACGCCCACATCACCCAGAAAAATGACATCATAGGGAGCGATGAGGTCTTTGCTGTCGGGAAAATTTGAGAGGTATCGGTTTCCTCCGCCCATTCCCACTTGAGGGTGAAAGAGCAGACAATCCATCTCGACTCCGGGGTCACGTTCCAGTGCATTGCGCAAGTAGCGGTATTCCCACCTGGGATAGGAGTCGATGACCAATACTTTGAGTGTCTCCATGCGGACATTGACTGTAAAATCCTTGGTATTGTTGTCCTCCAGTGCCTCCCCGGGCTGGATTGGTAATACGAGACGCAGGGAACGTTCTCCCATTTCCTGCGGCGACCACACCAAGGTTTCCTGAATGTCAGAGAGGCCAGCAACCTGAATTTCCTTTTGAGCCACTTCTTGGTCTCCATCCATGAGACGAACGACCATCGTTTGATCCATGCTCATGCGGTTGAAGACTTGGAAAGGTAACGAAATCTGTTCACCAAGTAACCCGTAGGATGGAGCGCTGACGGATTCTAATTCGATATCCGGTAGGGGAGTGTCCTGCCCAACTTCGACCGTAAAGATGGGGATACCTCGATTGCGATACATTGAGGCGGCAAGGGTCGGGGAGTCGCCCAGGTTCCAGTCGCCATCGCTAAGCAACACAACAGCCTTGAGGTTTGACTCACGACGCATGGCAGATTCGAGCGCCTCGTTAAGATCGGTCCCTTCGACCCATGAGGCGGTATCTCCCTCAGCTACTTCGGGGGGAGTGCCAAAGCCACTGGTCAAAACCCTTGAATTAGCCTCCAGTGGCGAAAAAATCTTATTTTGGAGCATTTGGGACACCCAAGCACCTCGAGTGATAACCGAGTTGGTTGAAAACACATCCCTTGTGTTCATGCTTCCCGAGAGATCATTGAGGACGACCACCGCAGGTTCCTCTTCCCATTCAATCAGTTTGACCCTCTCAGGCCTCAACAAGGTGACAAGAAGCAAGAGCATGATCAGCCAACGAAAACCCTCCAGCAGAAGGATTCTTCTTGAGCGTCCATTCTGCACCCATATACGCCAGGAAAAATAGCTGGCTAGCAAGCCAAGGCAAAGCAGGCTTACCGTCAATAATGGGGTGATGGAGAATTGCCAATGATTCATGCAGCGCTCCTTGTTTGAGGCCTCAAGCCACCTTGGCTCGCAGCCAGATGTGCCGTGCTGCCCGGTCCAGAAATCATCAACCAGCTTTCGATCAACAGGAAAGCCAGCATGCAGCCAAGAAACACACGCCATACCTCACTTTGCAGGTCTGTCTCTCCTCGGGTTGTGGTTTCCTCAAATAGCTGCATGGATACGTTTTTAAAAAGCGCTTGTATTTCCTCCCCGCTCGCCAGCTCAGGGAGAAATTCCGCACTCGGAATATTGACTGCAGCCAGCCGATCACCCTGACGGTAGACACCAGCTTGTTCAGTGATGGACTTTTCTGATCCCTCCTCCACGGGAAGCCAACCCGCTTCCAGCTCAGGTTGGCTCACATCACCACAAGTCCAGAAATAAGTTTGTTCAAGCCTTCTGGCACCCTGCAAGCGTGCTCGTTGGATGAGAGGAAGCAAGACGGTTCCCTGATCTAGCCCAGACCAGTTGGGGTGAGGCAGTGTGGTCATGAAGTAGATGGAACCCTGCCCTATGATCTGCTGAATGAGCAGCGGTTCCCCATCGGCAAAAGCTGCGATGACCTTGCCTGTATGCTGAATTCTTCGACGCTGAATCACCTCAAGTTGATCCACCGTAAGACGAAATCCCTCTGCCGTGTCGGACAGAAGCCCGGTCTCCTGATCCCACCTGCCAATGGCAAAGCTCTGGTCCGTAGAAGCCATTTCTGATTCGACCCAACGCACGCCCGCAAAGGGTGTGACTTGCTCTTGTGATTTTGAAGGTGGGAAGCAAAGGACGACCCCACCTTCCGAGGCAAAAGACTGCAGGGTGGAGGCGGCCTGATCTTGGGCCAAAGGGCCTTGCCAAATAATGAGTGAAACTTCCTCTAGATTGCTGAGTGCAGAGGGGCCAGGTCGCCTGATTTCAGAGGCTTGCCATCCGCTTGCTGTAGCCTGGCCTGAAGCCAGGGCAAGCACGCTTCCATCATAGGCTTGATCGCTGATCACCAGCGCCTGATTGGGCCTATCTTGGCCAAAGACAAAATACAGAGCGTTGTTATTGAGATTGCCGTCTGCAGCGAGCGTAAGACTTCCCCAGCCCTGTTCGTTGCCACTGCCAAGACTCCAAAGATCCTGCCAACGTAATGCTGAGCCTTGCATGGGGATTTCAACCGAAGAGCTCAAACCGTTGATGGTTCGTATGGCATTCAGGTTTTCCCCTGTTCCGGAGGATTGTGTGAAGTCAGCCGTGATCCGAAGAGAGCGTTCCTGACCCTGCTTCCTAAGCAAGGCAACATCGGCTAACTGAAGGCTGGTATCGACTTCTGTTTGCTCGTTGACCGCTAACAAGCGAAAGCGAACGGTCTGGGGTAATGCCTCGAATTGTTGCATGGTTGATTGCCAGCGATCATCTGAAGGATACCAATTTGAGCGTTGGAGGTCCGAGGCAATCCAAATTTCGGTGGTGCCAGCCTGGTTGTCGCTTAGCCATTGAACCGAGCGCTGAAGCAGGGACGGCATATCCGTGGTGGTGTCCGTCGATGATGCCAGGGCATGGTCAGCGATCTGATCGATTTGAGCCAAAGATTGTGCTGTGGCACCAGCGCTTTCAATCAAAACGAAATTGGAAACGCCTTGATAGGGCTCGGCTGCTTGCTGAATGCGTTGGAGCGCCTGCTCCCTTCGAGTCAGAGAGGTGCCTGCCAAACGAGTGTCCATACTGGCTGAACGATCCAGAAGAATGAGCACTGTATCTGGGGCTGAGGCAAAGGCCCACCCCATCCAGCCCCCGGTCAGCGGTCGAGCCAAGAAAAGGATGAGCATCAACACTGCAAGGGTGCGCAAGAGCAGGATAAGGAATTGCTTGAGCCGGGCTCGATTGACCGAACTGCGGGATGCGGCGACTAGAAATCGCATCGCACCCCATGCTTGAGTGCGGTGACGCAGGCGGTTGAGCAGGTGAATGATGACCGGCAACAGCGCCAGAGGCAGGGCATAGAGAAGCAAAGGCTGGAGGAAAGTCATTCTAGGATTCTTTGCTTCGTGGTTGCTGGCATGATGCTCACGACCTTATCGGATCGAAAGAGCTTTGGCTCGGTCGACCAGGAAATCACCCAATACCTGTCCAGCTGGTTGATGAGTCATGACACTGCGGTAGTCACCATTGCATTCGTGGCAGCCTTTCTGGAGGCCAGATTGAAACTGTCGGAATTGTTCGAGATAGGCTTCGCGGACCATCGACGGTTCGGTCACCATGCTGAAGGAGCTCTCCAGATCGGCAAATCGGATGGGGCGGTCAAAGTCAAAACTCATTTCCTGTGGGTCCAGGATATGAAATAAGCCCAAATCATGCTTCTGAAATCTAAGGTGCTGAAAACTGTTGATCAGAGGCTCCAGATCGGTGAAGCAATCAGAAAATACTAAAACCAAGGCGCGTCTTTTAGCTTTCTCAGCCAGTTCATGAAGGGTGTCACTTAATCCCGTTTCCCCCTTGGCTTTGACTTGCTGCAATTGGTCCAAGATCAGTTGCAAATGGGATGGTGATCGCTTGGGCGGGATCTCCGTGATAATACGGGGGCCGACACTCACCAGGCCTGCGGCGTCCCCCTGTCCGATGACCTGGTAGGCCAGGTGAGCAATGAGCTTGATGGCGTAGTCCAGTTTGGTGACCTCATGACTAGAAAATTTCATCGAACCACTGCAATCGATGACGAAATAGCAGCGCAAGTTGGTTTCAGCCTCAAATTCCTTGAGGTAGTAACGATCGGTTCGCCCTAGAACCCTCCAATCCAGTCGCCGCAGATCGTCCCCAGGTACATACTGTCGATATTCTGCGAATTCGACGCTTGAACCTCGATGAGGGCTTCGATGCATGCCCGATACCGTGCCTTCCATGGGAAATCGAGCCACCAGGGGCTGAACTGCCATCCTGGCGGTGATGGCTGGGTCGATCAGAGAACGACTGGTAGCTTGAGGGTCATCCATGGCGTTTGGCCTTGAGTGCTATTTCCCAATTCACCGTCATAGGAACATCGTCAAGGTAGGCGCGGGGCTACGCTTTCTTAACCTGAAGTTCGAGCAGGGACTCGATCACCGTGCGGCTGGTCCGCCCCTCGGCTTGTGCCTGGAAGTTCGTGAGGATTCGATGAGCCAGGACCGACTGGGCAACTGCCTCAAGGTCCTCGAATCGAACCATGTAGCTGCCTTTGAGAACAGCACGCGCCTTGGCGCCCTTGATTAGGTATTGAATGGCTCTTGGCCCAGCTCCCCAGCTGACCCATTGTTTGACAAAGTCAGGGGCTTCCTCGGAATTTGGGCGAGTCTGTCGAACCATTTCAACCGCAGTATCATAAATGTGCTCCGGCACGGGCACTCTTTGAACCACCTCTTGAAAGAGCTTTATTTCTTCAGCTCCGATAAGCTTTTCAAGCGTCGGGGCATTCTTACTTGTGGTTTCACGGGCGATTTGTTTCTCCTCCGCAGCCGAAGGGTAGTCGACATGAATGAAAAACATGAAGCGATCTAGCTGAGCCTCAGGCAGTGGATAAGTCCCTTCCTGTTCGATGGGATTCTGGGTGGCCAGAACGAAAAACGGAGAGGGTAATTGGTAGATGCGGCCGGCGGCCGTGACACGATGCTCCTGCATGGCTTCCAGGAGTGCTGACTGCGTTTTTGGCGGGGTACGGTTGATTTCATCCGCCAAAATGATGTTCCCAAAAATGGGACCTTTGGTGAACACAAACGCTCGCTTACCCGGCTGATCGGTCTCCTGGAGGATTTCCGTTCCAGTGATATCACTGGGCATGAGATCGGGGGTAAACTGGATCCGATTGAAATCCAGTGACATGACCTGCGATAGGGCGTTGATGATGGTTGTCTTGGCCAGCCCAGGAACGCCCATCAGGAGCGCATGCCCCCGCGCTAGGATGCAGATAAGCAAGCGCTCAATCACGTCCTGCTGACCGATGATCACCTTGCTCAGCTCCTTGGACATCTGTTGGTAGAGCTCACGTAAATGGTTGATTGCTTCCAGATCTCCCTGACTTGGCTTGGCAAGGTTCTCGGGTTCAACAGATTGTTTTGTAGGGTCAGTGCTCATGAAATTCGCCCGGTACTGTCTTGGAGGTCGGATCATTGGTCAATCCCCGAATTTTGTCCATTGACCTGCCTTGGAGGTCTCCTGTTTCATGGAATCACAATGATGACGAAGATTCGACGAGCGTTGATCTCGGTTTCCGATAAATCGGGACTCCTGCCATTTGTCCAGCAACTCTCTGCTGCGGGGGTTGAGATGATTTCTACTGGAGGAACCGCCCGAGCAATCCGGGAGGCAGGGTTTGAGGTGATTGAATTGAGTGATTACACAGGTTTTCCTGAAATGCTTGATGGTAGGGTCAAGACCCTTCACCCCAAGGTACACGGAGGCCTGCTTTATCTAAGGGATAACCCAGAGCATTGCGATACGGTCAAAGAACACGCCATCAACCCGATTGATCTGGTTGTGGTCAATCTCTATCCTTTTGAGGCGACTATTGCCAAACCGGACGTGACCTTGGAGGAAGCAATCGAAAATATCGATATTGGGGGGCCTTCCATGCTGCGTAGCGCGGCGAAGAACCATCAAAGTGTGACTGTGGTGGTTGACCCGGCGGATTACCAGCAGGTCGGTGAGGCCATTGCCCGAGATGGGGCGACAAGCCTGGCTCTGAGGCGATCCCTGGCTGCCAGGGTTTATGCCCACACTGCTGCCTATGACGCTGCCATTGCCAACCACCTCCAGCAAGCGTTTGATCAACTCAGCGAGGATGAGGGTGCTACTTCGGCCACGCCTGGACGGGTGCTCATTCATGCCGCTAAGGCTCAAGAACTCAGGTATGGTGAGAATCCCCATCAACAGGCGGCTTTGTATGGGGACTTCAATCGCTTTTTCGAGCAGCTTCATGGCAAAGCACTTTCCTATAACAATATCCTGGATCTGACTGCAGCACAGAGTCTGATCGGCGAATTTGAGGGTCATGCAGCAACCCTTGCCATCCTGAAGCACACCAATCCCTGCGGAGTGGGGCAGGGTGACAACCTACTTGAAGCTTGGGATAAGGCCTTTGCGACCGACAAGCAGGCCCCATTTGGTGGGATTATTGCCTGTAACGCGCCTCTGGATGGGCCCTGCGCTCAGGCTATTGCGGGTATTTTCAGCGAGGTCATCGTGGCTCCCAGTTTTACCGACGAAGCCATGGAAATCCTCGGGAAGAAAAAAAACCTACGGCTGATCAAGGCCAATCAGGCTCAAATTCAGCAAGGTTGGCAGGTCCGGGCCGTCGGAGCAGGCTCTTATTTGGCGCAATCCTTTGACCAGAAGATGATCGATGCTTCTCAAGTCAAGGTGGTCACTGATCGATCGCCATCGGCCTCGGAGTGGGAGGCATTGCTTTTTGGCTGGCGGGTGGTCAAGCATGTGAAATCCAATGCCATTGTTTACGCTGGTAGCCAGCAGACTCTGGGCGTGGGAGCCGGGCAGATGAGTCGTGTTGATGCCAGTCGGATTGCTGTCTGGAAGGCTGGCGAGGCCGGCTTGTCGCTGGATGGCAGTGTTGTTTGCAGTGATGCCTTCTTCCCATTTGCCGATGGTTTGGTCGCGGCTGCTGAAGCCGGCGCTACAGCAGCGATTCAGCCTGGTGGTTCGGTGCGGGATGATGAAGTGATTGCAGCAGCCAATGAACGTGGTCTCGCCATGGTCATGACGGGCAACCGCCACTTTCGCCACTAGGCCGTTTGATCAGGGATCCGAGGGTGCCTGGTGAGGGATGTCAGGGAGGCCTTCAAGGTAGCCGAGCGAGCGAAGAAATCGATCGGTTGCATGCAGGGTTTGGTGATAACGATTCTGATTGAAGAAACCGTGTTTCTGCCCTTCGTAGAGATGCAGGTCACTGCGAATTCCAAGTGCCTGCATGCGATGTTGGAATGCTTTGGCCGTGACTACTGGGATTAAGCTATCCTCTGTGCCCAGAAAGACTATGGCCGGTGGCATGCCATCATGGATGAGGTGCATTGGGGAGAAATCACGCCAGTATTCCATGACGCGATCATGGCCATAACCCTTGGGTCCGTTGTCATAAACTGGGTTGAATAACACCAGAGCGTTGGGAAGAGCGCTTATCTTTGGGTCTTCCGGGTTATCAAATGTCTCAACCGTAGCTGTGGCTGCGGCGACGTGTCCTCCTGCTGACCCGCCCCCAGCAACGATTCGATCAGGATCCACGCCCAACTCAGCTGCGTGGGCACGCAGCCAGCGTATGGCTGATTTCCCGTCCTCCACGCAGGCCGAGGGTGGGGTGCCATGGTCGTTTCGCGTCCGATAGGCTGCGCTGATGGCAACCATGCCTCGGGATGCCAGGTAGTCGCACTGAGGATGAAACTGAGTGGGACTTCCGCCCACCCATCCCCCACCGAAAAAAAAGAGGATAGCCGGCTTCTTCGCATCGCTTCGGTGGCCCTCTGGATAAAAAATATTCAATCGCAAGGGGCCTTGCGGCGTCTGCTTGTATAGCACTTGGGCATCAGGCTTGGGCGATGTCTCTGCCGCTTGGAGTAGGTTGAGCCAGAGAATCCAGCATACTCCATGCCGAAGCCATGCCACAGTTCGTTTGCGGGAAAGGGGAGTGGATTGATGGATCATCGTTTCATACATTCTTCCAGCCAAAGAGCCTGGCGGCGTTGCCACCGAGAATCATTGCCTGCTCATCTTGACTGAGATCACTCAAAAAACCACGGGCTCGTTCAAAGGAGGCGGCGTAGGTCTTGCCTGTTGTTTCGGCGTTGAAACCTCCCCCATAAATTAGGCGCTCGGAGCCAAAACATGCCAGCAACTGGTTGATGATGGGCTCAATGGCACGGTGAGGGTATTGCCTCTCAGATGGAATGGATGATAATTTCATGATCACCTGAGGTTGTTTGGCCCAAGCCAGGATTTCGGCATGTTCTTCAGGGAGACCCTGAAAGGGCCTTCCTAGATGATCGATGATCACTGTGGTGGAGGGAAATGCCTTGATGAGCGGGGTGAAGCCTCGTGCATAGCGCGGTTCCAAGTGTAGTTGAATTGCGAGGTTTTTTTCGCTAGCAATTCGCCACAATCGCTCGAGCTCCGGGCTTCCAAAGGGAGGCAGTCTGTCCGGAGCGTAAGCGTGAACCCTCAATGCGACCAAAGGAATACGCTCGAGCAGTGGGCCAATCTGGTCAAGAGAACCTGGCCGGTCACTGAAAAAAAGCCCCACCCCTTTGAGTCGCCCCTGACCTAATTGCAAGCAATGTTCTAGGTATCGATGATCGTCTTGATAGGGTTCGGGGTGCACGACCACCGCATAATCCACGCCTGCCTGATCCATGCATTGGATCAAGTGCTCCGGGGTAGCAGGTTGTTCAGGATGATAGGGTCCTTGGGGATGGTAAGGGAACCGAGTGTCTTCCTTCCCCGCAAAGCAGTGCAAATGCGTGTCGACCCAGATTTCACCGGGTTGTTTCAGAGATTTTCCTTGGGCAGCGGCGCCTGCCAAAGTCCTGGTTGATGGGCTCGCCAGGTAGCAGGTCATGGCGGGTAGGGCCTTGATGAAATCTCGTCGATGTCTGGGAGATGGGTCCATGGTCTGGATGTTTTCAGGGAATGACAGGGGCAAGGGCTTGGCCGGATGTGTCCACGGGATAGACTGCATCCATATCCGTCAACTGATCGATCATGGCCTGCATCATGGATCGCAGTTTTTCCGGTCTTTCAGCCGCAAGATTGCGTGTCTCATATGGGTCACTGGCCAGATGAAACAATTCGTAATGACCATCGCTAAATTGGATATGCCCACCGGTGGTTGGGATTTCTGGCAAGGTGTGATAAATCACCTTCCAATCGTCATCACGCCAGGTTGTAAAATAATTGCTGCGATGCACGCCATGAGGATAGTGCATGAGGAATTGCTCAGCAATGCGGTCATCCCGATAACCCTTGAGCCGACGGACCAAGGAGCTTCCATCAATGATGTGGTTTTGCGGTTTGGATGACCAGCCTCCAATGATTTCAAGGATGGTCGGGAATAAATCGGTGACGTTGGCAACCTGATTCTGAATCTTTCCCAAGGGCAAGGGGAGGGATTTTTGGAGTGGATGCTCAGGGTTGGGCTCTGCCCAAGCGGCAATGAATGGGACGCGCATGCCACCTTCATAGTGGGATCCCTTTTTGCCCCTCAATGGTGCGGCACAGGCTGCTTCATGCTGATGGCCTAAAGGGGCATCGGACCCGTTGTCGCCCAGGAAAAAAATCAAAGTCTCCTGGGCAACCCCTAATGCTTGGAGATGATCCAAAAGATCTCCGAGGCTTTTATCCATGCCCTCAATGAGGGTGGCGAAAGCTTGCGCAGCCTTGCTTTTTCCAGAGGTTTTGTAACGTGACTCAAACCGTGGGTCCGACTCAAAGGGTGCATGCACGGCATAATGAGAACAATACAAGTAGAAGGGCTTTTGATCTTTGACACTCTGTGTGAGCAAGGCCTTTGCTTCAATCGTCAATGCCTCGGAAAGAAATGTATCCGAGCCGTGGTAATGATCCAAATGCGGTACGGCATGGTGTTCTCTGGGAGTACCCCATCCGTAGTTTTGATTCCCATAATAGCTTCCCGGTGCACCAAAGGAAGCACCCCCAACATTATGGTCAAAACCAAGATCCAAGGGGTCTGAACCTGGAGCATCTGCTGGCCCAAAATGCCCCTTGCCGATGTGGATGGTGCGGTAGCCTTGAGCGCGCATCAATCCCGGTAGGCTCACTGAATCTGGGCTGAGTCCCTTCCAATTCCAATCCCTTGGTCCCTGCTTCCCTCGATTGTTCGAGGTGGGATTGATCCAGTTGGTCGTGCGATGACGTGCCGCATTTTGTCCAGTCATCAGAGAAATACGGGTGGGAGAGCAGACGCTCATGGCATAAAATTGATTGAAACGAATTCCATTGGCTGCCAGGCGCTCCATGGACGGAGTATGGTAAAACTCATTGAGCGGGTGTTTTACCGGGTCACCCTGGGAGTCGGTTAGAAAGGGCAGGGAAGTGTCCATGATGCCCATATCGTCGACCAGGAAAATGATGATGTTTGGGGACTCAGCTGTGAGCTGTGGCATGCCCATTTGATGGATCAGAGCCATCGTGACGCTTAGCCAGGCAACCAGTCGGCCCCGAGGGGATGCAAAGGGATTGATCATGGATATCATCTTACTTATCCGCTCAGACTCAAT
>Ga0181566_10000605_pt1 | contig 28470 bp, 19 predicted proteins | sample 101ome_15_FD_133762 | JGI IMG/M metagenome (GOLD analysis project Ga0181566, IMG submission 133762) | Coastal salt marsh microbial communities from the Groves Creek Marsh, Skidaway Island, Georgia - 101402AT metaG (megahit assembly) | ecosystem: Environmental > Aquatic > Marine > Intertidal...
TCAGGCAACTGTCGCTTGAGCATGCGAATGAGAATCGCCGACTCCGTGCGCTCTGGACCCTTCATTGTATTGGGGCCGTTGCAGAGGAAGACTGGTCCGCCTATTTCCGAGATGCTTCTGCCGTGGTTCGGGGGTGGGCTGTGAGCCTTGTGTGTGATGCCGAACAACTTCCTCCAGCTCTGGCTGGGCGCTTGGTCCAGCTGGCATCAAGCGAGGCATCCCCCAAGGTGCTATTGCGGCTGGCATCAGTGCTGCCAGCCATGGAGTTCAAGGAGCGGTGGTCTGTGCTGGAAAACCTGACCCAAAAGGTTGCCTTAGGTGAGGATCGGATGCTGCGATCCATGATATGGTTTGGTCTGGCGCAGTCTATGAGAGAACGCCCTGAGCTTGCTTTCGATCTGTTGCAGGGAAGCAAGCCCATCATGCCCGTCTTGCGCGATTGGATCCCATGGTATGCTGCCAAACTCAAGGGCTCTGCGCTGGATCTTGCGATGCAGTTTCTGGTCGATGCGCCGGCTGAGGATCAGGCTGGTATCCTAGCATCTATTTTTCTGGGCTTGCGGCATGAACAACACGTCCCCATGCCCAGAGCTTGGGTGACTGCTGCCCAGGATTGGACCCGTCATCCCGATAGAGAGATTCGATATCAGGCTGAGAACCTTGCTGCCCTCTTCGGTGATCGGTCCTTGATTGGGGTTTTGCGGGGGCGACTTGTTGACCCGGTTTCTGATGGTCAAGCCATTGACCACGCACTGGACTTGCTCCAGCTACTGGGAGACCGCGCCGCACCGGAAATCTATCTGAGGCTATTGGAGCAGCCAGTTTATCGAGCTAAAGTTTTGTCGATACTGGGATCTTTTGATGAGCCACGAGTGGCTGCGACATTATTGACACTGATGCCAGCGTGGCCGGTCAAGGATCAGCAAACCGCTTTGGAGATTTTGAGCGCGCGCTCATCCTACGCCCGCATGCTTCTTGATGCCATCGAGGGGGGGCAATGGCAGTCTGATCAAGTCAATGCCCATATTTTACGCCGACTTCAGGGGCTGAATGAGATTTCGCTACAGCCCCAGTTGGAGCGTATTTGGGGAATCGGTAGCTCGATGGCCCCTGAGAAACTCGAGGTGATTGGGTCGCTAGAAAAACGCTTTGGCCAGGCGCCCCTGTGGGCTTATGACCTTGAGGAAGGTCGGAAACATTTCCAATTGCTTTGCCAGTCTTGTCACGGGCTAGAAGATGATAACCTGGCCCTTGGGCCCCGTTTGAGTGGATCTGGGTCTCTTGGAGTCGGCTACTTTCTTGAGGCCATCATGGATCCCAATGCGGTGGTTGGCAGGCAGTATCAGATGACCCAGTTGGTGACCCAGGATGGGAAACACCTAACGGGCTTGCTCAAGGAAAAAGGCGAAACGGCATGGGTCCTGCAGACAATCGAAGGCATGGTGAAAGTGCCTCTTGATCAAATCCTCAGCCAAGAGACCTCCTCACAATCGCTGATGCCGGTCGGGTTACTGGATGGGCTCAATGATCGAGAAAAGATCGAATTACTCAAGTTTCTGGTCTCCCTTTAGGTGCAAAAAAAGCCTCCAGCCAAAGGGCTGAAGGCTTGCTAGAGGATCTCGAGTTCTGGTCAACCCTCACTCCATGATCGCCTTCTTGACGTATTGCGCATCGAAAATGAATTCCGCTGCGTCATTCTTGGGGTCGCGGCCATAAGAGAGAGTGGGGGCTCTACCCGTAATCTCGTGCTCGACGCAGAAGGTGGTGACTCGCTTCATGGTATCGACCAGTGCGTCCGAGGCAAAGAGCTCAATGGCTTGGCCTGGGCTGGAGAGGAATTTGGTCTGATGAACAATCTGGTTCATGGCCTTGGCATCAAGTCCAGAAAACTTTTCTCCTAGGGCGCTCAAAGTACCTTCCCTAGTCTCAGGATCATTGAGCTTACCTGTGGTTTGATAGAACGCATCAATGATGGCGCAGGCAAAGGCTTCACCCCCTTCTTTTTTTAGCGAATCCTGAGACATGATGACCGAATCGATGATTTCATTGGGGATGGAGGTGGAATCGAAAAGCACTTTGACATCACTGCGCTTGGATAGTGTTTCCATGACAAATGGGTTCCAAACCATGATGGCCTCCACGCCGGCTTGCTTCTGTTGGAGCGCGGCGGAGGCGGCTGCTGGATCCATGTTACTGAAAGCATAGTCCTTCTCCTTCTGACTCTGGATTTCCAGGTTGCGGACAAAACAATATTCCGAAACGCTTTTTTCCAGTCCATATACTTTTTTGCCTTTGAGATCGGCGATGCTCTGGATGGAGTCGACAACGATGCAGGCGTCAGCGCCGTGGCTGGTCGATGTGGGGAGGATCATGGTCGAGGGGCGGCTGATCGATGGATTGAGTGCGTCCATGTTCGTCAGGCATGCCGCATCCACTTTCTGAGAGCCATACATGGTGATGCAGGTGTCATAGTCCGACTCATGCAGGACCACATCGACTTGCCACTTCTCTTCAAGTGTTCCCAGCTCGCCGGCTTTGCCATTGAGCAAGCCATCCACTTCGGCAACCCCAAAAACACTCCATGATGGGTATTCACTCCAGGCCAGCGAAAAAGTCGGTAGATCGCCTGAGGTGGGTGAAGGGCCAGTCGAGGACTGGGCTTGAGTCGTCGACGGCGCCTGAGACGTATCAGCCGTGGACTGATCTGAAGAACTCAGGGTTTGTTCATTGCTGACGCCACAGCTTGTCCCAATGAGGCAGGTCAGGGCTGTTGTCAGGTATATAGACAGGTTCTTTTTCATATTCATTGTCGGGTTGTGATGGTTGGGTCGATAAAAAATCACTCTGGTAAGGATGGCTTGGCTTGGTCCTTTTCGGGGCTGGGGTCAGTGTCGCCTGACTGCTTGTCGGAGGCCAGACCAATGAGCGCATCAAATTCAGAGGTCGATTCACTCTGACGAGCGTATTCCAGGAATTCAGCCTCCTGGGCTCGGGTGTCGGTGCCGGCCATCTCCTTGGTGATCCTTGCTTCGGCTTTGAGTTCCTGTCGCATGTCACGCAGACTTTGTAACTCTTCGGCGCTCCCATCCTTGGCGATGCCGGCAAAGGTTTCAGCCAATTCTTTTTCCTGCTTGGCGGTAATCACATCGGCAACCGTATCGGCAGCCTCGGCCTTGACTTTTTCAACATCTCTCAGGAGTTGCTGCAGCTGCACTTTGTGGTCACTGATATTGGCTTTGTAGCCTTCGATATCTTGTTCCAGTTCGGTGATACGTTCCTGTTTCTCTGCGAGTGTTGAGCTGAAATCTTTGTAGGCGTTCAAGCATTTTTTGTAATGCTCGTCTTCGTGGATGGCTTGTTCATCTGATCCCGATGCTTTGAGAGCTTCCACGGTTTGTTTGGCCTTGGCCAGCGCCCCTGCCTTGAGACGTTCCAGATTCTGTACCTCCTCGCTCAAGCGCCTGATTTTGCTGAGTTTTTTCTCCTCCTGAGCAATCAGCCCAGCAACAGCTTGTTTGTATTGGTGAATCCGTGCGATTTTCTCTTCAACAATCGCATCATACTTGGCCCGTATGACATGGGGGTTGGTGTCCAACACCCTTCTTGCCGAATCGATTTGTCCTGTGAGCAGGTAGCCCACCGCCTTGATCCATCTTCCGATTGCTTTGAACATAATGAATGAATTCTTTCCTCGAGTTAGTGTTGCATCTGGTTTTCGTTGTTGCCGGGCCACTGTCGCATCCGTTCTTCCACTTTCTGGGCCACGGCCAGTGACTGATCTAATTCAGTGCGCAATTGCTTGAGTCGATCCGTCGTAGCTTCTACCTGGTTCATGTTTTGTAAGCTCACCATCGTTTGGCTGAGTTGGCTCACGCAGCCCTGAACTTCGTCAATAAGGCTTTCACGCTGTGCCAAAATAGGGGCCTTCGCATCGTTCGTGGTCAATTGAGAGGCCGTTTCCCATAGAGAGTGGGTTTGGCGAATCAATCCAACACAATGACTGAACAGGGACTCCACCTGCATCCGGACCTCCATTACCATCGGCCATGCGTTGCCATCCTTGTGATCTTCAAGCGTTTCGAATGTGTTCACCAAAGCCCTGAGATCTTTCAAGGCTTCCTCAGGCCGGGGATCTTCGTCGGCCTCAATGAGGATGGACTCAAGCAGGTCCAAATCTTTAATTTTTTTCTCCGATTGCTCAAGTTGCCACTCAGAAATGACCTCCTGTGCCACCTTTTGTCCACCGATCATCCATTGCGTCAAAAAGGTTCCCATGCCCATCATCAGACCAGCGATCCCCCCGAAGAGGCACAAGGCCATTTGCTTAGCGTCCAGCGCCCATCCAGCAACCATTGCTGAAAAGCCTAGCATTATGGGACCGAGCACCAGAGGGCTTGCCGCTAAACGAGTCAGAACACGTTTGCGAATTTCCTTTTCTTGCAGGTCTCCTGGTTGAGCCGACTTCATGCTTGGCTACAATGTAGCATCATGAGGTCCTCAAGAAAAGAACCGCAATTTTCTTCTAGCTAATAGGGTAATTGCCCTACTTGAAAAAGAACAGACTGATAATTGCCACTGGCAGATTGCGATGGCGCTGCCAGGGTGCGTACCCTCCAGGCTGGAATACCCTCCTGGCTGAGTAAATCAGCCACGGCACTGGCTCGATCATTGGCCAGTCGCTGATTGGCATCTGCATCGCCTTCGGAACGAGTTTGACCGATGATTTGGAGGTAAAAGGTTGGGAAGGCTTCCAGTTGCCTGGCGAGTTTTGCTACCGATCGCTGGCTTGAGCGACTGACATTGGCCGAACCACGGACAAAACTGATGACCTCCGCTTTCAAGGTACCTACCGGCTTGAGTTGCTGCCACTGAGCCTCGGAAAGTGGAAGGCTTTTCAAAGCACTCTGGTCGGCTTGGGGAAGGGGATCGCCCGCCCCTTGAATCAAATTCACCGAGCGGCCGGGGTGAAAGTTTGAGAGCTGAAGCCCACGCAGCAACTGATCGTAGTAAATGGTGTGATACTGCCCATTGAGTGGATCCTTTTTCAAAGCCGATGTTTTGATCAGAACATCCATGATGTTTTCAATCATGTCCTCAACGTGGGCGTGGCCTGCTGTGTCTGGCGCTGCTTGCAAACCAAAATGATGGTAGTTCTCAAGGGTGTTCTTCCAATGAATACCATCCATCACCGCTTGGGCCAGATTCGTTTCCAGGGTTTTACCACTCGAATCGCTTGCATCCTGAGCTATGAGCTGCTGCATCTGACTTGCCTGGTTCTGGTAGTGGTAGAGCGAGCGAAAATAACCTTCGATAAAGGTTTCTGCCAAATCACCTTGATCCCTAAGGAAGGCCCTGCGAGCCACCAGCACGTCAACGATGTATCCCTTGATCTGCGAACTGTCCAGCAACACCTTGAAGCCGGGTGACTGCAGCGCCTGCGCAACGTGGGGTTGCCACAAGACATAGGCGTTGGGTGCGCTTGAACTCGTCTTTTGAAGCTTGGAAAGCACCTTTTGTGAACCGTCAGCTGTTTCCATCCAATCCCCACCAATGGCTGGCAAGTTGAAGTTTGCCAGGATGACGCGAGCCAAGAATTCACTGGCCGAAGCGGGGGTGAGGACAAAACGCGTCTCAGGTTGATCCAAAGATTGGATGGAATCAAAAATCGATTCGTGCGCCACGACCGCATCACCACCTTGGGTTTCATCCAAGACCATGATAATGGACCCCGGGAAGGAACCTTTTTCGGCTCCAGCACTCAGGAATGAATCAATGGTGAAAACGGCGAAATCAATGTCGCCATCTTCCATGCTATCGATTCGGCCAGGAACATCTGCGCCATCATCGATGATGTTTAATCTGATTTCTCGCTTTGAGAGCCAGTTCCTCAAATAAGGAGAGCGGAGGATGGCATAGCCACTGAAGGAATCAGCCCTTAGGGTGATTTCCTGAGTGTAGCGGCTGTCGGATCCTGTTGCATCGGTGAGTTTTTCATCGAAGTAAGGAGCGACCAGAAATTTGTAGGCGACACCCAGGATGAGTAAAATCACACACCAAGCCACCGCTGCCACGAGGCATCCCGCTTTTTTGCCCTGACTCATTTTTTGAAGAGTGATCTCATGGCCAATATGGCGAATAAGACCAACATAAGAAAGATTGGGCCAACCGGGTAAGACTCCTGACTGCCACCGGTTGTGGAGGTTGTTGTCCTGACGCCGGATTGAGATGGGTTGCTAACGGGCTGAAAGACACGATCTGGATCGGATCCGATGGGATGGTTCCCTGATTCACATAATGCCTGAATGGCAGCCAAGGCTGCTTCCGAGGGAATGCCTTCAAGCAGTGAAAAAGCATCCTCCTGCGTGGTGGATTGGTCCTGTGTGCTGACTTCAGCAAAGACTTCGGCAATCGCTTGCTTGAGCGTTGCTGCATTGTTGGCTCTGCGGTAAGTATTCACCATGGTGGCAAGCGTGTGATCCTGGTCCATGGCCACGCCAATCACATCGACCCGAATCCCTCGAGCCAGTACATCAGGTGTGTAGTCGTCGACCAAGTCGGAATCGCTGGCCTCTCCATCGGTGACCACAAGTAGACGGTAGGTGCCATAACCAAACGCACGGTCGCGTGCTTCAAGGAGTCGATCGGCCCCTTTCTTGATGTATTCACCCAATGGCGTCCCTCGGCTGGGGTCGATCGATCGGATCGCCGGTAAAAGGCGATTGTCATCTCGGGGGCCAAGAGGATAAGCCCAGTCATCCCGAAGGTTCGAGGCACTGAATACCAGTAGACCAATGTGCGTGGTTTGGGGGATGTTGCTTAGCACATCGATCAGGGCATCCTTGGCGGCGTCCATCTTGGTCTGCATCTGGCTCCCAGGCATGGTTTGCTTCATGGAGCCTGAAGCGTCCAGGACAATCACGACCTGATCAATGGACTCCTGGGCGGACAAAGTCATCGAACCTTCGTTGCTGCAAGTCAGACAAAAGGCAATCAAGGCTGAAGGCCCCAAGCAAGAGGTCCATGATCTCATGGAGGATAGGATGGATTGTGGCTTCATCGGTTCGTGGATGTACTGGTTGCGTCTCCCGATGGGGGAGGGGCTCAAAAGTCAAAATCCGAAGCATTGGTTGCTTCGGCAGGAACGCGGATGATCCTGAACTCAACTCGCATGTTTTGCTTGGCCTCGTTTAAATTGCTTGGTTTGGCGACAAAGGGTTCGCGGATGCCGACTCCGACAGGCTGAATTTGGCTGGCGTCCATCTCGACTCCCTTGCTGGATGCGTAGTCAGTGATGGCCTTCAAGACTTCCACTGCACGTTGTTTGGAAAGATTGAGCGCTGCCTGCATAGTTTCTCGAGGATTGTGGTCGCTGGCTCCGTCAAAGGAGCCAGCCTCAATGAGGCTGACCAAGTCACGTGTTGCCTCAAGATCCAGAGGTCTTCCTCTGAGTGAATAACGGTAGTTGCCACTGGATCCAGATCGTTTGAGGATACCTTTTTGGGAACCTGCCTTGATTAAATCCAATAAGGTTTTGGTGGGATCAGAATGTCCTCGGATGGCGATGACAGCATTGCCAAATCGTTGCGACGATTCTATCACACGCTGGAACTCAGCCCCATACTGTACTGCGCTGAAGCCGGTCTGGTTGGGCTCGAAATTGATGGTGAAACTCAAGATCGTCTTTTCATCCAGTTCACCGCCTGAGCTGAGCAATTCAATTTCTTCCAAGACGGCTTCAGCCCGGAATCGCTCCCCGCGTTCCATGGTGGTTTTGGTCAGGTATTTCAGGAAACGATCAGATTGGTAGTTGAGTCCGGAAGGGAGCAGCCCCATTTTTTCTTTGGCGTAGCCTTGGCTTACAGCCAGGTTGAGAGCTGATTGTTGAAAAGACTCAAATCCTGTTAAATTACCCTGTTGGGTGAAGAAGTTGACGTTGCCTGGGTAGAGGGCAAAGGTGCAGTCCGATACCAGTCCGTGACCTTCCTCCAAAACGGGGATGACCTCTTTGCCGTAGATGTTCTGGGCCATGGTCAGGATGCGCTCATACTCAGCTGAGCCGCCTGCCTCATACTTGTTTTTTAGGTCGATGAGTTCTTCGCAGCCTTTGAGGTAGCCCGCCACGAATTTGTCGATGAGATCGCGATTGGCATCAAAGAAATCTTTGCGACAGACATACACATCAGCAATGGATCGTGACAACTCGGCTGTTGAAACCAGGACGTGAGCGCCTTGAATGGTCCCTTCAGCTCCAGTTCCCGTGGCATCTATCCCGCCGCACAGGCCCAGCATGTCGGGGGTGATCGCAAAGCAAGCATCCACTGCAGGGTTGTTTCGTAGGATTTCGGCTGGGGAATCACTGCTGCCGGTGAGATCTTTGGCCCAGATAAGACGTATATCCGACCAGCTTAGTTGGGCGGTTTTGAGGATGTCATCAAGCATGCCGACATGGGGGCCGCCTTGCTGAATGGCAATGGTTTTCCCTTTGAGATCGGAAAGGGTCTTGAGCCCCTGTCTGGCCACCAGGTGATCGCCAGCTGACCAGGTCATCTGCAGGATGACGACCCCTTTGGTGCGAGGATCCTTACCGATGATTTCAGAGGCCAGGCCCATCATGCGAAAGGTGCCGCGCAGGAAAGGGGATTTTCCTGACATGTAATCCCTGATTTGCTGGGCAAAATCATCTGCAGGTTGCATGTCGAAGGAGAGTCCCTGCTGTGCAAAGATGGATCCTTGGGTAGTCTGCAAACCCCCGTTTGCATGAAACGTGGCCACATCGCCACCCCAAGTAATATAAGGAAGCTGAAGCTGTTTGCTCTTGGAGACCGGGCCGATGGCTGGGCTTCCGATGGAGGCCCTGAAGTCCTGCCCTTGAGCTTGGATGTTTGGGGGCTCGATCGCGATGCAAGCAGTGGCGATCAGGCAACGGAGGGCGAGGTTTAGAAGTGGGATCTTATGTTTCATAGGATGGTCCATTCAATCCAGATTGTTGTTTAAACAGCCTTTACTAAAGATTTTGGCCATTTTTTCTGATCTTGCAACTACAACAATCCGTTTCTTTTGTAATGGCCCCGCGAATAGAATGTAAAACCATCGGCTAGAGGGGACTACTGCTGGCCATTGACCTTGGTTGAGTTTTTAATCATGCTTGATCCATGGGTAATTCGTTCGGTCAGTTATTCCGAATTGCCACCTGGGGGGAATCCCACGGTGGTGGCGTTGGTGTGGTTGTAGATGGTTGTCCGCCTTGTGTGCCCATCACCGCCGAAGAGATTCAGATCGAACTGGATCGTCGTCGCCCAGGTCAGTCCAAGATTGTCACGCCTCGCCAGGAAGCCGATCAGGTCGAAATCCTTTCAGGGGTTTTTGAAGGCAAAACCCTGGGAACCCCCATCATGATGTGGGTGCGCAACAAGGATGCTCGTCCAGAGGCCTACGCCGAAATGGCAGTCAAATTTCGCCCTTCTCATGCCGATTTTACCTACGAAACCAAATATGGGATTCGTGATCCCCACGGGGGAGGGCGCAGCAGTGCGCGGGAAACGGTCGGTCGAGTGGCCGCCGGAGCCATTGCTCGCAAAATCCTCCATGATGCCTACGGGGTTGAGATCGTTGGCTACGTCAAACAAATCCAGGAAATTGTTGCGGAAGTTTCCATCGACAGTGTCCAGCGGGAAGAAGTCGAAGCCAATATCGTGCGCTGCCCTGATGCAGCCGCTGCCGAGTCCATGATTGAGCGTGTTGAATCCATCCGATCGGCAGGGGACAGTGTCGGGGGCATTGTTGAATGCGTGGTGCGGGGAGCTCCGGTGGGTTGGGGAAGTCCGGTTTTTGATCGGCTGGAGGCCGATCTGGCCAAGGCGATGCTCAGCCTTCCTGCCTGTAAGGGCTTCGATGTAGGCTCCGGGTTCGAGAGTGTCTCCTTGACAGGTCTTCAGCACAACGATGCCTTCCGGGCTGATGACCAAGGCCAAGTCACCACCACGACCAATCGCTCAGGAGGCGTTCAGGGAGGCATCTCCAATGGCATGCCCATCTATTTTCGGACCGTTTTCAAACCCACCGCGACAGTCATGCACGAACAGGATACGGTCAATCAGGACTTTGAGAATACCTCGCTCAAGGGGAGGGGACGCCACGATCCCTGTGTGCTGCCCAGGGCTGTGCCGATTGTGGAAGCGATGGCAGCCTTGGTGTTGATCGATCACGCCATGCGCGATTCGGCGCAATGCGGGGGTTGATTAGCTCAGTTCCTTGTAAAGGATTTTCGAACGTCTGCCATTCTGGTCGTATTTGAGTCGTCGAGCAGCAGGCAGTAGGTCGGGATGGCCTTCCTGATACCCGCCCTGGGTCTGGAAGTAGGCAAAGGCCTGGGTTGAAAGCAGGAAGATTTGCTTGAGCTTCATGGCCCGTGCCCGCTCCTCGACAAATTGCATGAGCTTTTTACCAATCCCTTCATTCTCATGAGAGGCGTTGACGTAAAGGAAAGCAAGTTCTCCGGTTTCCGATTCCCGGTATGGATGCAAGGCGATACACCCGATGGGATGGTGATCGGTTTCGAAAAGATAATAATCCCCGATATGCTTTTCTATGGAAGCGCGCGTGCGCCTGAGCAGTTCCTCCTTAGCAACCGAAGCGCGGGTCATGGCAAGCAGGGTTGCGACATCTTTTTTCTTAGCTGGGCGGATCTGCTGATATTTGTTGGCGTAGATGAGCGTTCCGATGCCTTCATTGGAAAAAACTTCAGCCAGAAGGCCTTCATCGATGCTCCCATTGATGATATGGGCTCTTGGTACGTGCCATCGGCAGGCTTCCGCAGCATGCAGCGCCTTGGAGAGGCTGCCTGAGGTGAATAACTGAGGCTGGCTCTCCAGGCGTTGATCCAGGTCATTGACTGCCATCTCTCGGATGAGTTCCTGATCAAAAACCAAACCATCCTGAGTGGTGATGAAAATGAGCTTGGCTGCTTTGAGCGCCTTGGCGACCGCCACGGCAACCGAATCGGAGTTGACACGAAAAGTGCGTCCTTCGCCGTCGAATCCCAGGGGCTGAATGATCGGGACAATGCCCTGACCAATGAGGGTTTCCAGGAGAACATGGTCGACGCGTTCTACCTTTCCAGTGAATTGCTGGTCCACGCCTTTGATGATGCCTTTGGGGTGAGCCACGATGGCATTGGTTGAAGCCGCCCTTAAATCGGCACTTGCCAGCCCCTGAAGCAAGGTGTGAGCGACCATGTTGGAAGATTCAATGGCCAGGCGAAGGGTGTCTGAGTCGGTGATACCATGGCCTTCACAGTCACTGGGTGTGAGTCCTTGCTGGGTTGCTCGCTCTTGGATCTGCAGGGCCGCCCCATGGATCAGCACTGGCTGAATGTTGAGGGATCTCAGCAAGGCGATATCCAGAAGGAGGTTGCCGATGTTTTCCCCCTCGACAACAGCCCCATCAAGACTGATCACAAAAATCTTGTCCCGAAAACGGGGTATGTATTGAAGGATACCTCTGAGGTCAGTGAGTTTCACCTTAGGGACTTGCCTTGGCTACTGTTAGAATCTTGAGTTTGAATGGGGCTCATCATGCTGCCCTTTCGTCATGCTTTGTCTGCCTCTTGGATAGGGATGTTTGACCCACAACTCAATGCCTAATTTAAGCCTGGGGTGGATCGATGAACCCTGCATCACGCTGACTCGTGGCGCCATGGCAAAAGCCTGGACCGGGCTCAGCCCCCCGACTAGCCTAACAGAATGGTTCGCTTTCTTGTCCTGACTCTTCTTCAGCCAGTGCTTGCATGCATCCTGCTTGGTGATCAAGTGCCGGCTCAGGTCTCTCCTCTGGAGGCAGTTCACATTGCTGAAATCGTGACGGGTGGGGTTTTTGATTCCGTTGAGCCCCTGACCGATGGAACCGAACCCCGCTACCAGGTGCTGGGTCAGGTCGATGACACTCAGCTCAAGGTCATCATTCACCGGACGCATGGACGGGTCTTGGCGGTTTACGAGTTGAAACATGGAGCTTGGAAACCTCGGTATCAGTGGCCTGGTGTCAGGGTGGTGGCGCACCGGGGCGGAGCTCTTCTCGGCCCTCCAGAGAACACCCTTCAAGCGATTGAAAAAGCTATTGAGGTAGGGGCTGATCTGATTGAAATCGATATCCGTCAGACTCGAGATGGCCATCTTGTCCTGATGCATGACGAGAGGGTTGACCGGACAACTAATGGGTCTGGTCTGGTACGTGATTTTAATCTTGAGGCCCTGCGCGATCTGATGATTCACCACGAGGGTGAAGAGGTGATCCGAGTTCCCACCCTGGATGAGGCTCTCAAGGTGATGAAAGGTCGGATCGATCCGGATCTGGATTACAAACAGGGAGACCTAGGGGACCTGCTGCAAGTGGTGCGTGCCCATGACATGGTCGAGGCTTGCACCCTGCACGGCAATTGGGAGCGATGTGAGAAGGTGGCTCAGCTGGAACCTGGCCTACGTATCCGGCCCTCGGCGGAATTCCCTCTTCAGGTGCCCACCTTGGCGCGCACGCTTCGACCGGCGTTGATCAATTTTGACTGGCATGCGGTTAGTGAGAAGGGGATAAGCCTGGCCCATCTTCATGGGACGGAGGCTTTTGTTAATTGCCTGGGCGGTGCTGACACCGTATCTGCCATGAAGTGGGCCATTGAGGCAGGAGCTGATTACATTCAGTCAGATCGACCCGATCGTGTGATCGCTCACTTGAAAGCCTTAGGTCTGTATCGTCTGCGCCCGTCATCGCAAGCCAGACTGGGAACGCCCTTAAGAGCCCCCGCGCTGAAGTATCCCTTTCGATGACGTAAGCCAGACTTGACCTTTTCGAGCCTCCCTTCAACTATGGCGCTACCATGCCTCGTAAACCTAGTCAGATCGCTCCGGATTGGTGGGATTACACGACCCTTGATGCATCCCTTGTTCGGGAGGCTGCTGCCCTGACCCCAAGGCAGCTGAAGGGTCTGAGCCGACCCGGTTTCAAGGTTGTGTTTTACGATACCCTGGAGGATTTTTATTTAGCAGAGGCGCTGGAGTACCTCGATGCCTGGAAGGCTTCGACACCAGACAATCCAGTAGGTATCTGCGGCCCGATCGGGCCAACCGAGCAGCTGCCCTTGGTAGCCCGCCTGGTCAACTCACTTGATGTGGACATCAGGCACGGGCATTTCTGGGGCATGGATGAATGGTGTGTCGATGGCAAGGAGGTGGATGTGACTCACCCACTGAGTTTTGAACGAGCTGATCGGGAATTATGTTTCAACCGCATCGCCCGATCTCGTCGTATGCCCGAGGAGCACCTGCATTTTCCGAAGGCAGATACTCGAGATTTCCTCGGTAGCTGGGAGGGCGTGCGCTGTGCGCTGATGCAGGGCGGTCAGGGGGATGTCAAACACTGGGCGTTCAATGATCCTCCTCGACGTCGTGGGCCTCATCGCCATGAGCCTCCTTCCCCTGAAAAATACCTCAAACTGGGCACTCGAGTGGTGGAGCTTCATCCGCTCACCATCGCACAAAACGCGCGCACCTCTGGGGGTGGGAATATTTCCATGGTGCCCACTCAGGCTATCACAGTGGGGCCCAGAGAAACGTGGAAAGCGGACAAGGTGTCCATTTGGCATGCTGGGACCCATGACAATCCTTTTGGTCAGCGCCTGACCACACTGATGATTTCCAAGGGACTGGCTGATACCGCTGTTCCCATGTCTCTGCTTGCGCTGCATCCCAATGTGCAATTCAATTTTTACGTCGGCGGTATTGGCCATTGTGATGTCGAGATGCACTGACCAGCCCTTAAACCCACTTTTAATTCAGGCTAAAACCTCATTGAAATGAAACATTCTTTGCACCAACTCGCCATGGGCTCAATCCTTGTTGGGCTGCTCCAATCCTCCCTCATGCTGGCTCAGGTCAGCCATGCTCGTGTGCCCGATGGCACGGCCTTGGATCGTTATGTCTACAAGGAGGACCCTCATTATGCGTGGCGCGTCCTCAGCAGTGTGCCGGCAGGCGAGGCAACGGTGCATTTTCTGGAGATGACCTCACAGCAGTGGTTGACTGAAGAGGAAGTCGACAGGCCCATTTGGAAGCACTGGCTCACGGTGACTGTTCCCCGCAATGTGATGAGTGACACCGCACTGATGTTCATTGGCGGTGGGAGCAATCGCGGCGCAGAGCCTGGGGAACCCGACCAACGATTGGTTCAAACAGCTATCAGCGTAGGAACGGTGGTGGCTGAGTTAAAAATGATTCCCAATCAGCCTCTGGTGTTTCCAGATGATGGTCAGGAACTTTATGAGGATGCCCTGATTGCCTACACTTGGGATAAATACCTTCGCACCCAAGATGAAAAATGGCCGGCACGCCTCCCCATGACCAAGGCAGCTGTCCGGGCCATGGATACCATCACCGCGGTGTGCGCTAGCGACGCTGGAGGGCAGGTTTCGGTCAGGGAGTTTGTGGTCGCTGGAGGATCCAAGCGTGGGTGGACAACCTGGACCACCGCCGCGGTAGACAAGCGGGTCCGAGGGATCTTTCCCATCGTGATCGACATGCTCAATGTGGTGCCTTCATTCAAACATCATTTTGCTGCCTATGGGTTTTACGCTCCGGCTGTAGGCGATTACGAATCTAGAGGGATCATGAAATGGCAGGACACTGAGGCCTATGCCAAGTTGATGAAGATTGTCGAGCCCTTCGAATACCGTGATCGACTGACGATGCCCAAATACCTGATCAACGCCACTGGGGATCAGTTTTTCCTGCCTGATTCCTGGAGGTTTTATTGGGATGAGCTGCAGGGTCCCAAGCATCTGCGCTACGTGCCCAATGGGGAGCATAGTCTCAGGGAAACCGACGCTTATGAGACACTCTTGGCAGGTTATGCCTGCATCGTTCACGATATGCCCATGCCTCAGCTTGAGTGGGACTCTCCCTCACCCGGGGTATTGCATGTTCAGGCCAAGGGAATGGCTCCGAAGGAAGTCAAGCTGTGGACAGCGGATAATCCCAAAGAAAGGGATTTTAGGGTCGATACTATTGGGCGAAGCTGGAAGGCTCGTGAATTAAAAGCAGCTGATGCCGATGGTATGGCCGTGCAGGTCAGTGTTGGGCCTCCTCAAAAGGGCTACCGAGCCTTCATGGTCGAAATGACTTTTCAGCAGAAACCCATGCCAGCTCCTCTAAAAATGACCACTGGGGTTTTTGTTATTCCCGATGTGCTGCCTCACGCCGAAAAGGCAGGTAAGCTCTGAGCTCATCCAGTCGCCAGGCTGAATGACCTGGCACAGCTTGGCATCATCGCTGGCAAAATGTGATGACGGCTCGCCGACAGGTTTGGAATGGGCTTTTCAATCGGCACCTTGACCTGTTAGATGAACGGCATGTCCAAGTTATTTTTGAATCAATGGTGGTTGAGCCTTGCCTTGATTGCATCCTGGGCTGGCTCTTCTCAAGCAGCTGACCGGCCTAATATCCTCTGGATTACCAGCGAAGACAATGGACCGCATCTAGGGTGCTATGGGGATACTTACGCTCACACGCCCAACCTGGATGGCCTTGCTGCCAAGGGAGTGATTTACCTCAATGCCTGGTCCACCGCCCCAGTCTGTGCGCCGGCTCGCACAACACTTATCTCCGGCGTTTACCCGCCTGCCACAGGCGGTCAGCACATGCGTAGCATGGCGCCCATGCCTGCTTTCATGAAAATGTATCCTCAGTATTTGAGGCAGGCAGGCTACTATTGCACCAATAACAGCAAAGAAGACTACAACCTGAGCCAATCAGGTCAGGTTTGGGACGAATCATCGCGCAAGGCACACTGGAAAAATAGGCCCGATGGGAAGCCATTTTTTGCCATCTTTAACATCACCACCAGCCATGAAAGTCAGATCCGTAAACGCCCTCATCAGGCTGTTCATGATCCGGCCAAGGTCAGGGTGCCAGCCTATCATCCAGACACACCGGAAGTTCGACAGGACTGGGCTCAATACCATGACAAGATCACCGAGATGGATGCCACCGCAGGGAAACACCTTCGGGAACTTGAACAAGCCGGATTGGCTGAAGACACCATTATCTTCTACTACGGTGACCATGGTTCGGGGATGCCGCGCAGCAAGCGATGGCCCTACAACAGTGGTCTCAACGTGCCGCTCATTGTACATGTCCCAGAAAAGTTTCGGCACTTGGCTTCGGATGATTACCACGCCGGAGGCACGACTGACCGATTGGTGGGGTTCATTGACCTGACCCCAACCCTGCTGAGTTTGGTAGGCATTGAACCTCCTGAGCACATGCAAGGACATGCTTTCATGGGAAAGCACGAGGCCCAACCCGTGGCCTATCAGTACGCATTCCGTGGTCGAATGGATGAGCGGTATGATTTGGTGCGTTCGGTGCGCGACAAGCGCTACGTCTACATTCGGCATTACATGCCTCACCGTATTTACGGTCAATACATCGAATATATGTTTCAGACCCCCACCACAAGGGTGTGGAAACAACGCTATGACGAGGGGGCTCTGCAGCCCCCACAGACCTTTTTCTGGGAAGCTAAGCCAATCGAAGAACTTTATGATCTGCAGTATGACCCAGACGAGGTTCGTAATTTAGCCCAGTCCCCCTCCCATCGCGCCGTGCTGAAACGTTTTCGGGAAGCGCACCGTCAATGGGTCATGGACACTCGAGATCTGGGCTTTTTGCCCGAAGGAGAAATTCACGCTCGGGCAGGCGAGGGGACGCCCTATGAAATGGGACAGTCTGATGAGGCCTACCCCCTGGCTGAGATTTTTAGGGTGGCCCAGTTGGCAGCTCAGCGTGATGAGGTAGCCATTCCTGAACTGGTCAAGGCATTGGATGCTTCGGACAGTGCGATCCGCTATTGGGGAGCCTTGGGCTTTCTTATCCGTGGTGAGGCTGCCATCACCAGCCATGAAGCCCTGCTACGAAGGGCACTTAAGGACGAGTCACCTTATGTTCGGGCTGTGGCCGGCGAAGCCCTTGGTCTCCATGTAGCCGAGGCCCTGCCTGAAGTGCTTGAGACGCTCATAGATGGTTCGGACATGGTAGAGGACGGTGTGTTTTCGGCCATGTATCAGCTAAATGCGTTGCAGATGTTGGGGGATCGAGCCAAACCGGTTGCTTCAAGCATCGCGAAGCTTCCCACCCAAGGACCCAGTTCACTGGGGCGCTTTGGCGGTTACGTCGCTCGATTGCTCGAAAAACTCAATGAAGATTTGAATCCCTGAAGCTCGGGTTTGATTCGTTTCTTCCGCCCTCTATCGCCAAGCCTAACTCAATCATGCCTGATGTTCCCCTCACTGAGTCCGCTCCGGTTGTTGGTTTAATTGGGTGTGGCTTGCTTGGATCGGCTCTGGCTGAGCGTTTGCTGGCGGGCGGGGCTCGTGTTCACGCCTATGATCCAGCAGGCGTCCAAATGGCAGGGGTGGTGAGCTGCAAGGATGTGGTAGCGGTTGCCAAGCAGTGTCAGTGGATTCTTTACTGTCTGCCCAACAGTGCGACTGGGCTAGAAGTGACTTCAAGGATTTTGCCCTATTTGCAGGTGGGTCAGGCCATCGCTGATACCACCACAGGCGATCCCCATGACATGGAATCCATGGCCCAGGACTTGAAACAACGTCAGGTCGGTTATCTGGAGGTCAATGTGGCTGGTTCGAGTGACTTACTGCGGCAAGGCAAGGCGACTCTCTTTCTCGGTGGAGAAAGCGAGTGGATCGAGCATTGGGCTGGTTTGCTCGATATGATTGCCCCGACGCGGTGGTGCTTGGGGGCGGTTGGGACGGCCTCACGATTCAAATTGGTTCATAACTTGATCCTCGGGCTGCATCGGGCGGTGCTGGCAGAAGGCCTTCATTTTGCCCATGCCATGGGATTTGACCCTGCCAAGGCTTTGGCCGTTCTGAAACAGACACCGGCCTCTTCACAAGTCATGTTTCAGAAGGGATCCCGTATGGTCGAACGCTCCTATGAGCCGCCTCAGGCACGCGTGGCGCAACACCTCAAGGATGTTCGTTTGATGATGGGGCTTGCTGATCAGCAGGGCCTGGGTTTGCCCCTCACCCAAGTTCACGAGTCGATGCTTACCGAGCTCACCCAACAAGGTCTGGGGCATTTGGATAACAGTGCCATCGCCGAGTTCTATCATGCTCCATTAACTGATTGATGATCCAGGTTCATGAGCTCCGTACTCCCGTGGTCTGATTTACTTGTCATTGCTGTCTACCTGATCGGTATTACCTGGTTGGGTCTTAGGCTGGGTAGGAAGGTCGAGGGCCAGGGTGATTACTTCATGCCTCGAACCTTTGGCAAAGGCATGATGATGATGCACGCCTTTGGAACGGGTACCGCCTCAGACCAGGCTGTGGTCGTGGCCTCAGGCACGTTCAGGCAGGGGCTCGCGGGAATATGGTATCAGTGGCTGTGGTTGTTCAATACCCCGTTTTACTGGCTGATCGCGCCGATTTTCAGACGTTTCAGGGCGACCACCACCGCAGATGTCTATGCCCTACGTTTCGGGCAAAGCGTGGCGGTGCTGTTTGCCATCGTCGGCATCCTGGGGCTCGCGGTTAAAATTGGACTCCTGCTCAAGGGGGCCGGTGCATTGATTGAATCGGGAACCCAGGGAGCTCTTTCTGCGAACTGGGCCGTCCCTCTGGTGGCGGTTCTTTTTGTCGCTTACGGTATGGCTGGTGGCCTGGCTGCTGCGATTGTGACCGACTACATTCAAGGGATTTTGACGATTCTTTTTTCGGTCATGTTGTTGCCCTGGGTGCTGGGTGTGGTTCATGGTTGGGAAGGGGTTCGGGCCACCATCGATGATCCTGCCATGCTCAGTTTGGTGGCTCCTGAGGGTATCACGCCCTTCTTTATTGCTACCTTCTCGGTTTTATCCCTGGTGGGTATTGTGGCTCAACCCTTCATCATGGGCGTTTGCGCCGCTGGCAGGACTGAAATGGATGGTCGTTTTGGCTTCGTGGTTGGTAATTTGATCAAGCGCCTCTGCACGGCTGCCTGGGCTATCACTGGTTTGGCTGCACTGGCCTGGTATCAGCAGAGGGGAGTGGACCTTAGTACTATTGACCCGGACCAAGTTTACGGAGAGCTTGCTGCCACGTTTCTCCCGAAAGCCATGCCCGGCTTGCTTGGGCTTTTTCTTGCCTCGCTCTTAGCCGGGGTGATGAGCTCCTGCGATTCCATGATGATTTCGGCCGCTGGGCTGTTTACCGAAAATCTTTATCGGCCCCTCGCCCCAGGCCGATCCCCGTCCCACTACCTGATGGTGGGTCGATGGGTTTCTCTTCTCATCGTCCTAGGTGGGGTTGGGTTTGCTTTTGGGATGGCCAGTGTGGTCAGCGGGCTCAAAACTTGGCTAAAGATCGCACCCATGCTCGGGGTTGCTTTCTGGCTGGGGCTTTTCTGGCGCCGCTACAATGGCGTTGGAGCCTGGGTATCGACCCTCACTGGGTTTGCTGTCTGGGGCCTGACTCTTCATCCAGCCTGGATCAATGGGTTGAATGAACAAGCCTGGGCAACCAAGCTTGGGCTGATTGTGGAAACAAAGGGCAAGGTCATGATGTATGAACCCTGGCAGATTGTCTTCTACTTGGGCACTGCCGTGGTGGCGGGTGTGCTAGCTAGCCTGGTGACACCTCGGCATCACCCAGAGGCCGTCCAGCGATTTTACGATCTGATCCGCACTCCCATTGAGCCAGGGGAAAGGTCCACCAGTAGCTGTGTGCTCCCTGATGGCGTGGTGCCTTCTGATCGCCCCTGTTTTTTTCCTGGAAGTGATTTTGAGTTTCCCAAGCCTTCTGCCACCTCGGTCCTTGGGTTCATGGCTTGTTGGATCGCCGTCGGTGTCATGATTGGTGGCTTGCTCTGGTTGCTGGGCTAATGTTTCATCTCCCATCTCTCATGGCATGTTTTTGAGTCATGCTGGCTGCAAATAGCTCTTCCATAGGGGGTTATTTCCATCCGGAGGCCTGCTTGTCAGTTGAGATTGGGGCAGGTCATCCATTTTCGCTAAGCGAATGACTTGCAACGGGCTCAACTTGTCGAATATTTGTTTAACAACGCTTTGGAAAATAAAAAGAAACACATCGTGGTGGTTGGGGCGGGTCCCGGTGGTTTGACTGCAGCCATGCTTCTTGGTGCCAGGGGATTCCGGGTTACCTTGGTTGAAAAGGATGCCGCTATCGGAGGCCGCAATGCAGCCATTGATCTCAATGGCTACAAATTTGATACCGGTCCCACCTTCCTCATGATGAAGTTCATCCTTGATGAAGTTTTCGAGGAGGCTGGCCGTCAAAGTCACGATTACTTGGATTTTGTTCAGCTCGAGCCCATGTATCGGCTCGATTTTGCCACAACCCAAGTTGAACCCACCACCGACCATCAGGCGATGCGAGCTCAGATCGCCAAACTCTTTCCAGGTAACGAGGAGGGTTTTGATCGTTTCCTGAAAAAGGAGCAGGTGCGCTACGATAAGATGTATCCTTGTCTGCAGAAGGATTACAGCTCACTTTCCCGTTATTTTTCCAAAGACATGATTCGAGCCCTCCCTCACCTGGGGCTCGGTAAATCAGTCATGGATATCCTGAAGGGCTACTTCAGTGAGGATGATCTCCGTCTCGCGTTCACTTTTCAGTCCAAATACCTGGGCATGTCTGCCTGGGAATGCCCGGGTGCCTTTGCTATGCTCCCTTTTGTTGAGCATGCCCATGGTATTTTCCACACTCAGGGGGGATTGAGCGAAATTTCCGAGGCTATGGCCAAGGTGTGTCGTGAGCATGGGGTGGATATCAGGCTCGAGACTCCGGTTAAGCAACTCATTCTGGATGGCAGAAAGGTGCAGGGTGTCGAGCTTGAGTCCGGCGAACGTATCCTCGCTGAGGAAACAGTTCTTAATGCTGACTTCGGTTATGCGATGGAGCATCTGGTGCCAAAAGGAACGTTGAGGAAGTATCGGCCGGAGAAGTTGCGGAACATGGATTTTTCCTGCTCCACTTTCATGCTTTACCTTGGGTTGGACAAGGTCTACGACCTGCCGCATCACACGATTTTTTTCGCTAAGGATTATCGGCAGAATATTGAGGATGTTTTCACTTACAAGAAGCTCTCCAAGGAGATTTCGTTTTACATTCGCAATGCCAGTGTGACGGATCCAGGGCTCGCTCCGGATGGGCATTCGGCGGTTTATGTCTTGGTCCCGGTCCCCAACCTCACTGCTGATGTCGACTGGGAGCAGGAGAAAGCAGGATTCAGAGAACGTGTCCTCGAGGCCATGGAAAAGCGTGGAGGCATGGAGGATCTCCGCTCGCACATTCGGGAAGAAATGGTTTTGGCTCCGGACGATTGGGAGGCCAAGGGCATCTTCCAGGGAGCCACTTTCAACCTTTCCCACAAGCTCTCTCAGATGCTTTACTTTCGTCCTCGCAATCGTTTTGAGGAGCTCGATCAGTGCTACCTTGTGGGTGGGGGAACCCATCCCGGTAGCGGCCTGCCCACCATCTACGAATCGGGCAGGATTGCGGCCAACATGATCTGCCGAGAGCATGGTGTGCCCTTTGTTTCCAAAAACACCCAAGTCTGATGAATCGCCTCCAATTCGCCCAGCTCATGTGGTCCATTTATGGGTCCAAGAAGCTGCCCGATCTGGATTGGATACAACGACTAGGGCTGTTGGCCGTCAAGCTCGGCCAGATGCATGCCCTGCGGATTGACTTCCTGGACCCGGCCAAGTGCCTTCATTTGAGTCAGCTCTATCGAAAGAACGCTGCCGTCCCTCGTGAGGATTTCCAAGCTCTCTTGCGCCGTGGATCGGTATGGGGGCAAACCAGCCCCTTTGCGTCGCTTGATGAAGAGCCTTTGGCGACTGCGAGCATCGGGCAGGTTCATCGAGGCCAACTCCTGGATGGGGCAGATGTGGTCGTCAAGGTGGTCAAGACCGATGCCCGCGATCAATTCGTTCGTGATGTGGCGGCACTCAAGCGCATGTTCGTCTGGTTCACTCGCCTTTATCCACCACTCAAGCGGGTAGGGGATCCAGTGGCCATGCTGGGCGATATCGAGGCTTACACGCTCAGTGAGCTTGACCTGAGACGTGAACTCAAAGGGCAGCAAACCCTTCGAGGCATACGGGATGCCCACGCTGATCGATTCGACCTTTCCAACCTCATTTTTCCTAAAATCTATCCTGAGCTTACCGGTGAAAATGTGATGGTTTCGGAAATGGTTAAGGGACCCACTTTTGATGAACTTCTCGAAAAAGGGCAACTTCCCTATGAGAAAGTGGTTGAGCTATTTCGCATGCATGGCTACTTCATGTTCTGTGTAGGGACTTTTCATGGTGATCTACATCCGGGCAACGCCATGCTGGTAGGAGACAAGATCTGCTGGGTGGATACCGGCTTTGTCGGCACTGTCGGTAAGCAACTTCGGGTAGGGCTACTTCGCTTTTTCTGTGCTTTGACTCACTACGACTACCCTCGCTGTGTTGAAGCCCTGCATGGCATGTCACTGGTGCCGCTCTCCAGCGAAGCCTTGGACCGGTTTCGAACTCGTTTTGAGGCACTCTATGAACCCTTTACTGACTCCACTGTGTCAGAGATCAGCCTGACCCGGCAGATGATGGAAACCATTAAGTTGGGAGTGCTATGTGGTATGCAGTTTGACAAGGACATCTTCGCCATCATCCGCAGTCTGATGTACATGGACGGCATGGTGCTGCGTAGCAACCCTGAGGCAGTGCTGATGAAAGACATGCGTGGTTTCATTGATCAGGTGCTTGAACTGGGCGACCCTTCCTAAAGGATGGGATCCGCATCATCCCAAGGTTTTTTTCAGGGGTCGCTAAGGTTTCAATCAGAGGATGGGCAGCAGATAGAGCCTGAGGCGACTTCGGGCTTTAAACTTGAGAGATCGTGCTCAAGCCCTAAAATTTCAACTTCCGCCATGAAAAAAATTAAAATTCCCGATTCCTTCGAAAGTCGATCCTATCAGGCTGCTGCCAAAGCGGCGGCGGATGCAGGCAAGCAACCCGATACCCCTCAGACCCGATCCCACGCTTACAAGTTATCCTTTCAGGATGAGGAATTTTTGGTTGGAGAGTCCACGCGAGGTTTGAGGCTTCAGATGGAATATCAGAAGCCTGAGCAAATCCAGCAATTTCACCGAATTGATTCGACCGTCGTCATGTTTGGCGGCTCTCGTATCCACTCTCGTGAGGCTGCCCTAGCGAAGATAGACGCCATCCAGTCCCGGCTCAAGAATCAGCCTGATGACGCCTCGATACAGCAAGAACTCCGAGCAGCCGAGCATTTGCTCACCTGGTCCAAGTATTATGAGGTAGCTCGTGAACTGGCTAGGATTGTGTCCTCCAACTGTCAGCTAGACGGCATTTGTAACTTCGTGGTCACCACTGGTGGGGGTCCAGGCATCATGGAAGCCGCGAATCGAGGTGCCCATGATGTCCAGGCCAAAAATATTGGTCACAACATTGTGCTGCCCCACGAACAACAGCCCAATCCTTATATCACTCCCGAGCTCTGTTTTCAGTTTCACTATTTTGCCATCCGCAAGATGCACTTCCTGATGCGAGCCAAAGCCCTTATTTGTTTCCCCGGTGGGTTTGGGACCCTGGATGAGCTATTCGAGGCCCTGACCTTGATCCAGACTGGCAAGATGGACCCACTTCCCATTGTGTTGGTAGGTCGAGATTTTTGGGAGCGGCTGGTTGATTTCGAATTCCTTGTCGAGGCAGGAACCATTTCTCCCAAGGATCTGGATTTGTTTCGTTATGCCGACCAAGCGCAGGAAATATGGGACTACCTCTGCGAGTATTATCAGCTTCGTCAGGAAGCATGATCCTACGGTATCTTCCTGTTGACGCGGTCAATCCCACCCTTAAGATACGCTTATCTCCATGAGAAAACATCTCCCATTCACTCGACGACGCTTCATCGGTTCGCTTCCAGCCATCGCGGCTAGCATTCAGATTGTCCCAAGGCATGTTCTTGGCGGTCAGGGAACACTCAGTCCCAACGAAATCCCGACCAAGGCAGTGATTGGGGTAGGCGGGATGGGGCGTGGTCATCTCAAAAGTGTTAACCCGGGTGCCAAGCTTGTAGCCGTCTGCGATGTGGACAAAGGCCATCTAAAGACCGCACTGGAGCAGTCGGGTCCGGATGTCAAAGGTTATGAGGACTTCCGAGAGGTCATCGCCCGCAAGGACGTGGATATCGTGCACATTCCCACCCCTCCACACTGGCATGCTCTGATTTCCATTGCTGCGGCCGAAGCTGGCAAGGATATCTGGTGTGAAAAGCCCATGACCCGAACCATTTGGGAGGGTGAGAAAGTGGTGGAAGCGGTTCAGCGTAACCAGCGGATCTTTCGGCTCAATACCTGGTTTCGTTTTGAAGGCGGTTTTTACGGCATGGGAACACCCGTCAAGCCCATTAAGAAACTGGTCAACAGTGGCCTATTGGGTTGGCCTTTGAAGGTGACCCTCAATGAATCGACTGGCTTCAATTGGAAGCATAATTGGAGCGGTCGCACGGATTTGACGCCGCAGCCTATTCCCGAGCAGCTGGACTATGATTTTTGGCTTGGGCCTGCCCCATTCAAACCCTATCACCCTCATCGAGTTCACGGTACTTTTCGGGGCTATTGGGACTATGATGGAGGTGGTCTGGGTGATATGGGACAGCATTATTTGGACCCCACCCAATATTTGCTGGGCAAAGACAACGAGAGCCCTGTTGAAATCGAGGCTGATACCGATCCGCAGGACAAGGATGCGGTGACTGCTTGGCGCTGGATTCGCTACAAATATGCTGATGGTTGTGAAATCCTACTAGATGGTGAAAACAAATTAAAAGAAGCTGCGTATATCGAAGGGCCCAAAGGTAAGTTATTCAAGGGGTTCAAGTCAGATATTCCTGATCTGGAGAAGAAGTTGGCCGAATTTCCAGAGCCCGAACCTCAGGTGACCGACTTCATTCAAGCGGTTCGTGAACGCAAGACCTTTGCGCTGAATGACCAAAACGGGCACCGTTCCTGCACCCTTGTCAATCTGGGTAAGATTGCCCTGCGCACGCGGCGAGTCTTGCGATTTGACAACGCTTCTCAGCGCTTCGTCGGTGATGAGGGTGCCAACAGTTATATCAGGCAGCCCATGCGCGCCCCTTGGGTCATTTAAGATCTTCTGTTTTTTTATGGAATCAAGGTGGAGGCTTTTTGTAGGCCTCCACCTTTTTTTCGTTGATCACAACCAAGCCTAGGGTCGTCCACGCTGGGTTCGTGGCTTATGATCTTGATGGTAGTCACGGTTCGTGCCTCAATGTAAGCCCTCTTTCATGAGTGATTCGATCCTTGTCCAAATCACATTGATTCTTTTTTTGGGAATCGGCTCCCAGTGGCTTGCATCGCGGCTTCGTCTGCCTGCCATCCTCCTACTGTTAGTTGTTGGGTTTGTGGTGGGGCCGCTGATGAACCATCGTTGGGTCAACCCTGACGCCCTGATGGGAGACCTACTCATGCCACTGGTATCTCTCAGTGTGGGGCTCATCATGTTCGAGGGGGGGCTGACACTGAAGTTTCGCGAGCTGGATGCCATCGGGTCAGTGGTCATGCGCCTGATTAGTATCGGTGCCTTGATCACTTGGGGTTTGAGTCTGTTGCTGGCGCGTTTGGCTTTGGGCTGGGACTGGCCCCTGTGTGCCCTGGTGGGTGCCATCCTTGTGGTGACAGGCCCAACGGTGATCTTGCCTCTTTTGCGATTTCTACAACCCACTCGTCAGGTGGCCTCAGCCCTGAAGTGGGAAGGGATCATGATCGATCCGGTTGGCGCCTTGCTCGCACTGCTTGTCTTTGAAACCATACACCATGGCCTCGGGGAGCACGGAGCTCAGTGGACTCAATTTCCCAATCACGCCTTGATGGGCTTTTTCTGGACCCTGCTCATCGGTGGGGTGGTTGGGTCTGTTGGGGCTGGTCTGGTCTATTTCTTTTTCAAGCATCATTGGGTTCATGAACATCAGCAGACACCGTTTGCTTTGATGGTGGCTGTTTCAGCATTCACCCTTTCCAATCATTTTCAGCATGAATCGGGATTGCTCGCCACCACCCTGATGGGGGTGATTCTGGCCAATCAAAGTCAGGTGGATGTGCGACATGTTTTGGCTTTCAAGGAAAACCTGGTGGTGCTGATGATTTCGACCCTCTTCATTGTGCTCTCGGCGAGATTGGAGCTAGCGACCTTCTCCGCACTCCCGGTTTTCGGTAGCTTGTGCTTTCTCTTGGGCTTGTTGCTTGTTGTGCGACCTTTGACCGTTTGGGTTTCCTGCCTTGGATCATCCTTGAATCGGTCTGAAAGACTATTTCTTTCCTGGATGGCACCCAGAGGTATTGTGGCAGCAGCCGTGGCCTCGGTCTTCTCCATGCGCCTGGTGGATGCAGGGATGGCCGAGGCGGCCCAGCTCACACCGGTGGTATTCATGGTCATTGTGGGAACTGTATTGGTCTATGGTTTGACAGCGGGCCCGGTGGCTCGGTGGCTGGGTGTTTCCAATCCGGATCCGCAGGGGGTCTTGATCGCCGGAGCCCATACGCTGGGAAGGAGCTTGGGCAAGGTGCTCAAGGAATCTGGGTTTCGGGTTTTAATGGTTGATAACAATCCCCAAAACATTCACCAGGCTCGCATGGATGGGTTGCCGGTACATTTTGGAAGCATACTTGGGGATCATCTGGAGGATGATTTAGATCTTGCCGGGATTGGTCGGTTGATAGCTCTGACCCCAAATCATCGGGTCAATTCCCTGGCAGCCCTCCATTTTAGCGAGCTTTTTGGAGAACGTGAGGTCTATCAACTGGCGGACATTGCGAGTAATCATTCCAAGCGGGATGCTTTTTCAGCCGGCTTACAGGGGAAAACCCTTTTCCATGAATCGGCCAGTTATGCTCAGCTGCAAGAGCGTCTGCAGCAAGATCAGCGCATCAAATGCACGAGTTTGACCGAATCCTATACGTTTGAAGATGCCAAACGATCCATGGGTGAGACTTTGTTGCCTCTCTTCATCATCCATAGCAAGGGGGCTCTCCAAATCATCCAGGCTGGTCAATCCGTTCAGCCCACGCCCGGTCAAACCCTCATCAGTCTCTCTGCGAGTTGAAAACCCTCATGGCCTTCCAGGCCTGCATTGTGCCAGGAACTATGCGAGGATACTCGCCACTTCTTGGGATTCGCGATCTGTAGGTCCTAGGCGGGCCTTGACCCCCATGCCACGGAGCATCGTGTTGTAGACATCCAGCCCCTCGCTTTTGAGGTCAGCAATCTGGCCGGTCTTGAAACGTCCGTTGGCACCGGTGATGGCATGAAAGACCCCTGAGAGCTCCCGTTTGACATCATTGTGACGTCCATCTCCTGATTCGGTGGAAATGGTGAGCAGCATGTTCTCCAGAATGGTTTTGTCATTGGCTTCGACGCAATCGGGGCCATCGAGTTGTTGCATGAAATAGGCCAGCTCGCGCATTTTCATATGAGCGTGAGCGCGCAGAGCTTCGTTATCTTTCTTTTCGTTGAATTGATGCCACCACTCGTGGCTACAGCCTTGTGATCCGGAAGCATTTAATTTCCGGGAATCTTCGAAGGTGTAACGCTTTTGCCCCATGTAGGTGTAATCACCGCTCAATCGAATACGCTCTCCTGCAGCCAGAAAAGTCAGCGCACCGAATCGGACGCGGTCCATTTGAATGGCCGTCGCATAAAGGTCAGCCATGAGCCGCCATTCGGTGGTGAGTGCATCCAAGGTGATATCAATCCCTTCGCCGCCGGGGTCTGCCAAACCGCCGTGAAGCAGCTCGGAGGGTTTGGGGCGGCCAGGGCCATCTGCCTGGTCAGCGTGCAAGGTGAAGGCTCGTTGCTCGAATTCTCGGATGCGATCCAGATGATCCGCCACCTTGGAGCGAGATGAGGCTCCCAGGGGTGACCGTCCTCCGGTGTAATACTTGTATTGTTCGACCACCGAATCCAGGACACTCCGCTTGAGATGCTGCTGTTGGGCGTCCTGTCCTGACACCTGGCCGACCTGGCCAAAGATACGGTCAAATAAATCCCGAGGGCGCTCCATCATGGTGGCGGCGACCGTTCCGTCAGGCCGATAGCTGTGCACATAACGGCTGACACGGCTCCGGCGGAAAAAAGTCCCAGCGACCACCGTGCCAGCTACCCCCGCAGGCTGGCCCTGGGGGTAATGATGGCGCAGGATGAGCTGATCGATGGAAGCTCCTCCCGCCTTGGCCTCGCCTTGAGGGGGCGTGGCGGTGAAGGCCCCGCTGGCTCCATCAAAATGAGCGTTGATGCCTGATTGGTCGCAGCGCACTTGATCCACATGTCGCATGATCAGCAGTTTGTCCCGAAGCGGCTTGAGTGGCTCCA
>Ga0181566_10000614_pt1 | contig 28218 bp, 57 predicted proteins | sample 101ome_15_FD_133762 | JGI IMG/M metagenome (GOLD analysis project Ga0181566, IMG submission 133762) | Coastal salt marsh microbial communities from the Groves Creek Marsh, Skidaway Island, Georgia - 101402AT metaG (megahit assembly) | ecosystem: Environmental > Aquatic > Marine > Intertidal...
AAGCACATCAGCTAATAAGCTAACCTTATCCTCATCCATATACAAAACTCTACATAGATTTACTAAGCATTAAAAGATTTATTAAGGGAAAGTAATGCAGAATAACAATATGTAGGGTAAGACGACTAGAAATATACTATATATAGTGTCTAATTGATATGACAGGGAAACAAGAAAAAATTATACGGGATACTAAGCTAATCGCCGTATGAAATCTGGAACTTTATAGGCTCTCCGCCTTCTCCACCAATCTCGAGAGATGACCTTTTACCCCATTTCTTAGGGAAACTACGCTCTAACCACCAAGCACTAGCTTGCCATACTCCATTATCGCTAGCTCTTCTTATATTTCTTATGTGAGCACCCTCAGCTTCGGCTCTTGCTTTTTTTACTGCCTCCGAAAACTCCGAATATAGATTAACTATCTCACCTTCTTCAGCTGCCTGGGATGGAGCCAACTCTGACGACGAGTCAACGTTTGGTGGGTTTAGCATCTTTGTGTCCATCTCTTCAATCACCTTTTCGCCTCTCTTCATCCATTCATAGTAAGTAGAGGGAGAAATACCAACCATAGTAGCTGCATCCTCTTGGTAATAGCCTAATTTAAGCCAATTAGAGATTTCCTCAATCAATTGTGGTGTCAATTTAGTAGGTCTAGCCATAATATAACCCAATTTTACCCCAAAATACCTAGATATAGGGGATTAGGTGTCGAATTGGTAAAACTTGAAAACAAGAGATTTTTGTACGCATAGCTAAGTATAAGTGTGTATTACATTTAGCGATTACAACCGCACCCCCCTTAGAACCGAAGAGGTTCGGGGTGGGGGCACATGGTTGAAGCGACTAAATTATACAGCTGACTTGGCGCTGCTGTCTAGCGATAGACAGTGGTCCCAGGAGTGGTATTCACAATACCAGGTCACTACTTCTCCTACGTGGGAGGGGGCGTACCTAGTAGCGAGTACGAACAGAGCTTCGGTTCTCAGTAGTCAATGCGAAACGTATGCAGTATGTGGCGAATGTGAGTGAATACTACTTCTGTAAAACAAGTCAGCTTGCTTGTGAGGGTGACTCCTCATGTGACAAACAAGCAGCACTTACCTACGACACCTAAGTCCAGCGATGGACATAGAGTGTCAGACGGTGCCGATAACCTCTGCTCTTACCAGCAGTGGTTAGGCAGACTCTCCTCAACTGCATGCAGAAATGCATGGTCAGATGAGTCTCCTAATCAACCATAGGTTTTATGGCTATACCGTCTGGGGTCGACTCCATGTCCCACTGACCAGGGACAACGGTTCTCTAGGGCTTGTGCCTAGAGGATATCACCCACCTGGGCTTGTTACCCAAAGCGGTGTGCGGGACGACGATGGACCTCTGGTTTCTCCGCCATGTTCACGCTCGTTCCTGCTAATGGTAGCAGACTCACTGTAAGTGACCACTTACATGTGATGGTATTGACAATGCCCCCTGCGAGTAAGCAGGTGCTTGTCACTCCATGACGACTCACTGGGTCCACGCTTCGGCAAGGACTACAGTGCAGTACCTAACAGTCATGGGTTCACTTGGCTCAGCCAAGGACAAGCCGTCAATATCATCATGTCAGTAAGTGTACAGTGAGCTGAAAGCTTTATATGGCTAACGCTGGCATACCTACCATTAGCACGGGGTACAGGGACTCATTACTCCCTCCTACCTCAGGTGTTGGGGTCCAAACTCAACACCACCTAAACTCATGGAGCACCATGCAGCCAGTATGGTGTTCCATGTTTAACTGGATATTAACTGGCTAATTATATAAATGAAAGGAGCTATTTATTATGGCACCTGTAAATGCAGAAGCTTTAGACGTTTGTTTAAAGTGTTCTACACAAACAGAGTATGTCGTCCATGATGGCGACTGCTAAACAAATGTGTGCTAGTTTCGGCTAGCACACACAAGCCATGGATGGTCTACCGTTTCCCCTTCGGTATGCAAGTTCGACTCTTGCACATGGCACTAGCCTAGACATCTTCTCTAGGTAATTTGGAGAGGGTTAGTGAAGAGCTAATCCGTTATACAGAAAGGAGCCTTATGGCTAATTTCGACGAGCAGGTAGCTGAACTACTTGCTGCGTGCGAGCCAACCATTAACTTGTATAAGTCTTTTGGTTGGTCGGCTATGCCCGACAAGTCAGGTAACGCATTTACTCAGCTTTACAAAGCGGTAAATGACGAAATCGACTCGCTCGTAAGAGATTACAAGGTTAAAGCTTTCGATATGATTATCGAAGCAAATAAGAAAGACTAACTTCTTATGCCTTGCAATTCATGCCGATGATGTAGGCAATCATTGTCAATCAACCTACCGTCCTGAGTATGACGTTAAACTGCTTCGGTCTAGTAGGCTACCGACAAAGCCTACAAGAAAGGAGATAGGTTGTTATCTATACCAGGTATTCTCTTGGTGCTAGGTATGCTCTACGGTTTCTGGCTCATTGGTCAGTTACTCGGAGAGCTTGCCCGTGTTCTCTTCGGGAACATGATGTATGCACTCAATGAGGATGCCACAACCATCCTCGACGAGGAGGGTAACCTTGCTGACTGGTACACTTCACCAGATTACTCAGTAGGGTCCTAACTCGTAGAGCGGGCACTCAGGCTCTGCTTGTCGACAAACCCTGAGCCATGGACGGTCTGCTGTTTCCCCTTACAGCATTGAGGTTCGATTCCTCAACATGGCACGAGGCTTAGGTAAGTGTGCCTTAAACACTTACACTGGTTTACCTAGAACCATCAATCTAGTTAGGAGGCTGAATTGAAAGAAGCAGGATTTAATCCCGTGTATTTCGATACAGAAACTACTGGCACCCGTGTAGACCTCAAAACTGGCAACGTCCTTAGTGGCGTTAAAGGTTATGAGAGAAGCAGGGGTGGGAGAGTATTTAAGTTCGTAGACCTTATTTCCTTGGCAGCTGTCTCGGCAGCAGGTGAGGAATTTGAGATGACTGTCAAACCACCTAGACAGTATCTTGAAAAGGTTGCGAATTGGTGGAGCGGCAACACCGTTGACGTGGATGCTGTGAAATCCTCTTCCTCTGCTCTGTCTGTCATTCTACGTTTCGTAGATTGGCTAGGCAAAGTAGAAGCCACTCACTTGGTAGCGCATAATGTTGCTTTCGACACGAAGGTGTTGATTGACAGTTATGCGCATCGTGTAGGAGCTAATTGGGGCGAAGTCAGCAATGACTTATTGCCTGCAACCCTTATTGACTCAAGGGATGTACTCAAGAATGCCTTTATTAGCAAGAAGTCATTACACGGACCTAATTGTGGAGACAATTGTGACGGCGGAAGGCTGACACATATTGCCCACGTCAATAACTTAGGTCCTTATGCTGAGCATGATGCACTTGAGGACGTCCGCGTTCTCAAGGCGTGTTGTGAACTGTTGGAGAAGGGATGGGAAAGTAAAGTGTTAGCTTACGAGTACCGTAACTTTTCGAGGTAAGTGACCAAGTGACCAGGAGTGGAGTGAGAGTGTAAGTCTTTATTCATAAGCCTTTCTTTATTTATACTGACGGCAGTCCTTGCTGCTATTGCTTTCACTCAAACTCCACTCTGGTAGTGGATGCTAATAATAACTTTTAATGGAGATTAAAAAACCCTTTATAAAACATGTCCTGAAATGGTGTGGAACATAAACGGGTAGGTATGACGAGGTGGTCACCCCCTTGGCTTGGAATTCCCCCTTCCAAGTTGACCACAAACAAGGCTCTGAGTACTTACCCGTTTATGTTTACACCTATAGGTGTGAATGACCTTATAGGTGTATTCGGGGGTGGACCAGGACATTTTCTGTTTTCAACTCTCGATAAACATAATATATAAAGAGAAAAAGGAGAAACACATACGTACTATTACCACGTGTAAGGTGCATGGTGTTGAAGATAAATCCTTTATTGTTGATGGTTTTAAACCATTTGCAAAAGGAAAGATTGTTTGCATTGGATGCAATCAAAAGAAATATCTTAACACCTTAGCATCTGCATAATACACGTTTTTAAGTATTGGAAACTCTAGCGTCATTAGATGAAAAAGCTAATGCGACACATTAGAGAACTGAGTGGAAATTATATGCTGGCGGCGTAATAAGACAATAAAGGTAACGCAGATATATATAAAACAAAGTTCGACAACTGAGTAACTAGTGACGCTATACAAAAAGAAGGGAAGAACATTGAAAGTACTTAACACACTTCCAACAATGGGAAAAGTAAAAGTTCTACAAGATATTGTTCTACTTGATGGAAAAACAAACATCGAAAAAGGTTCTGTTATAAAAGTCAAAGACTTAAACAGAGCACAACGACGTGCGTTCAACAGCAAGAAAACAAATCTACAAGTTAGACACACTTTTCTTAGTTCCTTAATGCACCGTTCATAACGGTGTAGCCTGAATGGTTGTATGGGGGGTTCGATTCCCCCCACAGGCGCTCATATCCTATGGTTCATCTCTGCGGTGAGCTGCGGGTTGAACTTGATATACGGGTATGAAATAGATAAAAAGACAAAAGGAGAAAACGATGATTGATGGTAAAGACCTCGTAAGAGAACCGTCTGCATTAGAGATGATGTATGAGGGATTCTTATGGGGTCAATTCGATTCCGTTTCTTGTACATGTGCACCAGTGCATGTGTGCAAACTATTAGAAGGAAAGGAGAGCTAGCATGTATCCAAAAATTACAAGCAAGAAGCACTGCTTCAAATGTAATGCTATGTGGGCAAAGATGCAGTATTCACGTAAGTGTGAAGCCTGCCTCGACAGACGTGAAGATGCAAGAAGTGAAATTGCAGTCATGATGTCTGAAGACCCATCACAGCTAGTTTAATCTATTGTTGTGCCTGTAGTCATTTGGCTATGGGCACAGCATTCCGTTTACTATTAGAAAGAAAGGAGATACTATGCGTCCTGGACACAGAATTTACAAAAGTTGTGAAGCCATATTAACTGATGCAAATGCTCACGGTAAGAGCAGAGAATCTAAATTTAGATTATTGCATTTGTTTTGGCAACCACAATATGTAAACGCATATCTTGATGCTAAGAAAAAGGAAGCTAAGAAACAATCTAAGCACCTTAAACGTAGCAGAAGATAGTATCTAACAACCCGATATGGTACAAGCGGGGGTTCGATTCCCCCGTCGGGTACGAGCTGGTCTAAAGAACCAGACATAACAAAGGAGATAACATGTCCTTACTGGGCAAGTTGCGACTAATAGTCGCTAAGTTCTTCGGTGTGACAGTTAACAAGTTAACTGAAATACAGGAGAAGGTATTGGAAAGAGCATTCTTTATTGACAAAGAAATTGACTTTATCTTGAAAGGTTGGATTAAGTTCCCTCCATCAGATGACCATTTCACAATTGTCAATACTGAAGGGAAGGTAGCAAACAAGATTGTGATTCAAGATATTATTGACGCAATACTTATGTTCGTTCCTAGAGCTAACAACATCGACAGAATATCGTTGACTATGTTAGCTGTCATGATTGGCTCTGACATGTCTTCAGCTGCATACATAGGAAAGATTCCTTATGATGTAAGAGTTGAAGTGATAGATGGCGAATGGGTATCACCATTCTACCAAAGACTAAATAGTTAATCTATCGGAGCCCATTGTAATGGTGGGCTCTAGTAGGTTAAGTCTTATCCACTTAACTGAAACTGGGGGAGTAAAAGGCTTTCCCTGTAAAAATAAAAAAAGGAGATAACATGCCGAAATTCGGTAAGAAATCCATCTTGGAAGCTGCAAAGCGACCAGAGGTGGTCAACGACTCCATAGAGGGAGTAACACAAAAAGCACTAGCAGGTACACCTGTTATCAAGACTAATCAACATTGGGATGCGTTCTCATTGTTTGATTCAGATAATCCTGAGAACCAAGAGTACATGCGAGAGGATAGAGCATCTGGATTTGCAGAGAGTGATAACTCAACTGTATATTCAATGTTCCAAGCGTCAGAAAACGAAGCAATGTCTTCATTGTTTGGATTTGACGTTCCTATCGATAGCTAAGTGCTGGTAACCCGTTATGGTACTAGGGCAGGTTCGATTCCTGCCACGGGTACTATTGCTAGTGACAGTAGCAATAACAATAAATAAAAAAGGAGAATAGTTATGAGACATACAGGTCTCACCTTGAAAGAGGTAGCAAAAGTTCTATTTGAAGCAATCACTGACTTCAAAAAGAGCACAACTATACCTATGACTCTCGATGACATAACTCATGAGTTTGCGGACTTTGAGAACTTTGTCAACGAGGTGAATGGAGATGATGGTCCTATCTCAGGAATGCAGTCACCAGCTCACGGCTGGCTTGAAGGCATAGACTCTGAGAATAGACATGATTATTATCTTAGTGTTAGAAGATTGCTACAGCTTAAATCGGTGGAAGAAGTGTACGACTGGTTGCTGAACTTTATATGGTATCAACTAATCGATAGACAAGATTCTTTTAGAAGGAATTTCTGGAAAATGGAATCTTCTGAGATTGTTGCTAACAGAATGATGGAAGCATACAAAACAGTTTGCGCACAATCAAACTTCTTTGTTGACACACAACGAAATCGTCCTCTTAATGAGTACGTTGAGTATATTGTCAATGGTGACTTAAGTGTATTGGATGACGTGGAAGACCGTGTATTCAATATATTCAAAGTTGGTATAGAGAAGTTTGTACCTGGTGAAATATCATTCTACAACTTATTCCATTGCAACTTTTCCAAGTCATATTGGGGAACGTTGCTAATGTTTAACGAGCAAAAGTATTCTGGTGTGTTTTATTCTACGGAAGATAAACAACTAATACCTAATAAGCGAGTTAATCAAAATAGAAGAACTGCATGTAAGTGTGGTTCTTGTGGATTTGTTGTATCTTACAACAAGGATACTGTAACTGCAAGACCTAGCTACAGCCGTAGCAACAGGTCACGTAGTTGTATGTTCTGTATTATACACAGACGTGAGTATGTCAACTTTTGGAACTTGGACACACAGAGGTTCGAGTACAGAAGAGGCGACTTAGACAACTTCCTTAGTAAGCAAGAATGGTCTGACGAGATTGAAGCAATGATGCCTCGTCAATCACTCAGAAATATCAAGCGCTACAATTACATGGATACAGTGAGGGAAATGATTTATATCGTTCCTTTCTACCCTGACACACGTCAGAGGGATTATAGCTATGAACTTAGCTGGAGATATTGGTACATTGACGATGACGGTAAAGTACAAGTCAAATCTACTGGCGGTACATCATCATATCTAATTGACAAGACTGACGAAAAGTCACACTGGGAATCTACTCAGTTTCCTATTGGCATGGAGTTAGAATTAGAAGCTAGGTCTGATGTAAGTGCAGACACTGAAGAGCTACTAGTTGCATTACATAAGGACTTTCCTTATGGACTCTCTGGGGTTGCTAACCACAAGAGTCAACTTGCAGTAGGTAGTTATGATGGGTCTCTCGGTCGTTTGGGTATTGAATTCAAGTTTCAGCCTATGACAGCTGAATTTGTAAGACAATTACCTGATGGGTTCTGGACAGTTCTCAAAGAGAACTTCAGAGGCTTCTACAACAAACGTTGTGGTAGTCACATGAATATGCCTAAGGGTCTATTCACCCGTCAAGCACTAGCCTTATTTGTAGCATGGCACAACAATGCAATGCTTACATACTATCAAGGCTATGACGACGAGTACTGTGCACTAGAAGACATTATGCAACGCACAAATCCTAGTTACGCTACTTGGCATCTAATGAGGACTGAAACTGAAGCTTATGATATGCATGAGTATAAAGTTAACAATCCTGATAGATATGCCGACATACTACTTAACAGTGGTATGCAGTCTGCTAGAGCGTTGTACGGTGGAGCTAGCGGTTCTTTCCATAGAAACTCTATAGTTAACTATGGTGGTGCAGGTCGTATTGAGTACAGAGGTTTTGCTTCTGCTACAATAAAAGACCGTATCATTAAGAACTTTGAGTTCTTGACTGCTCTTCATGAGTATTTCGAGGCTCTAAGCTTTACTTCTGTTACATTCGACAGAGGCAGTGATGAGCGAGGTAACTTCAACTTCGCAACTAACATTAATGCTGACGAATCAGATATCATCAAAGCTCACTTGACTGATGAGCACCTGTTCTACAAATGGGTGACTCTCACACGTGGCGATGTATATCCGTATTTGACAAAGTATGTCGAATCTGTTATAATGCCTAAGATAGGGGCTAAATCAATGAGTAGAGAACTCTTTGATTACGTCAATGAACGTACAGCTTAATATGTAGCACAGCAGGGCATCGTAATGGTGCCCTGTCTGCTATGTATATAGCACGCTAAGGTCTATGCGTACAAATAGACTATGGAAACAAGGAGGCACACAAATGTGTGTGATTGCAAGAGTACCTGAAGGTACTAAAGTTCCGATGTCATATATTGAGAATATGTGGAATCGAAATAGTCACGGTGCTGGAATTGGTTATATCGACGAGAACAACAATGTTCAAATTGAGAAATCAATGAAGCTGAAAGAGTACAAGAAATTGTACAAAGAGATTAGTAAAGAACATTCTAATCGTGATATGCTACTTCATTTTAGAATAGCAACTCATGGTTCAGTATGTCTTGAAAATACTCATCCTTTCAAAGTGAACAAGAATACTATCATGGCTCACAACGGCATGTTGCCAGAGTTCTTTGAACCTACTGGTAAGGCTAAGAAGTTAAACTTGTCTGATACAAGATACTTCATAGACTACTTCATGAAGTTTGTAGACATGAAGAGCTTGGACGACCGTGTATTTATTAATCAACTTGGTCGCATCATTGATAGCGAGAACTATCCTAACAAGTTAGTTTTCCTAACAAGCGATAAAAGACTTAAGTTCGATTCATACATCATCAATGAAAAGCATGGTGAATACGATAAGAAGACTGGTATTTGGTTCAGTAACGGAAGTTATTGTAAGCCAAGTTATACTTTCTTTGGTAGTAGAAGTGACTATACAAGCACTACTATAACTTACAATCCAAAGACAAAGTCAACAGTCAAGACTCATACTAATGAGGACTTTACTCAGTATGACCTTAATGATAGGGAAATTACTGACGACTGTTGGACTGAATATGGTCTAACAACTGAAGCTCTTGTCAAAGAGTTTGGTAAAGCTATCGTATCTGGACAGTCAACGACTGGTTGGGAATGTATCTATTGTGGTTCACCTGTTGAGGGCGAGCTACGTGGTTGCAGCGAAGACTGTGACGGTGCATTGGAATGGTATGACATGTTAGAAATTATGGAAGAAAACGAAAGAGCACAAGCTCTTGAAGAATATAATTCCACAATAGCTGACGAAGTCGACATTACCGCTATTGAAGCCAAGCAATTGGAATTGAAACTCGGTAAAAATAAAAGCTAATCTATAGCAATTCTGGGCATCAGTAATGGTGCCCAGTCTGGTATAGATAAACTATATCCACTGGAAACAGTGTAATAAATAAAAAAGGAGAACTTATGTGTAAAGAGTGCCTGCATGTGGGTGAGGATGGATTCCTTGACCACATCTTGAATTACTCTTATAAGCCATTGGTTGACTTTTATCATGTAGCTAATTTTACATGGCAGAAGTTTCCAGCGCTTAGAACAAAGGAATTCTCACCTGAGACAGTACAGACTCTTAATGGGTTTTTACCAATGGGTGTTGAATTGGAAACTCAAGTCGTTAATAGTTGTGATTGTGATGATTGCGAATACAACGACGAAGATTACGTATGTAGCGATGAGAGAGATGACATATTGTATGAAGTAATGCGTGACATTCACAATAATTTAGATTGTGATTCCGCTACTTTTGACCAATGGCGTCAGTTAGTCATTGCAAAATATGACGGCTCATTGAACTACGGTATTGAGTTCGTGACACAACCTATGACTGTTCTAGCTCACAAAGAGTTAGGCTGGGTCAAGCAATTGCATCATAGAGGGTTATATTCATATAGCTCTGACAATTGTGGGTTACATGTTCACATTCCTAAAGCGTTCTTCAACACTAAAACATTATGGATGTTCTTGTCTTTACATGAACAATTTATATCACGTGTTGAAAATCGTTCTATGTTCGAGTTTATTGCTCAACGTCGTGACAGAGGCTATGCCAAATGGCAAATGCCTGAAGCGTCAGGATATTACGCAACTAACAAGTTGAATGTAGCAAAACACAAAGTAATGGCTAATGATAGGTCGTCAATGCTCAATCTACATCCACCATACACAATCGAGCTTCGTTACTTTAAAGGTAACATGAAGCCAGAAGGTTTGTATGGTTATTTAGAGTTCATACAAGCTATGTATGACTTTGTAAATGTTGTAGATAAAGCTGTACCACCTATTGTAATGCAACGAGTTAAAGAAGACTGGGTACAACACTTCATGCAGTTTGTGTATACAAACAATGAGTACTACCCTATCTTTAGTCAAAAAATGCTTGTCACTAGAAAGTGGGGAGTTAACTCTGGCTATATTAACTTAGAGCTAACAGAAAAGGAAATCATTTCCAATGGAAGGAGAGTGTCATAATGACTGACATTTTGGAAGGCATATTGATTGCTCTCTTTCTCGGTAGCCTACCTACTCTATACAGACTTCGTCAAGAAGCTAAATGGAACAAGGTAGAAAACACATGGGAGTATATAAATGCTCGCATGGAAGAGGAAGATAGCTAATCTTCTATAACCCTAGCTAGACGGTAGCATTGGGGGGTTCGACTCCCCCCTAGGGTGCTAACAACCTAACGGTTAGTTCGGAATCTTGGGGGAGAGCTGTAACCTTTACGGTTTTCAAGTATGACCGCCACACACCAGCATTTCCACCATTTCGCCTTATAATTTCAGTTTCGTCGTCAGTTGTTTTAGGTAAGGCATTTACTCACTATATTTAGTATTAAAGGCACGCAAGATAATTTACCCGATTTTCCCGTAAAATTTATACGCTCATCTTAGGAAAACTCCCGTATTTTTTTAACGCTCATCTTAGGAAGTTTTTGCTAGTAAGAGAATACAAGAGATTGCAGATAAATTTATTAAGATGTCGTAGCTAAACTTATCAGGGTTATACCTTGCGACGAAGATTGACTGAAAGCCTATAAACATTGAAGTGTCGTGGCTATTTGGGGAGCTGGCGTCTCCTTCTTCTAGTTCTTACGACAGAGGCTATAAAGATTGGACTTTAAAAATTTGGAAGTAAAAAAGATAATGCGTTGCCATAGTTTTTTGCACTCTCCTTAAAATCTTTCAAAACTTACGACAGTTTAACTTACTTAGTAAATCTATTATGGGACGACACCACAATCTAATAGTTTAGTTAAGTAATAAGATAATAAGGTAAGCCCTCATTGGCTAGTTAATGCAATAGAAGTAAACCTACCACTTATTTCATCTCTCTCCGTTTGATAGGTTTATTAGGTAGTGCCGAAGGAAAAATTAAAAAGGATTTAAAACAAAACCTTCGGCTCTAACCTAAATGTGTGTAATACTCTATTATAGCAGAAGTGAGTTCTTAATCCAAACCAAAATTGAATTATTTTCACTATTGCCTACTTCGTTCTTTACGACTTGTTCCCACTCATAAAAATCCTCAACAGGAACTTTTTGCTCATACCTTCCAACTTTTACGACAACTGTTGTTTCGTCGTCGTTTGCAGAGCCTTCGCCGTAATCTTTAACTTCAAATGATGTTCTATCTAAGTCATTGAGTATGTCCTCAATGTCCTCTAATTCGTAGCCTGTTCCGTCTAATGAGCCTGTTTCTGTTATAACTTCTTGCAAACTCTCAATCAAATCAAGAGTGTTATATCCGCCTATTTCTACTAGCCTGTTGTCAGCTAATAGATATGCCTGTGCCTCAGCTTCATTATCAATATCAGCAGAAACCATACAGGGAACTAACCAACTTCCGTCATCAGCTACTTTAATATTTTTAGGAACGAACTCTCCGTCTCTTTTAATTATTTTAAGTGTTTCAGTTCTGCCGTGTCCTGCTAATAACTTCATAGTAGATTTATTAACAAGAGGAAAAGATACAAATCCAAATCTCCTAATACTTTCGTATATCTGCCCTATATCGTGGTCTTTAGGGTTTTTATCAGCATATTGTATTTCCCCAAGAGGTATATAAGTTACTTCCAAATCTATGTCGTCAGTTTTATTCTCTTCCATCTAAGTTTCCAAATCGTCAAGATATGCGTACTCGTCGTCAGTTTCTGCGCCATCTGGCTTGTCAGCTTCCGCTTTGACGACAGGCTTTACTTTCTTAGGTTTTTCACTAATAGGTTTATTTACCTTAGAATTTTCTTTTAATTTGTCGTCCATAGCGTCCATTTCTTTTTCACTACGAATAACATAACCAAAGCTTTCTAGCTCTTGTCGTTGTAATCTTGTATATCTGTCCATTGTTCCTCTACTATCTCTGCGAATTTATACTCATATTCTAACAGTTCAATCAACAAATTAGGATTTTCTCTATAATCCTTATTGTTAAATCTCACAAAGTATGACTTAATCATCTAATTCCTCGTCTAAATCGTCCCAACCATAGTCGTCGTCAAACATTATTCTTCCTCGCCAGCATCTTCGTTAATTGGCGACAAGCCTAATTTCATTACGTTTTTCTTAAATCGTAGTAATTGTTGTTCCAGACCTGTCATTTGCGACGACCATTGAACATGCTCTTGACTTTGTTGTAATTTAGAAGGTTCTAGTAACATAAATGCAAAGATTTGTGCTTCCATTTCCTTCAACTGCCTAGTAGCAATAGCTTGTTGGTCTTTCTCTGTTAATAACTCAAATATCATCTCTTTTTCCTCTCAATACATATCTATATTGTTGTGTTTTATGATTGTGTGATTTATCCTCGCACCACTCTTTATCAATTACCCAATTGTTTTCGTGCCTTAATATCCAAATTAATGCACCAAATCTAGCAATATAGTTTTCCATAAAATCTCTATGACAAACTCCTTTGCTACCATAAGTAACTAATAATTTTTTAACGACTTCCATTTGATTTGTTGGTTCGTCGTCATATTCGGGAACGGACAGTAGGAGACTAGGTTGTCTAATCTCCACACTATCATCTAACTCTACTTCATCAGTATCGTTAGCCCAATCTAATATTTCTTTAGAAAGGCGCTTCATTTTCTGCGTAGTCCGTTCTAGCAACAGGCTCGGCATTAAGAATTTCTTTAGCCATTGATACCTTATCGTTAGAATATGCCCCGTCGGGTTTAGCCTCTCCACTATACTCAACACCACTAACAGTTTGAAAATCCAAAGGAACACTTATACTGTCGGCAGTAATTGAATACCCTGTGCGTTCTTGCCCTGTATTCTTATCTGTCCATTTTTCTTGAACTAAACGTCCTGTAACCATAACTCTCATTGTTTTTTGGTTATGACCACCAAACGAATAATTAAGGTTTTCTGCTAACTTTTCCCATGCAGTAACGTTTACCCACATGTCGTCTGCGTCGCCGTAGGTTTTTACAACCATACGACCTTTAGCAATAGCTTTGCCATTGTTAGTCATACGCATTTCGGGAGCTAGCATATTACCTATTAAAGTAACGTTATTATTTATCGCCATTTTCTCTCCTATTTTCCATGACATCTACTCTCCACTCGGGGCTAAATGTTTGTAGGAAACTGTCTTTAGCAACTTCCCACGGCTCATCTGTATTAATGTTTGGCTCACTTGGTAGGGCTTTACCACTCTTGTGTCTTTTCACAGTTGCGTCCCATACTGCATGAGCAAAACTTTCATACCCGTTTGCTTTGAGATAATCTATTAATCCACCCTTACTTCTATTCATAACTTCGCCCATAGGAAGTGCTTTACCACCCTGTGCTTTTGTTACAGATAGTTCATTTACGAGTGCTTTTAATTTATTTGCGTTCATAAACTCAGTATTGTTGTCATATAAAAGGTTGCAAGCCTCCCATACCAATTCTGCGTCGTATTTTTTGAAGTCCTCATAAAGAGAGCGAATATCTCTATCGTTCCATTTTAGAGCCGTAAATCTTAATTGTAGCCATTGAACAATAGTTATCCACTCTTGTTTGGTCATTGTTGTCATCATATACCTTATCCTTCGTATTTCTTTGCTATGATTACAGAATACCACTTCGGTAATTTAATCTTAGCAATTGTTAAAATTGGAAAATCAGAACTCCTAGTAGATTTATTAAGCAATTCTCTTTCGTTCTCATTTTCAAACACTTGCTTAAATGCATACGGCACACCTTTAAAACCTAGCAATCTAAAGTAATGGAAGCAGGCTGAGATGTAACCTCGCAGAGTTACATTATCCCAACCAAAGTGCCACCATGACACTACTTCCTTTTTCCCCTTAAATGCTTTATAAGGTCTTACATGACTTGTAGTATTAATAGGGTTTACATAATCAATAATATTACGTCCCATAAGTCGTAATATTCTATGACCACATTTATGACAAAATGGGATTAATTCATTTTCGTGAAACACAGTATCTACCATATCGCCATATCCCCCTACGACATTTATGTATAGTGGTTGGTCATCACTCTGCCCATGCTCGTCAAGTTTTATAACTTTACTGCATGTGCAACAAATAAATTCTTGTCCCATTTTATCTTTCATTTAATATCTACTAGCCAATAATTGTCTGTGTGCCAAATTAGTTTTTGGTGTCTGTGTTTGTGTAATAGTTTTTTGCATAATTCTTACATCACGTTCGCCATTTCTAATTGGTGCAGACCATAATTCATAGTTGCTTATAGCATTTACGACAGACCAAGCAGTTCCTTTATGCTCATCAAACTCGGGATTTTCAAAGTTATTCCAAAGAATACCCTGTGTCTCCCTTGCTTTTGTATTGACGACAACGTTGCTTTCGTCGTCTTTTAGCTCGGGAACAGGAAACAAACTATCAATAATTTCTTGGTATTTATCGTTTGATACCTGTTGGTCAATAAGTCTTTCAACTTCCTCTTGGAAGCCGTCAATGTATTTATACGACAGTTCAAGAGAATTTCTACCCTGTTCAATTCTATCGTGCACTTTTTGAGTGTGTCTAAAAGAGAACTGAGTAGCAAAATTATTTAGAGCAAATGTCAAAGTGTTTTGACACACAACTCTAATTGGTGTAGTCAAAGCTTTTATACCCATACTTCCGTCATGACTATTTGTCATTAGCAAGTAAGGTATAGTTTTATCTTGACCTACAACAACATCTTTACCTAAATTTAGTAATACCCAAACAATTCTACCGCCGTCAAGCGAACCTGCTGTTTCGTATTTTGCGTCAAAGTCGGGTAATACAGTATCTAAGAAAGAAAAGCACTCTTGGTTTTGAACAGGTGTATATCTATTGCCGACAACACCCAAAACACTATCGTCGCTATCTCTAACAGTTGCAAACGTGTCTTCAATTTCTATTGCGTGTGCCTCGCCACCTGCGTCAACACCACCTGTATAAACAGGTCTTAGACTTACTGTCCAATCTAATCCTGCTTTTTCTATGGCTTCAGTAGAACTAAGAGCTCCCTTAGTTACTACACCGAGCCTATGCCACGGAGTTTCCACGGCACTAAACATTGTTTCTACATTAGCAGGCATTATGCACCTCTAATTCTTTTCTCTTATCAACTATTGCTTTTGCTATTTTTGTGTCCATAGCCACAGTTAAAAACTTACAATAGTTATAAATTTTCATAGCATTGTCTTTGAAAATTACTTCATCAAATCCATAAGCTATGTTACCTCTACCACTTCCATACTCTTGTCTCATTTCAGTAGCAAGTGTCTTAAATAGAAAAGCAGTTGCGTCAATATACTTTTGAGCTTCTGTTTCATTATCAGCAAGTAATGAAGCAGTAAAGCCTGCATGGATTGAACCACTTATGCTATTACCATTTTCATCTAAGTCATTGTCAATAACATACTTCTCTATTGGTGTTAATAAGTTTTCCATTATTTACCTAATTCCTTTATGTCGCCGTCATTTAATTGTTGCAGATACTTAGGTGCTTTAGAGGACGGCAAGATAGATACATCATCTTTTTCCTCTTGATAGAATAGACTTTCAAATATAACATTTGGGTCTAGTCCCCTTTGCTCTGCTAAAGCTTTGATACCTGTTGTTCTAAATGTTGGGTTAATTACTAATCTCCAATCATCTCCAACAAAGTCCATTACTTTTTCTTTATCATAAGGTTTCCAACTCTTACTAGGTTTACCCACAATAACTTTGTCTCCAACTTTAATTGCTTTATCTTTAAAATCATGTGCTAAACGATTTTTCATATCTTTCTCAATGAGATTTATAGCACGTTTGACTTGCGCAACTTTATTCATTAAAGTCATATAGTCATTGATATCGGTTGGGTATTCCTCCCAATAAGAAATAGTTTCGTCCTCGCTATCGCTCAATTGTGCGTAGTCAAGTTCCTTTGCACAAGCTTGGGTTAAATCCAAAGCATGTGATAAAGTATTCTTATTGGATTGTTGTGAACTTTCTATGTTCATTATCACTCCTTTTTCTTTGTTAAGTATCGCCCTCGTAAGAGGGCTTTACTTTACCAACTGTTCCATTTTAACAGATTTATTAAGCTATGCCAAATAAATTTATTAATCGTCAATTTTTCCTAAATCGTCCCAATTATCCTCAGTAAATGGGTTATAGTCTTTATAAGTTTCCCAATTTTCTGCCATTTGTTCCCAACGAGCTATTTGGGGTGAGGACTTTTCCTCTACGACACCCACAATAAAATGGGCTTGTTCGTAAGAAATGTTCATTGGATTTCTTCCTGTCGCATTAGCCCAATCAATAATAGTCTTGATAGACCAAAGCCTAGTCCTGCCTTTATTTAACAATGCGTCAGCAGGTGGCATGGCTTTTCTTGATTTCCATGTAGATACAGTTGCAGACTTTACACCTAAAATCTTTGCTACTTCATCTACACCAATGGGGAAGTTTTCCTCGTTATAAATTATCTTTTCCACAACCTAAACTTTCCGTCTTTATACTCTCTAATAGGTTCATCTACTTTGGGAGCTACATGTCTGTTGTATAAAAATACACTAAAGTATTCTTTCAACGGCATATCTAACTTAGTTTTGTATGGAGTGTGTAATCTAAATGGAGCAAATCCTTCTAAATTATTTTCCTCAATAAACTTATTAGCTTCTGCCGTAAAACATTGTCTGCAATCGGGAGAAATAAAACATGTTTCCTCGTTCTTTTGGTCTTGTCTTAATAAGTAAAAGTCTATATATTCTTTTTCTTTGCCACAAGTTCTACAAGTAGAGTTTACATCTAGTCCTGCGTCTATAAACTTCTGCCTTCTTTTCGGGTGGCTCATCTGTGCCTTTGTTTGACAACTTATACATGAACCCTGCAAACCACCCCTGTTTGCTTTGTTTATATGGAAGTTTTCCCTGCTCTTAATAGTTTTACAGGACGGACAAAATTTTTCTACGTCAACTTTAGACATATCAAATTCCTCTAGTCTTTTCCTGTTGTATGCTTTTACTGTTGCGTATGCACACTCTTTACAAGTTCTACCATATCCCGACCTAGTGTGTCTATCTCTATTAAAGTTTTCAATAGGATATTCTAAATGACATCTATTACACTTTTGTTTGACAGGATTTCTTTTCTTTAGTTCTCTAACTGCTTTAGCTTCTTTATATAACCTAGCAATCTCATTATTGTTTTTTACCCAATAATCTAAATGTATTCTATCCATATCAGCAACTTGATGTATTACAGTTGTAGATAGGTCATCTCTGTCTGATAGCATTGAAAAGAAATTTTCAAAGTGTTCCCAATCGGGAGCTTTGCCGTGTCTCAACTCCATGCGTCTATCTCCCCAACTAAAGTTTTCGTTCTCTAATCTAGTGGATAAAACCCTAACGGCTTCTCTAGTAACATTAAATACTTCTCCCCACTCTCTTAAAGTTACAAGTGGGAATTTATCTACTAAGTGAGCAAATGTATGTAAGTCGGGCAACCTTCTATGTCTAAATCCATGAATAGAACATGTTTTCAAAGGGTTACTAGATTTATCATTGACTTCCTCACAATCAATGTAATATTGTTTTCTAATGTATTCAATATCCTCATTGGTTAGAATATTGTTTTTATGATTGACCATAAGTCTCCTTTTTTCCTAGTTAATAGATTATACCACATAGGAAATCTATGTCAAACCGAGTTCTACACCCTCTTAAAATAATACTTTATATAAATATTAATTATGGTATAATTAATACAGATGAGAGCACAAAGCACATATAAAGAGCCTGTCGCTTTTAACTTTGGGGAATACGAAGTAGTCGTTAAATGGAACGATTTTTTACTTGGTTACGACGCAGAGATTTGGCGAATAAAAGGCAGAGGTAAATGGCTTGTAACTAAAACAGGTGGCAAAACTGTTGAACAAGCTTCTATGTCTGCTAGGCAAATTATTATGGGTAAAAACGCTGAATTAATAGACGATTTAAGATAACCTTAAATAAATTTATTAATAGTGTTTACCTTATGGGGATTTGTTGTCTCATTTTTAACAAAGAAAAGGAGCATTTAAAATGATTACAAGTTGTATTATTTTTTTAGCAACGTTCGGTAGTGGCGAAATGCCTGCCGAAAATCAAGTAATTGAACAATACCAATCGTGTCAACAACACGTTCCAAAATCCATGCAACAACATGCAGGTCTTTATTATGAACATTTTGATGAGGAAAATATTGATATAGCCGTTCGTATTGGTTGGTGTGAAAGTCGTGGTAAATCTAATGCAGTAAGAACTGCTGAAGGAAATTTTGACACAGGTGTTATGCAATTCGTGTCGTGGACGTGGAATTGGGTAGCAGAGGAATACGATATGCCTTTATGGAACGAGTGGATAATACTTCGGTGGGGCAGACCTTACGATTTTAACGGAAAAATTTATCGCACTAATATGGGATTTGAACAAACTAAAGCACAATATAGTGCATATTACAACATAAAAATGGCTTCCATACTAGCTGAGGACATATACGGCAGAACACAATGGAGAGATTGGAATAGTAGTAAATGGTGTTGGGGAGACCTTAATAAGTTTAACAAGCTATGGCAATCTGAAAAGTAACTTGCAATCGCAGGTCGGTTCTGCTATAATAGGTTAATAACAAAGAAAGAGGAATACTTATGTCAAACATTTGGATTACAGGAACTCTAACTATTGACGGAAAGCAATATGATTTTGGAGTTGATAACGACATTGATTGTGGTTTTAATGCTGATAATTACAGTCCATTAGCATACAACATTGTCGCTGATTTAAATAAAACTTTAAACAAATATTATTTGAAGGAGGAGAAATAATGGACTTTACAAAAAGACAAGAACTATCTAAAGCTATAAGCGATTTAAAACTTATGGGTATTAGCAGTATAGTTACTCATGATGACGAGGTTGATGAAAATACTTTTGCAACAACTGTTAAGTTCTTTTATGTAGAGGAGGAAAAATAATGAAACAAACTAGATATGATTTAGTTACTGACACAGAAACTTTTTATAAGTGGTTAGATACTTGCCCTGTTCATTGGAGGCACAGACTAAATGACGCAGACTATATTGAAATTGGTTTCTTTTCTATAATGGACGAGGACGAATAAATGAGTTTTGTTAATCAAATAGATTGGACTTGTGGTTGTATGCGTATGACAGAGTTTGATTATAGAAGTGGTAAAGAAAGAACAGTAGGTAAAAGTTATTGTAGAAAACAAGATTGTGATAGGAGGGGATAATGAACGACTTTAAAGTAGTAAACGACAGTTGGACTGAGGGTAAAAGAGATAGCATGTGGTACAGAAGTAGCGACCACGAACCTGTACGTGTAGTAAATTATAAAGGACGCACTTGGTTAATGTATCCTTTTGGAGAAGTAAGATTTAATTACAAAGACGAAAGATACTACTGCCTAAGTGAGTGCCTTGATATAAAAAATGACGACGAGCTTGAATTAGCAATAGATAGGGGAGACCTAGATATTTTTTACAACAATTGGTATGAGATAAGACCTGCGGGCGAGGAATACAGAAAGTTTGTTGATATGGGGTTGTATGACAATGTTTATGGAGACCCTGCTGAATTAGATAAAGACATGCTTGACTTAATAATTGAAGCAGAAACAAAGTATGCAGAGGAGGAATAATGGAAGTGTATGAATATAAATCACACGACCCGAAACAAAAGTCAAATGATTTAGGTATAACTATTTACTTTGACACAAGTATAAGTAAAGACGAGGCTATAACACAAACCTCGTTGCTATTAGACGGAATAGGTGCTGAATACACATTTGACATGTGGACAACACCGATAGGAGATGATGATGAGTAAACCATTAGCACACAATGATGTGATGAACTTTATTGGTTACGTCGCAGAAAAATTAACTGAAGTAGAAATGGGAGACTATACCATTACTATTGAAACAGAATACGGAACTATCTATACAGATGAGGCACAGGAAGTATTTGACAGATATTATGACAAAATTGAGGACAAGTTTAGAAATATGTTGTCTTTAAAGTTTGTTGGTAGCAGACAAGAGTGGGATTGTGTAAGGGAGGATAACCCTATACCTTTTTAATTTTAGGTTGAAATCGCAGTTTAGTTCTGCTATAATAGAGTAACAAAGAAAAAAATGGAGGAAAAGTGAATTATTTTAATAACGATACAATTGATTTATATATACATTGTCAAGATTGTATAAAAGATTTACCCGAGGATTTATCGCCTCAAGAAAATATACACATGGAAGCAGGTGTTGTTTATGATGAGGAAACTGACACGTCTATGATTGTTTTTAATTGCGTAAGACACGAACTTACAATTGGAACAATGCCGTTAGCCTATAATCCTTTAGAGGACGCAAGTTGTGATTGTGAAGGTTGCTAATGAGAATACCTAAAATAGACCACGTTGTTGACCAACTAGAAAAGAATATGTTAGAGCAAGATTTAACAACTCCTAGTGAGATTAATAACGTGCTTACTCGTGTTAGTGAAATGCTAACAGATTTACAATGGAAAGCTTACGAGGAGGAATAATAATGGAAAAAGTATGTGAACATAGACACGAAGTAACTTTTGGTTTTACAGTTGTAGGTTTTGGCGATACTAATGATGAAGCAGTTGAGGAAGCTAGACATTATGCAGTTAATGATTGGATAAAATATAACTCTGTTGAAGCATTTGACGTAATCAAAGTTGTAAAAGATAGACATAGTGATTTGTGTAGCGATTGTGAGGAGGAATAATGCAGATTTATCAAATAATAGTCATAGACGAAGGTGGTAAGTTATATGAACTTGATAGCCCGTATATGAACGAAAACTTTAAATATGATGAAAGATATGACAGGTTAAAGGAGATTAGATAAATGAGTAGCCTATATCAAACAGGGACTAAGTCTTACAATAGTCGTAAGAATAAAGTATATGCTAAAGGTCGTGTCTGCAAGCAAGAAGGTTGCGATAAAACTATTAGCATGTATAACAAGAAAGATTGGTGCTATAACCATGCACCTATTAGCTATGGTAGAAACAGGGGTTGGATAGACCCTTCAAGAAAGAAAGGTTAAAAGTGAAAGTTAAAACAATTATATTTATGTTGGAACAATACTATGACCGAGAGGACGAATTGTTTGCAACATGGTGGGATTATGAATACTTCCAAGACCAAATGTCTTTGAAGTCATTTCAAAAATCTGTAAGAAATTGGGATAAGTGGGGCGACGGCATTGACTTGTATGACACACAAATTCCTAATTATTTAATTACTGAGGAGGAATAATGGAAGAAATAGAATACAAAGTTGAATTGCGTTTTATGGCTAGAAACTATGAGGACGCAGAAAATTTCGTTTATAGTTTAGACGGAAGTGATTGGTTAGAACATTTAGAAACTGTTTCGGGAATTGACGTTGACGAAACTAGGGAGGAATAGATGAATAAATATACATTTACTATTGATTTTGAAACAACAATTCAAGCAAGCGATTATGAGCAAGCTATGGATTATTTAAATAAAAAATACTTTAATGGCACTAGTGAAACATGTAGCTTTGTCAACATACCTGTTGATGAAGTAAGTGTTTACCCTAATGCTGACACAGTTAATGCTATGACAATAAGAGGAGAGGAAGGATAATGCCTAGAAATATAGCTCAAAAACCAGAGACATTTAACAGAAACAAGCACTCTGTTAAAGCTAAGTTAAATCTAAAGAACACAAAAATAGGAGAACACTATTTAGAAGTTATGGATAGAAACTTAAACCATTTAACTAAAAGTGAACTTATTAGTTTAGTAAAATCACAATCGATATTTATTGCTAGATTAAAAAGAGAGCTTGGTGCTAGTGAGGGTTTTTCTAAAATGTGGAGAAAATCTGAACAAGAATTACGAGAACTTAAAAAAGAAAGACTAGAACTTTTAGAAAACTTTTATTCTTTCATGACTAAAGGAGATGACTATGCCTAATTGGGTAGAAAATACAATAACGATAAAAAGCGACGACCGAACACAGTTATCTAATATCTTAAACGACATTAGAAGTGTCAATGATGAAGGTATAGAGGTATGGAATATTGCAACCAAACTAATGCCTATGCCCGAGGAACTAGAAGTTGTTTTTGGAACAGGCGACGATACTAAATATATTGTTGATGTCAAAACTAATGAAAAGATTTCACTAAGTTTAGATGAGTGGTTTGAAGGTAAAGACAAAACTGACGACGAACGTGGTTGGTATGTGCAAGAGATTACAGGTAAAGAAAGAGAAGCACTAAGAGAAAAGTATGGTGCTAGCGATTGGTATGCATGGAATAATAGGAACTATGGAACTAAATGGGGAGATTGTAGAACAGAATTAGTTAAAAATGAAACTAACCAAATTACATTTACTTATGATAGTGCATGGGCACCTGCTATTCCAATAAGTGCAGAAATAAGCGACAAGTACAGAGTATTTGTTGAACATAAGTTTTTCTCAATAGAAAACATGGACGAAGGTTTATATTCTTTTGAAAACGGACGAACAATTGAAAGTTGGTGGAAAGAACTATCTTACGACATGTTTGAGGAGATTGACGACAAGAAAGAGTAATATGATATATAATCAAGTATGGACGAATTATACGACGAGGAGGATTGTAATGTTTGTGGAGCTCCTATTGATATGGAGTGCCACCCCAACTGTCCTAATGGAAAGATGAGAAACGACATGCCAAACTTTTTTGAATACTTGAACGATATTATTGTTAAATCTGCTGATGAGTTTTTTACAAGACAACAAAAGCAGGTAGAGAAAAAAATATTGACAGAACGCATGGAGGATTTCATGCAGGATTGGAAAGAAATGGCGACATTTTGTGAGGCTTTAGTTGAGGCAGAACACTTTACTGAAGTAAAAGATGTAATAGATTTCTTACAAAACCCTGCAAAGTTTTCCCGTCAATACTTGTTATGGTTAGAACTAGAGAGACCAATGAAAAAAGATAAGGCAGAGTTCAACCTTTTCAAGTTAGAATTAATAAATAGGAGAAGTAGTGGTAAACAAGCCAAAGAAACAGGGAACGACGTTTGAAACTGCACAAGTTCACAAACTAAATTCCTACAACGAACACCATAAAGCTAGACGATTAGCTGAAGGCGGTAGTAAAGATGAAGGCGATATTGAATTTTATAGAGTAGATTTTATGTTGCCCAACGAACGTTGGATTATGGAAGCTAAAAACAGACAAGCATTTAACTTACACAGAGGTTTACAAATAGCTAAGTCTAAAGCAGGTAAAAACCCTGTTGTAATAGCTTGGAAAAAATTAAAGAAAGTAGAGGGTTCAAAACGCAGAGTAGCTGACGGCGAAAGTGTTGTCTATTGTATGGACGAAAAAACCTTCATGGCTTTATTGGAAGGCAGACGAGTTCATGACATTGGATAAAGAAGTCTTACAAAAATTAGAAACTATTAAACAGAAACTAAAAGAGGACAAAGGTAGAGAAAATAGGCTTGTCGGCAAAGCTAAGCAGGACAGGGCTAAAGAACTACTTGGTGTTCCCGATAGAGAAGTTGGTAGTAGTTCCCAAGAGGAATTTTGGAATTCTCCAATAAGATTTGAAGTAAAGAGCGGTGCGCAAGTTGAGAATATTTATAAACAATTTGCTAATTGTGAAAGCCAAAGCTATGATTATGCACTACAAGACGAATTTAATAAGTCTTATGAGTTTCCGTTTAGTATGGTAGCTATGCCTAACGGAACAGACGACGGCTTGATTTTAATTAGATTAAGTGAATTAAAACAAGTTGTTATTAAGCTACAAGAAATGTGGAACAAAGAAAAAGGAGAGGACAATGGCTTGGATAAAAAGTGAACAAGCACTAGGGCAACACCCTAAACTCAAACTACTAGCAAACGAGCTAGAAATTTCTATTCCCGAGTGTATTGGACACCTACATTTATTTTGGTGGTGGGCAGTAGATTATGCTGAGGACGGCGATATAACAAGATATAAAGATTTTGTTCCTTTCTCTGCACAATGGGAAGGCGACCCTGCTAAGTTTACCAACGCATTAATCAAACATGGTTGGATTGATGAGGTAGACGACAAGTTAGTTATTCATGATTGGCTTGAATATACAGGTGCATTAATAGAAATAAGACAAAAAGACGCCGAACGTAAGCGAGAAAGCCGTAAGAGAATACAGGCTAATAAGTTTGCTAAGAGTAATGGCGATACAAGAGAGTGGACTAGCGAGGCTAAGATAGAAAAAAGCCCCGAAAAACCTGTTGAATACGAGGTTGTTAACCTTAATAAATTTGATAAGAACGTGTCCACAGGACGTCCCGAGGACGTCCATAGCCTGTCCGACGTAGACAAGACAAGAGAAGACAAGACAATACAAGATAAGACTACTAGCAACGAAGTTGCAGTAATAGATAATTCTGATTTGTCATTTCCCGATTGGGAAGTAGTTATTGAGGACATAGGCGAAAGACATAAGTTAATCTTTAAAGCTATTTGTATGGCACTTGGTTATGATATGAACCAATTGACATCTATGGCTAGAGGGCAACTTAATAAAGCAGTAAAAGAACTAAACGATATTGACGTTGATATTAAAGATATTCCAATAAGAGCAAAGAACCATTTGCTTAACTTTGGATTTAAAGCGACACCAACAAGCCTAGCAAAACATTGGGCGTCGTTAGAAAAAGTATCACCGAGACTATCGCCCCAAGAGTTAAGTAAGTTACAGGAAAAGATGAAAACTGCTAGTGAACTTGACAATTGGGCTAACGAAAAGTAAGATAAATCTTACAAAGAAAGAGGTAAAAATTGGAACAATTACATGAATTATCAAGACCTTTCCCAAAGGAGTTTATACATAAAAACCCTAGTGGATTTGGCGATTACATACAGCACTCTGTCATAAGACAAAGATTACTTAGTGTATTAGGTGCTTACGACCAAGAAGTAAAGCAAATAATACGTGAGGAAGTTAAAGATAAGCAGGGCAACTACAGACAGATTGTTACAGGTGTAGTATTAGCTCTAACTGTTGAGATTGACGGAAAGAAAGTTACCATTGAGGAAATTGGAGACGTAGAAAATCCGTTTAATTGGAAAACAGACGGAGCAAGATTAAAAGACGCAGTCAGCGACGCAGTCAAAAGATGTGCTATGGGTATGGGTGTTGGGTTGCACCTATGGGCACAATTTGAAGGTAAGAGCGAATATTTCCTAGATAAACAACTAGAGAAAGCACTTACTTACAATGACGAGAGCGCAGAATAGTATATGTTGGAGGGACGTAAATGGTAGTGCTTGCAACTGTCCTAAATGTTATGGGTGTCGTCGTAAAAAAGATTACAACCAAACAGACGCAATTGAGGACGCAAGAAAACTTAATGACCCGAAGGTTAGAGGCAAGCGCCAAGCACGTGCAAAAGCTTACGATTGTCCGTGGTGTGAGCATTGGCACGTAGGACACGACAACAAGCTCGTTCCTTTATGGAAACAAAACAGGAGTAAACATGGCAACAGAAAAAAATGAAAACTTTTGGAACGACATTAGTTCTGTTTTAGTTGACAGTATAACAAATGACATAGAGCAATACGAAAACGAAAAAGAAAATTGGAATAGTATTGTTTGTAGAGATATAGCTAATGGTATAGCAGTTAAAGTAAACACTTTACTGCAAGTAATGAAAGACGACAAGTAATGGAATTAAGGGGTAAAATTAACTTAGGTTTAGGCTCGGTAGGGTTTCGCCTAGGTTTTTTGCCTCCTTTCTTCCTAGGAATTTTCCTGCCGAGCCGTCTTTATTTGAAACAAAGAATAGGAGCATAAATGCAAAATTTTGTAAAAAACAAATATCGTGAATTAATATATTCATACAACAGTTCAATGAACGACGCAGTATTGAGGTTGCTACATAGTAGTTGTCCTCCTGCCGTAGAAACTTATGAGTTTGAAGGCGAAAAGCACGTCATTGAATACGACAAGAAAGAAACTGACGACGATTGGTGTACTGCTTGGGACGAGGAAAAGGCTATGTATTGTAGCTCTGACGAACTCTCAAATCATTTAGCAGGTTGCAACTATGTGCGTGATAGTTGGCTATTAGGCGAATTTGAACGTATGTTGATTGATAGATTGCTAGATATCAATGTTACTATCGCAGAACTAGAAGGCAAATTTGAGGATTGCCCATGTGGTTTTATGCGTAGTAAAAGAACTAAGAAGTGTGCTCGTTGTCTTGAAACAGGGGAAACAAATGATAACGAGAACAAGAATAATAAAGCAGGATAGGTTTTGGGATATATTCCAAGAATTTGTAGACGCAGGGTTAATTATGACCGAACTAGAGAACAGTTTAGGTCTTGGTCGTGGCTATCTTAGGAGTGTTAAATCAAAACGTAGAATACCAAAGTATTCAACATATAAAGATATTTGCGACGAACTAAGGTTTCGTTCGGGCAAAAGAGTTAAAAACGTCCTAAATACTGCATATCCAACAATAACTAGCGACGATTTAGATTTTATTTTAGACCCTGTTTTTATACGACGAGAACTAGAAAAAAGAAACTGCACTATCGTATCTCTTGCTAAACTTATTAATACAAAAGACCATACACTTGCAGAACGCATAAGATATTGGAAAGACAGACCTGTCCAAAATATGCGATTAGAAACTCTAAGAGATTTAGAAACTGCATTTCGTAAGTATGATGAAGATGCTTTGCTCCAGAAGAGCTATGATGACGACGAGCCTAAGTTTACTTGGGATTTTCGCAAAGAAAGACAAGAATTTTTAAAAACAGGAGTTATGCCTAACAGTTTAGGGCGTGATGTAGATTAGCATTACAGACGGGCAACCGCTTGTAGTGAACGTGGGTGCAACTCCCACCACGTCCACAGGAGTATTATGATAAAAAAAATTGTAAAAGAAATGATAGAACGTATAGAGTTTATACTTGAATTAAGAGATTGGGATAAAAAAAAGAGAAAAGAACCTCTCTGGGTATCCCAGAAAACTTACGACAAGTTAATAAATGAGGAGGAATAAATGAAATTATTTGTTTATGGAACTCTGCGTATGGGAGATAGTAGGGCTTTTTTCTTAGAGGACGATAACGAAAGTGTGTTTATTAATACTATTAAGACTGCACCTAATTATAAATTAGTTAATTTAGGCTCATTTCCTGCGTTAGTTGAGGGTGGAAGTCAAAGTGTTGTAGGAGAATTGTGGGAAATTACTGAATTTGTTAAAAAAGGTCTTGATACTATTGAGGGTGTGCCTTATCTTTATATGGACAAAGAGATTGAATTAGAGGACGGAACAAAGGCTATTGCTTATGTTATGCAGGACAAAGGTTATCCCATCATAGAAAGTGGCGATTGGTTTGATTTATAGCCTCTGTCGTAAGAACTAGAAGAAGGAGACGCCAGCTCCCCAAATAGCCACGACACTTCAATGTTTATAGGCTTTCAGTCAATCTTCGTCGCAAGGCATAACCCTGATAAGTTTAGCTACGACATCTTAATAAATTTATCTGCAATCTCTTGTA
>Ga0181566_10000618_pt1 | contig 28141 bp, 29 predicted proteins | sample 101ome_15_FD_133762 | JGI IMG/M metagenome (GOLD analysis project Ga0181566, IMG submission 133762) | Coastal salt marsh microbial communities from the Groves Creek Marsh, Skidaway Island, Georgia - 101402AT metaG (megahit assembly) | ecosystem: Environmental > Aquatic > Marine > Intertidal...
CTTCGCCATCCTCGGAAGGCGCGGTGATGTGATAAGCATCACCCGACAGGCCATAGCCAATCACCTCGGCATAAATCTTCGCGCCGCGCGCCTTGGCGTGCTCATATTCCTCCAGCACGACGATGCCCGCGCCCTCGCCCATGACAAAGCCGTCACGGTCCGCATCATAGGGGCGGCTCGCCGCTTTCGGATCATCGCCGCGCTTGGTCGAGAGCGCTTTACACGCATTGAAGCCCGCAATGCCAATCTCACAGATCGCAGCCTCAGCACCACCGGCAACCATCACATCCGCGCTGCCGTATTTGATCAGGCGGCTCGCGTCGCCAATCGCATGCGCACCCGTTGAACAGGCCGTCACAACCGAATGGTTCGGCCCCTTGAACCCGTGCTTGATGCTCACCTGACCGGAAATCAGATTGATCAGCGCGCCCGGAATAAAGAAAGGCGACACACGGCGCGGACCCTTTTCCTTGATCATAACGGCCGTGTCCGCAATCGTCTGCAAGCCACCGATGCCCGAGCCGATCATAACGCCGGTGCGGTGCTGTTTTTCGTCCGTATCAGCCACCCAGCCGGAATCCTCGATCGCCTGCTGCGCGGCAGCGATTCCAAACAGGATGAACTCATCCACCTTGCGCTGCTCTTTCGGCGCGAGATAGGCGTCAGGGTTGAATGTCCCATCGCTGCCATCGCCGCGCTTAACCTCGCAAGCATAGGTGGTCGCCAAACCGCTGGCATCAAACAGGCTGATTGGCCCCGCCCCCGATTGACCGGCCAACAGCCGCTCCCAAGTGGCTTCGACGCCGTCCGCCAATGGGGTCACAAGACCCAACCCTGTCACAACCACACGCCGCATGATCTGCCCTCACCTAATGGTTTGCTTTCCATACTGATACCCCAGCGCAATCGCCTGGGGCAAGGCCGGAACAGCCCTAGAAACGAGAACGGCACCCCAAAAGGGTGCCGCCAAACTGTCAAAATCTATTAGGAGATTACTGAGCTTCGCTGATGAACTTCACCGCATCGCCGAAAGACTGGATCGTCTCTGCTGCGTCATCGGGGATTTCAATGCCGAACTCTTCTTCGAAGGCCATAACCATCTCAACAGTGTCCAGCGAGTCAGCGCCCAGATCGTCGATGAAGGACGCGCCGTCGACGACTTTGTCCTCTTCTACACCCAGATGCTCAACAACGATCTTACGCACGCGATCTGCAACGTCGCTCATATTAAATTCCTCACGTTCCTTTGGGCATTTTGCCCGTTCTTTTTGCGTGCCCCGCGGGGCGGCTCAACTGCCCGCGATGGGCAAACCGACCAGCGCCACGGCGCCTTCCGGCAAATCTGCGCCGCCTATAGCAGAGATTCCCTGTTAGGCAAACGCTTTCGATTTCTCACGGCAAAACTGGTTCAATCCAGCCGTGTACCGCTAACATGCACCAGAACTTCGCGCTTGCAAAGCCTCAGAGCATCGCCATTCCGCCATTCACATGCAAAGTTGTCCCAGTGGTATATCCGGCCTCTTGGCTGGAGAGGTAGAGAACCGCCGCCGCGATCTCATCTGCATCCCCCATCCGGCCCGCAGGCACTTGACCAAGGATACCGGCTTTCTGGTCGTCGTTCAGCTTGTCGGTCATCGCCGTGGTGATGAAACCCGGCGCCACGCAGTTCACCGTGATGCCACGACTCGCCACTTCATAGGCGATGGATTTTGACATCCCGACCATGCCCGCTTTCGAAGCGGCATAATTCGCCTGACCGGGGTTGCCAGTGGCCCCCACAACCGAGGAGATATTCACAATCCGCCCCCAACGGGATTTCATCATCCCACGGATCACGCCTTTGCACAGACGCATCGTCGATGTGAGGTTCACCTCCAGCACGCTGGACCATTCCTCCTCCGACATCCGCATAAAGATGTTGTCGCGCGTGATCCCTGCATTGTTGACGAGGATATCAACCGATCCCATCGCATCCGCCGCCGCTTTCGGCAGCCCATTCACTGCATCCGCGTCGCGAAGGTTACACGGCAGCACATGCGCTCTATCCCCCAGCTCCGCCGCCAGCGCCTCCAACGGCTCTACCCGCGTGCCAGACAGCGCCACAGTCGCGCCAGCGCCGTGCAATGCCTTGGCAATAGCCCCGCCAATACCACCCGACGCACCCGTAATCAGTGCATTCTTGCCCGTAAGATCAAACATCCCTCTTCCTTTCGCTTTTCGCGTTATGCGTTCAGCGCGGCAATCGCCGCAGCCACATCTTCCGGCGTGCCAACAGCCCGCGTCGCAACGCTGCGATCAATCCGCTTGATCATGCCAGAGAGCGCCTTACCGGCGCCAATTTCCCACATCTCGGTCACGCCCTGCGCCGCCATCCAGCTGACACTCTCGCGCCAACGCACCGATCCCATCACTTGCTCAACGAGCAAGGAGCGAATCTCAGCAGGCTCCTCGACCGAATGCGCCACGACGTTGGCCACCAAAGGCACTGACGGCGTGCGGATTTCCACATGATCCAGCGCATCCGCCATCACCCGCGCGGCAGGTTCCATCAACGCGCAATGGAACGGTGCGCTCACCGGCAATAAGAGCGCCCTCTTGGCACCCTTCGCCTTCGCTATCTCGACGGCACGTTCAACAGCCCCCTTGTGGCCTGATACAACCACCTGACTCGGGTCATTATCATTCGCGGCTTGGCACACCTCGCCTTGCGCAGCTTCCTCAGCCACCGCACGCGCTGCTTCAAAGTCGAGCCCCAAAAGCGCCGCCATAGCGCCCACGCCAACCGGCACAGCTTCCTGCATCGCCGTTCCCCGTGTCCGCAACAGGCGCGCCGTATCCGCGATGCTGATCGCGCCCGCAGCCGCCAAAGCAGAATATTCACCGAGCGAATGACCCGCCACAAAAGAGGCATCCGCCACATTCAGCCCTTCCGATTCCAGCGCCCGCAGCGCCGCGATCGAGGTCGCCATCAGCGCAGGCTGGGCATTCTTTGTTAGCGTCAGCTCTTCAATCTCGCCTTCCCAGATCAGGCTCGAAAGCTTCTCGCCAAGCGCCTCGTCTACCTCGTCAAAAACGGCCTGCGCCGCCGGAAATGCATCGGCCAGCGCCTTGCCCATCCCAATCGTCTGGGCGCCCTGCCCCGGAAACACGAATGCGTGCATAGTCCCTACCTTTCGGATCTGTTTTCCTTGCTCTAGCGCGTCATGCCGCCCATCACAAGAAAACCCGCTGGAACGGCGGGCATTTCCGTCAAAGATTTTTTATGATTAAGAGGCTCTAACGGCCCGCCCTTGCCCCGAAACCGGCCTGCGCGGCGCGACGCGCGGCATTTGCCGCTGCATCTGCGCCGAAATCAGGTCGCGTCCGATCCTGTCGCGCAGCGTGATCATGTCTGCTTCGCTGCCTTTCGCCACATAGATCAGCCGATGGCTATTACCCACGCGCATCACAAGTGTTGTGTGGCCCTTTCCTGCCGAGCGCCGATCAATGAAAACACCGCCGACATCCTCAAAACGAAACCGCCCCAGCAGGTTCGCACGGTTGATTTTATGCCGCAGCACTTCCCGCACTTCCGCGAGGGACGTATCCACCTGCACCTCTGCACGGCGACCACGGCTGGCGTACCAGAGCATCAGCAAACCACCGCCAAAGAGCGCTGTCGTGATGGCCATCCGGAAGCCGAACATCTCGCTCTCCATGGCAATCGCCGAGGGGAACAACCACACGCCGAAGGCGGACATCATCAACAGCATGCCAATCACCCAGCCGGAGGCCTGCGCCAGTTGCGCCAACAATTCCTCAGGGCGGGTATCCCGCACCAGATAGCCCCAATAGGTCGGGATGATGACAGCCGTTCCAACGAACTCATGCGCCGCAGTCTCCGGCACCACCTCGTTGAAACGCGGGCTGGCGGTCGCTGCTGCAAACGGCAACTTGGCAGTCTTTTTGCGTATTGGCATCGTCATGACGCTCTCCATACTTCCCATGCCGGAAGGTAAACTTGGGTAATATGGCAAAACTCGGGCGCCCGCCGCACATGGACAGGGCCATTCTGTGCAACCGATGGGTGTATACCAGCCTGATGGCCCGAATTCCCGCACCTAAGTCACTTCCGCCTTGCCAACAAAGGCACGCCATGTATAAGGCCGCATCCTTCCGTGGACATTATGAACCGCGCAGACTCTCGTGGACCGGGTGCGGAAGGCTTCAAGACCCTGTCCTTTGAAATGCGCCGCGAAGAAATAGGAGTGCACATGCCGCTATACGAGCATGTCTTCATTGCGCGTCAGGATCTGTCCAACGCGCAAGCTGAAGGTCTCATCGAACACTTCTCCGCAGTCCTGTCGGACAATGGCGGAAAGGTCGTTGAAAATGAGTACTGGGGCGTCAAGACGATGGCCTACAAGATCAACAAGAACCGCAAGGGCCACTATGCCTTCCTGCGCAGCGACGCACCTGCCGCCGCCGTTCAGGAAATGGAGCGCCTGATGCGTCTGCATGATGACGTCATGCGTGTTCTGACCATCAAGGTCGACGCACACGAGGAAGGCCCCTCCGTGCAAATGCAAAAACGTGACGATCGTGGCGAGCGCCGCGAGCGCCGCGCCTAAGTTGATCAGGAAAGGACGCTAAGTCATGGCAGCCAAACCATTTTTCCGTCGTCGTAAGTCCGATCCGTTCGAGGGCGATAACGCTCCGAAGATCGACTACAAAGACACCAAGCTTCTGCAGCGCTACATTTCCGAGCGCGGCAAGATTGTTCCGTCCCGCATTACCGCGGTCGGCGCCAAGAACCAACGCAAACTCGCTCAGGCGATCAAGCGCGCGCGGTTTCTGGCCCTTCTGCCCTATGCCGTTAAGTAAGGAGACATAGAGATGGACGTTATTCTTCTCGAACGTGTCGCCAAGCTCGGCCAAATGGGCGAAGTGGTGAGCGTTAAAGAAGGCTACGCACGCAACTTCCTGCTCCCGCAGGGAAAAGCGCTGCGCGCCAACAATGCCAACCTCGCCCGTTTCGAAGCGCAAAAAGCGCAGCTTGAAGCGACCAACCTCGAAACCCGCAAAGAAGCCGAATCCCTTGGCGAAAAGCTCGACGGTCAGACCTTCGTCGTGATTCGCTCCGCTTCCGACTCCGGCTCGCTCTACGGCTCCGTCACCCCGCGTGATGTCGCTGACGTGGCCAGCGAAGGCGGCTTCACTGTCGACCGCAAGCAGGTCGTGCTCGGAGCAACGATCAAAGAACTCGGCATTCATGCCGTTGACGTGGTGCTTCACCCCGAAGTGACCGTTCAGGTTAACCTCAACGTCGCACGCACCGTCGAAGAAGCAGAGCTTCAGGCCTCCGGCAAGTCCATTCAGGATGCCGCCGCCGAGGAAGAAGCTGCCGCTGAATTCGAAATTCAGGAACTTTTCGACGATATCGGCGCCGCCGGTTCCGACGAAGACGACGACGCTTAAGCTTCCGCTTTCACAGCATTCAAAAGGCCGCTCCTCGGAGCGGCCTTTTTTATTGGGTCCATGCCGCGACCAGCCTGCACATACCCGCAAACGCAAAAAAAGGGCGCCGCAAAGGGCGCCCTTCTCATTCCGGTGATGTGACCGGACTTATTCTTCTTCGAGCTTCTCGACAGCCTTCTGGAGGTCGTCCTTGCTGGCATCTTTCTTGGTGACTTTTGCCTGCTCGATGATGTGATCGACAACCTTGTCTTCGAAGATCGGCGCCTGGATCTGCTGGCGGAACTGCGCGTTCTGCTGCACAAACTCGAAGAACTGCTGTTCCTGCCCCGGATACTGGCGGGCTTGGTTCATCACCGCCTGCGTCAGCTCGGCGTCAGTCACCTGAATTTCCGCCTTCTGGCCGACATCAGCCAACAGCAGGCCCAGCTTCACGCGACGAGCAGCAAGCGTCTTGTGGTCTTCCGTTGTTTCGATCTCACCGTGGTCATGGCCCTGCACTTCAGGGTTTTCCTCGTGCCACAGCTGGTGCGCGATCTGGCCCGCTTCGGCTTCTACCATGCTCGGCGGCAGGTCGAACTCTACAGCGGTATCAAGCGCATCGAGCAGCGCACGCTTCGTAACCGCGCGAGAGGCTTGGCTATACTCGGCTTCCAGACGCTCGGTGATCTGCGCCTTCAGCGCCGCAAGATCTTCCGCGCCATATTTCTTGGCCAGCTCGTCGTCGATTTCGGCAGCCACCGGCTCTTTCACAGCTTTCACAGTGACGGAGAACACAGCCGCTTTGCCTGCGAGGTTCTCTGCGCCGTAGTTCTCGGGGAAGGTCACTTCAACGTCCTTCTCCTGTTCGGCTTTCACACCAACGAGGCCATCCTCAAAACCGGGGATGAAGGAGTTGGAACCCAGCACCAGCGGGTAGTCTTCAGCGGTGCCGCCGTCAAATGCTTCGCCGTCGATCTTACCAACGAAGTCGATGACAACCTGATCACCGTCCTTCGCTTTGGAGCCCTTGCGGCGATCCTTGAAGTTCTGCGCGGAGTTAGCGAGGTTTTCGAGCGCCTCGTTGACCGATTCATCGTCAGCCTTCACAACCATCTTCTCCAGCTTGATCTTGCCGAAGTCAGCTTCCGGTACGTCAGGCAGGCGCTCGTAGGATACGTCGACTACAACGTCGTCGCCTTCTTTCCAGTTCTCGTCGGCCATCTTCATTTCCGGCTGCACCGCCGGACGGTCGCCCGATGCTTCCAGATGCTGGTTCATCGCGCCATCAATGGCTTCTTGCATGGCTTCGCCCAAAACGCGCTGACCAAACTGCTTCTTCAACAGCGCCATCGGCACCTTGCCCTTACGGAAACCTTTCATTTCGATTTCCGGCTGCGCTTCGAGCAGCTTTTCATTCACCTTGGCTTCAAGCTCTGCCGCCGTAACGGTGATCTTGTATCCACGCTTGAGGCCTTCGTTCAGGGTTTCGGTGACGTCCATTTTGTCCTCGCATAAGATGACAGGCCACCCTCTGGTGGCCCGGAAAATTTGCGTCTTCCTAATTTGGCCGGAACGCGGGATCAACCCTGAAATGCCCAATATAACGGTTCCTACCCGGTTTCCTTGGGCAAATATGCCATTGCCCGCCAACAACCCACGGATCGGGCATAAAAAAGGGCCGATGACGCTACCTGCATCACCGGCCCCTGAGGCTGGAAGGGACGTCCAGCCTTAGCTGTTTTTCGCCATCGCGTTATAGACGAGGCCACCAAGAACCGCGCCAATCACCCAGTTGTAACCGGACAGGAAGACGAACCACGGCACCCACACGGTCGCAACCGAGAAGATCGCCGCTAGACCGAAGGCTTTCACAGCCGCGCTGTTCCAACCATTGTCGAAGTGGTAAGCGCCGCCATCCATGTTGTAGAGGTCATCAACATTCAGCTGCTGCTTACGGTGCCAGTAATAATCCACGATCATGATCCCGAAGATCGGCGCCAGCGTTGCGCCGAGCGTGTTCACAAAGCCGCTGATGCCAAACTGGCTAATGAAGCTGTTCCAGAAGCCACCGATCACCAGCGCAAAAACCGAGGTGATCAGGCCCGCCTTACGGAAGCTCAACTTCTCTGGCGAGAGGTTGGCAATGCCGTTCACCGCAGGAATGAAGTTGGCCACAAGGTTGATGCCCACCGTCGCGGCAAAGAAGGTCACAGCCGCAATCACACCCAAGAGCACACTGTCCGTCCGTTCGACGATCTCGGTCGGGTTGATGATTTCTTCGCCAAACACAACAGCCGCGCCACCTGTGGTCAGCAGTGCAAGTGCCGAGAACAGGATCATGTTTAACGGCAGACCAGCAAGGTTGCCCAACCGCATGGTCCGGTCGTCCTTCGCATAGCGCGAGAAGTCGCTAAAGTTGATCATCACCGCCGCAAAATAGGCCGCCATCGCGCCAACAATGGCAATGAAGCCTTTGAATTCGGTCGCAAAAGTGCCTTCAGGATTGGCAAAGATCGTCGCCGTCGCTGAAAGAAGCTGCCCGTCAGAGCGCTGCCACAACACGATCACAAGATCGATTGAGCCTCCCCCGTTAAGTGGTCCGCCCGTATATTTAGGAAATGGAGGATCAGGAGGATCACGTAACGGGTGGAAGATCAGAATGGAGAAAACACTACAACACTAAACGACCGCATAGTGCTTTGGGCTACCGCCCACCGGCACCAGAAACCATCGTTCCGATGGAAACCAGGCCGATCATGCACTAACATTCAAACTGGACCAATCTGGTGGGGCTGATCACCATGGTGCGAAGGCATCGATGAGAAACGTCGGTTGGGGTCAATCCTGACGCAGTGATCCTTCGCCACTGAACTATTCGACCACTATCTGGGGGAAAGACAGATCAAGGGGCTGGGTCCTAACTTCGTCCTGCAATGCAGCCGCGTAAACTGCGCCTATCTGGGGCGACAGCTTTGGACCCACCTCCAATCACCGCATAGCGGGCGGTCCGCACTCCAAGCAATCGATCCATATAAATTTTTGGTTCTACCACAGAATCGAAACGCAGGCACCGCCTAGCGATGGACCCTCGCAAGAAACGTACTTTATAGGTAGTCCGCACCACTGAGTACCGCTAGCCCGCAGTTTTGGCTCGGGGGACTTGTTGTATCTCTGGTAGGGCGCTCGAGACCGCAAAGGGCGTCGTACCTAGCGAATTGTTAATGACGCTCGCGAGTACGTGCGCAGGAAACTCTTCCACCAGAAAAATTAAAAAAGGTGGTCAAAAAGGTGGATAATTTCAGTTATCAATAAATCAAATAATTGAATTTATTAAATTTTTGTGGTGCGGGTGGAGGGACTTGAACCCCCACGCCTTGCGGCGCCAGAACCTAAATCTGGTGCGTCTACCAATTTCGCCACACCCGCGATCCGAGAGCCTCTATAGCACCGTCTTTCGCGGCTGCAAGAGACGGATTTATCCACAGCCGCCCAATAAAATGCGAGACATGAACCTAATTTTGACATACTCTGGTTGAAAATATTGAGGCAGATACAGCAAGAGCGGGAACCGCCATGCGCACTGAAGTTACCGACCGTTTCGCGGTCGCGGCCCCTGTACATGTTGTACAGAAGGGTCTGACCGCTGGCACAAACATCATGACGATGTAGGGCATCCTCCCCGTCGAGCATCTACAACCTGGTGATCGGACCATCACCCGTGGCAGTGGCCGCGCCACGCTGCGCGCCATCCGTGTCCGTGAGGTGGCGATGCACCTCGTTAAGATCAGCGCCGGCGCTCTCGGCTACGACCGCCCCGATGAAACCCTGACACTCGGGCCAGATACCTTCATCCATATTCGCGATTGGCGCGCCCGCGCGCTCTATGACAAACCCTCCGCAATGGTGCCCGCGTCGCGCCTCTGTGACGGCGAGTTCATCACCCGCGCCGAGGAGGAAGTCACAATGCGTCTTTATGATCTGGTTTTCGAGAAGCCCGAAATCATCTACGCAGACGGCCTTGAGATCGGCGCATCTGTCGGTTAAATCCCTATGGATTTTAAAACCGTTGGCAGCGCCTCCGGTAGATCTTCAGCAATCAATCCGGCGCCAAGCACCCGCCCGGCCTCGGCATGCAACCATGCGCCGTTTTTCGCAGCTTCCAGCGGCGCCATGCCCCGCGCCAGCAATCCAGTGACCAGCCCCGCCAACACATCGCCCGAGCCAGCGGTCGCGAGCCACGGCGCGGCCTGATCATAACAGGCCGCTGAAAGCACCGCGCGCCCGTCCGGCGCAGCGATCACCGTATCCGCCCCTTTCAAGAGAACCGTCGCCCCCGCCCTATGGGCCGCCTTGCGCACCGCCTCGACCTTGGATGGCGCAGGCCCAATAGTGACGGCACCCGAAATCTCCGCCGCCAAGTCAGGAAACAACCGCACAAACTCGCCCATATGTGGCGTCAGCAAGCAACCATCATGTAGCAAGTCAAAAAGCGCATCCGGCTGGCCTGCAAAAGCCGTCAGCGCATCCGCATCCAAAACGACATTCCGCCCCGCGCCCAAAGCCTGCGGCACCAGCACTTCGGCCCGCTTCAGCCCTAATCCCGGCCCAAGGCACAGCGCACCGATCCGCACATCTTCAAGCACCTCAGCCATAGCAGCCGCATCATCGATCCGCGTCAGCATCAACGCGGCGATCTGGCTCGCTACTTCCATTTGTGCTGCGCCCGGCACCCCGAGCGTCACCAGCCCTGCCCCAACCCGTAACGCCGCCCGCGCCGCGAGGCGGGCCGCTCCTGTCCGGCCCGCGCCGCCCGTCAACACAAGCGCATGCCCGTGGCCGAATTTATGGGCACTCACATCCTTCGCCAATCGCCGCACATCTGGCACCGCGCGGCGCACCTCTTCGGTGGTTTCCAAATGCGGCAAGCCGATGTCGCGCACATCCAGAACCCCGCAAATCTCCGGCCCTTGCGCCAAATAATGCCCCAGCTTCGCCCGATGAAACGGCACCGTCAGCGCCGCCCGCACCACATGTCCCCCGATCACTCGCCCGCTATCAGCGCACAGCCCGCTGGGAATATCCACAGCCACAACCCGCGCGCCCTGCACCGCGTCAATCAGCGGCGCAAGCCCGTCCAGCGCCCGCGTCACCCCCGTTCCAAACAACGCATCAACCACCAGTGCCGCATCCTCAGCCGCGGCCCGCACCAGCTGCGCCGCATCCGCAACAACCTGCGGGAATCCAAGCAACCGCACCGGCCCCAGGGCCGCCCACCGATCATGGTTCAGTTTTGCATCAGGCGGCAGCCTCCCCGGCTCTCCATAGAGAAAGACCTCGGCCTCCCACCCCCAGCCGCGCAACAACCGCGCCACCACAAACCCGTCACCACCGTTATTGCCCGGCCCGCACAGAACCACCGCCTTTTGCGAAGTTTGCGCCAGTTCCGGCCAAGCCGCAAAAACAGCCGCGACCACGCCTTCGCCGGCCACCTCCATCAAACCTGCGCCCGTGACCCGCCCCGACTCGATTTCGTGGGCTTCAATGGCGCGCATTTGGGCGGCAGTGAGCAACTCGATCATGAATTAGGCTCCAAAAGTTTTCAAAACGCGCACGAAAGGTGCATATTGCACAAAATTTAGGCACAGCACCGAATTTCCGATCCTCACATCCGTTGCTGAAAGCCTATCCAATTGTGCCTGCCTGAGGGAAGTGTTCAGAGAGGCCAAACCATGGGGCAAAGGGAGTCGGCCATGAAAAAGATCGAGGCGATTATCAAGCCGTTCAAACTTGATGAGGTCAAGGAAGCGCTTCAAGACGTAGGCGTTCAAGGTCTGAGCGTCATCGAGGTCAAAGGCTTTGGCCGTCAGAAGGGCCATACCGAACTGTATCGCGGTGCCGAGTATGTCGTAGACTTCCTCCCGAAAGTGAAAATCGAGGTCGTTCTGGCCGACGATCAGGTCGATGGCGCCATCGAGGCCATCATCGGCGCCGCCAAGACCGACAAGATCGGCGACGGCAAAATCTTCGTTTCGCTCGTCGAACAGGCGATCCGCATCCGTACCGGTGAATCGGGCGACGACGCCCTCTGATCCGCACAACTTCAACAGACATTCAGCCAAGAGGAAAACTCATGAGCACAGCTGACGTTCTCAAACTCATCAAGGACGAAGACGTAGATTACGTCGATATCCGTTTCACCGACCCGCGCGGCAAGCTTCAGCACGTCACCATCGTGTCTGATCTTGTTGACGAAGACTTCCTCGAAGAAGGCTTCATGTTCGACGGCTCCTCCATCGCTGGCTGGAAGTCCATCGACCAGTCCGACATGAAACTCATGCCCGACACCGAAAGCGCATATGTCGACCCCTTCTACGCAGAAAAGACCATCTGTCTGCACTGCAACGTAGTTGAGCCCGACACCGGCGAAGCCTACGACCGCGACCCGCGCGGCACCGCGATGAAGGCCGAGGCCTACCTGAAGTCCTCCGGAATCGGTGACGCAGCATTCTTCGGCCCCGAAGCTGAATTCTTCGTCTTTGACGATGTGCGCTTCTCCGTGACCATGAACAAAGTGTCCTACCAGGTTGACGCCATCGACGGCGCCTGGAACTCCGACACCGAGTACGAAATGGGCAACACCGGCCACCGTCCGGGCGTTAAAGGCGGCTACTTCCCCGTCAACCCGATCGACGATGCACAAGACATGCGTTCCGAAATGCTCTCCACCATGAAGCGGATGGGCATGAAGGTCGACAAGCACCACCACGAAGTGGCGTCCTGTCAGCACGAGTTGGGCCTGATCTTCGGCTCGCTCACCAAGCAGGCAGACGAGATCCAGAAGTACAAGTACGTCATCCACAACGTCGCACAGGCTTACGGCAAGTCGGCAACCTTCATGCCGAAGCCCATCGCAGGTGACAACGGCACAGGCATGCACGTTAACATGTCGATCTGGAAAGACGGCAAGCCGCTCTTCGCTGGCGACAAATATGCCGATCTCTCCGATGAGGCCCTGTGGTTCATCGGCGGCATCCTGAAGCACGCGAAAGCCCTGAACGCCTTCACCAACCCGGCGACCAACTCCTACAAGCGTCTGATCCCCGGTTTCGAAGCCCCCGTTCTGCGCGCCTACTCCGCGCGTAACCGTTCCGGCTGCGTCCGTATTCCGTGGGCCGAAAGCCCGAAGGCAAAGCGCGTCGAGGCCCGCTTCCCCGATCCGGCAGCAAACCCGTATCTTGCCTTCTCGGCACTCCTGATGGCTGGCCTTGACGGCATCAAGAACAAGATCGATCCGGGCCCGGCTTCCGACAAGGACCTCTACGATCTTCCGCCGGAAGAACTGGCAGACATCCCGACCGTCTGCGCCAGCCTCCGCGAAGCGCTCGAAGAGCTCGAGAAGGATCACGAGTTCCTGCTGGCCGGTGACGTGTTCACCAAGGACCAGATCCAGGGCTATGTCGATCTTAAGTGGGAAGAGGTCTACGCCTACGAGCACACTCCGCACCCGATGGAATTCAAGCTTTACTACAGCTGCTAATTCCACAGCGGATACGCATACAAAAGGGCGCCTTCGGGCGCCCTTTTTCAATTTACGGCACCCTGCCCCGCGCCATCGCAGATCACAATTTGCGCCTTGAGCAGCCAAACGCGGTCCCATCACGCCCCTCCACGAACCCGTCGTTTCTAGCCTCCCGCAGTCGTCACATTCGCGTCTCCAAGCGCCCACCGCGACCTGAAAAGAATCACTCCGCCGCGCACTCTACACAGCCCACCACCGGCGCATTGTCGCCCCTCCGCAGACAATCATATTAAAAAACCGACAGGTATTCCCGTTTTGCGTGTATTTTCGACGGTCGCTCACCCACGCCACATTCTGAACACCTTTGCGCAGCACCGAAACCTCGCGCGCAAACCGGATTCGGCCCCCATGCTTATATTTCATTCGGGAAACACTGTGCGCCGGACAAACCGATTGTCGCCAACTTGAACCTGTCCTTTTGGTCAACTGTTCTCGAAATTTCCACAGTTCGCGCCTAATCCCATCAAATTTGAATTGTTTACTAAGGTTGTCTCGCTTCACGGAGGGGTCCGATGAGCAGTTTCGCAACCAGTACGATCGCGGCCTTATGTTTTGTCAAAAAGCCGGATTTCGAGTTCCCCGACCTCACCCGCGATTTGGGTGAGGCCCTCAAGAGTAACCCGCTCATCAACTGCACTGCTTCCAGCAGCTATCAAGACTTGGCCGTGTACGATTTGACACCTATGCGCATCTGCCTCGCCTATTGCGATGTCGAGGCTGACTTCCCTGATGCCGAGGCCCGCCCCCCGATGGAGGCAAGCCTCGTGATCTCGGTAGGGCTGACCGGCGATTACGCAAAGGACGAGATCCTGTGCAAAGCGAGCGGCCGTCTCTGCCAGCGCTTGGTTGACCGCGTCGAAAGCCGCGCTCCCGGGGATGAATTGATCTGGCTCGATGTCGATGAGGTCTTCACCGAAGACGTCTACGACACGGTTCTTGAAAAGGTGTTCGATATGGCACGCGACAATATGGACGAACTGTCCGGAAAAGTAGCGGAGGTGCAAGACCCGACAGGCGAGCGCGCCGAAACGCTCTCCGCGATCAGCAATATCTGCGGTGATCTGTGGCCCGACCAGCCTCTTCCCAGCGTCCCCTCAGAGGCAACCGAGAAGACCCGTCGCCTCCGCGAGGCCATGAGCCCTGATGATCAACTCAACGAGCTCGCCGCACGCTTCGATGCCGAAATCGCCCAACGCGAGGCCCAAACCGAAAAATCCATTGCCCTTGCCGATGCCGAGGCCGAAGCAGTGGCCCGAGGCGACCATCCGGTTGTCACCGATGAGGACATGCACAATCTCTTCGCGGAAGAGAGCAAGAAGAATATCGTCGAAATGCCAAAGCCACGGCGCAAGTCCGAATGGGCCAACACCCCGCGCCCGCGCCGGAACCGCCTCGTGCTGCCCACATTCGACAACCGCGCCCAGCCAAGCGTCGATGTCCAAGGCGTCCCGCATCCGCAGATGCCCCAATCCCGCCGTCAGGGGCCGATCTCGCCCAACACGGTTGCCCGTCCGGTGCTGCATGGCCGCGATCCGTCGCTCTCCATGTTCCGCGAAGCAATCTATAAAGACGCCCCGCCGGAAGCCGCCAACGAGCGCAGCATCCCGCACCGTCTTGCGATCTATTCGATCAGCGCCTCGGTGCTGGCTTTCTCGCTGCCGGTTGGCACTGCGATGATGACCTATTTCATGCTGGGCCGCGAAAGCCTCAACATGGCCGCCCGCACGATGGCCGTGACCGGCACAGGGATCGGCTTCACCAATACAGAGATCGGCGCGCAACTGATCAGTATGCTCACCTGAGCCAGCTTCAACACGCCAAGTCACCAAAGGCGGGCGCTCTAGCCCGCCTTTTTTCGTGCGATTGTCGTATGGATGGAGAACACCACCGCCCCCGTGCCCGGTAGCTTCAGCACCGTCTGCCGTTCGCTCCGCTCGTACTGCGGGGCGCCGCTGGTATCGCGTGCGCCTTCGCCCTCGCGGCGCGGATGGTGCAGCGCGGGATCTTGATACTCCAATAAATTCGCCCGCCACATCGGCCGCCCCGGTTGCACCCCGTCAAACAGCCTTTGCACCCGCGCAGCGATTGACGGGTCATATTCCGGCACTGGCGCATGTATGCGCAGCAGCGGCCGGCCGATCTTTTCCGTCAGTGTCCAGCTCGCCGGAAAGCACAGCAGCGCGCCCTTGAGCACATGTTCATCACCCTCTTTCATCAAGAGGCAGAAATCCTCCTGCACAAGCGCCGCAAGCGTCTGCAACGGGCGGCGCGGGTCAGGGTCCACCAGCTTCCAGTCAGGGCGCCGAATGCCACCTGCTTCTAGTGTGAAATCGGGGCGCATAGCGATCTCTGCCAGCACCACCGTCAGCAGTTCCGCCGCTACATCCTGCGCCTCGGGCATCAACGCCAGAACATCCGCCTCCCGCTTGCGCAAAAGCCGCGCTTTTTCGGCCAGTTGCGCCTCATACGCCTCGTCTACCCACAGCCATTCCCCTGGCGCGACCTGCTGCATCTTCGGCAGGCCCACCGCCGCGACCTCGCGTTGCTGGGCGGGTATTTCTCGTTGCAATACGGGCGGGCGCGTCACGGCGGGCCTCCTCTTTTGGTGTCAAATCAGAACAGGAAATGACGGTTTCTTGCAGGACGCCCGCAAAATCCGCGCGCATCATTTCTGCATATTCCTATCAGCGGATGCTCCCATGAACAGCCCCTATCGTGACCGGCGCAAGATCGACCCGACCCGTGGCGACACGCTCGGCGACAACACCCCCAACGATGCCGACCGCATCGAAATCGGCCCGACCCAGCTTGCCTACCGCGAATGGGAGGCCGCTGGCCTCGCGCTTCCCGATCTTCAGGCCATGCGCCGGTACCGTTGGGAACGGCTCACCGCCCATGTGGTTGCCCGCGGCTACGGCGGCCTTCTCATGTTCGACCCGCTGAATATCCGCTATGCGACCGACTCCACCAATATGCAGCTCTGGAACACCCACAACCCGTTCCGCGCCGTCCTCCTCTGCGCTGACGGCTACATGGTGATCTGGGATTACAAGAACTCGCCCTTCCTCTCGACCTTCAACCCACTCGTGCGCGAACAGCGCTCCGGCGCGGATCTCTTCTATTTCGATCGAGGTGATAAGGTGGACGTGGCTGCCGATACCTTCTCCAACGAAGTGCGCGCCCTGATCGAGGAACACGGCGGCGGCAACATGCGCCTCGCCGTCGACAAGATCATGCTGCACGGCCTCCGCGCGCTTGAGGCACAAGGCTTCACCATCATGGAAGGCGAGGAAGTCACCGAGAAATCCCGCGCCGTCAAAGGGCCGGACGAGATCAAGGCCATGCGCTGCGCCTCCCATGCCTGCGAAACAGCCGTCACCGCGATGGAGCATTTCGCCCGCACCGAGGTGCCGCGCGGCAATGTGTCCGAAGATGACATCTGGGCCGTCTTGCACGCCGAAAACATCCGGCGCGGCGGCGAATGGATCGAGACACGTCTCCTGACCTCCGGCCCTCGCACCAACCCGTGGTTTCAGGAATGCGGTGGCCGTATCGTCAATAACAACGAGATCGTCAGCTTCGACACTGATCTCGTCGGCTCCTACGGCATCTGCGTCGATATTTCCCGCAGCTGGTGGATAGGCGACCGCCCGCCACCGCCCGCGATGATCGACACGATGAAACACGCCCACGAGCACATCATGACCAACATGCAAATGCTCCGCCCCGGCGTGAATATCCAAGACCTCTCCCGCAACAGCCACCGCCTGCGCCCCGAATTTCAAAAGCAGAAATACGGCTGCCTTATTCATGGCGTGGGCCTTTGTGACGAGTGGCCCCTTGTCGCCTACCCCGATCAGATGGTCGAAGGCGCCTTTGACTACGAACTGGAATCGGGCATGACCCTCTGCGTCGAGGTGCTCGCCAGCCCCGAAGGCGGCGATTTCTCCATCAAGCTGGAAGATCAGGTCTTGATCACCGAGGACGGTTTCGAAAACCTGACAAAATACCCTTTCGATCCGCGATTGATGGGCGAGGCTTAAACGTTACGCGGCGGCGGCTCCCAGCCGCCCCGCCATCACGCGGCTGAGGATCAGCATGATACCCGCAGCAGCGAGGCACGCCTCCACGCCGCCCCACTGGTAGCATAGGCCCGACAGCAACGTCCCCGCCAGCCGCCCGCCTGCATTCGCCATGTAGTAAAACCCCACATCCATCGTCACCCGCTCCGTCTCGGCAAAGGCGAGGATGAGGTAGGAATGCACCGCCGAATTCAGCGCGAACACGGCACCAAAGGCCAAAAGCCCCAGCACCAGTACCATCGTCAACCACAGCGGCGCGCCCGGCACCAGCCACACCAGCACTGCCAGCACGATCGGCACCACGGCCAGCCCCAAGACCAGCCGCTGCGCGGTTGCGATCAGCGCCTCTGCACCCAGCTCCCGCGCCCGCAACAAGCGCGGCGCATTGGCCTGCACCACGCCATAAAGCACGGTCCACACCGCCATAAACCCACCGATCATGAAAAACGCCGCGCGGTTGCCCTCCGGCGATCCGTCAGAGAGCACCGCATAGAAATAGATCGGAATGCCCACCACAAACCAAACATCCCGCGCGCCGAATAGAAACAGCCGCGCCGCGCTCAGCCAATTGATGTCGCGGGATTTGGAGATCACTTCCTTGAGCTTCGCCCCCTTCTTCCCCGCAGGCAGGCCCGCCGGCATGAACAACACAACGCCCAGAAAGATCACCGCCAGCACGGCCGCCATGCCCCACACGGCGGCATCAAACCCCGCCAGCGCCAAAAGCCCCGCGCCTAAGAGGAACCCCGCCCCCTTCACCGCGTTCTTCGATCCCGTGAGCACGGCCACCCAGCGGAACAACCCGCCCTCGCCCGTCGGCGCCAGCAGTTTCACCGCCGATTTCGCGCTGGTCTTGGAGAGGTCTTTCGCCACACCCGAAAGCCCCTGCACCAGCATCACATAGATCACCGATGCCCCGATGCTCCAACCCGCATCCAACTGCGCCAACAGCACCAGCGCCACGATCTGTAGCCCCAATCCTGCGTAAAGCGTCCGCACCATGCCGAACCACGCCGCAAGCCACCCCGCGCCAAGGGTCGTCACCATGCCCGCGATCTCATACAGCACAAAGAGGTAAGCCAGCTGCACCGGCGAAAAGCCCAGCTTATGGAAATGCAGCAGCACCAGCATCCGCAAGGCGCCATCACTGAGCATGAACGCCCAGTACGCCGCCGTCACCGTCAGATAGGCGGCAAGCCCGGCCCTCGGTGGCGCTGCCGTCACAGGCTGTCCCTCACCATCATCGCCACATCAACCAAACGGTGCGCGTAACCCCATTCATTGTCATACCACGCATAGATCTTCACTTGCGTGCCATTGACCACCATCGTCGAGGGCGCATCCACGATCGACGACCGCGCGTCGTTCACATAATCGGTCGACACCAGCGGCCGCGTCTCGTAGCCCAGAATGCCTTTCAATTCACCCGCAGCGGCGGCCTCGAACAGCGCGTTCACTTCCTCAACAGTAGTCTCTCGCGCCACTTCGAACACACAGTCGGTCAGCGAGGCATTCAATAGCGGCACCCGCACCGCATGACCGTTCAAACGCCCCTTAAGTTCTGGGTAGATCAGCGTAATCGCCGTGGCGCTGCCCGTCGTCGTCGGGATCAGCGCATTCACGCCGGAACGCGCGCGGCGCAGGTCTTTTGCGGGGCGGTCCACAATCGTTTGCGTGTTCGTCAGATCATGGATCGTGGTGATCGACCCATGCGTGATGCCCAAGCCCTCGTGGATCACCTTCACCACCGGCGCGAGGCAATTCGTCGTACAACTCGCCGCCGTGACGATCTGGTGAACTGCAGGGTCATAGACATCGTTGTTCACACCATAGACGATATTCGCCGTCGGGCCGTCTTTTACCGGCGCCGACACGACAACCTTTTTTACACCTGCTGCAAAATAGGGCGCGAGCGCGGCTTCGGTCTTGAACACGCCCGTGCAGTCAATGACCATATCCAGGCCATCGAGCGGCAAATCCTCGATCCGCCGCGCATTATGCACCGGCAACCGCCGCCCGTTGATCGTGATACCCGTCTCGTCAGCGCCGAATTCGGCATCCCACCGCCCGTGCACCGAATCGAACTCCAGCAAATGCGAGTGCATCGCCGGATCTCCCACCGCGTCGTTGATCCACGCGATCTCCGCGCCGGTTTCCAACAGCGGCTTCAGCGCCAGTTTTCCAATCCGGCCCAATCCGTTCAGTGCAATTTTGGTCACGTCATTTCCTTTTCCATCGCGAGCGCATCCAGCTCGTATTGTATTGCGCGCCGGTCCAGCCGGTGCAGCGGCAGCGCGGTAAAGGCCGCTATCCGGCTCCGAAGCGCGCCATAAACTTCCTGAAAGGCAAGCGCGCGCTCTGCCTCGGTTCCTGTCGCCTTCACCGGATCGGGCTGCCCCCAATGCGCTGAAATCGGCTGACCGGGCCATGCCGGGCAATCCTCATTCGCCGCCCGGTCACAAACGGTAAAAACGAAATCCATCTGCGGAGCACCCGCACGACGGAATTCCTCCGCATGCTTGGCCCGCAAGCCGCTCACGTCATGCCCCTTGAGGGCCAACAGCCGCAGCGCATCTGGGTTCAATTCTGAATAAGGCTGGGTTCCTGCCGAATGCACGTTGAACCACACACCGCCCATATCCCGCAACAAGACTTCGGCCATGATCGACCGTGCCGAATTTCCGGTACACAAAAACAAAACGTCAAACACCGCGCCAGCCATGTCCGTGCCCTCATCTGCCCAAGCGCCGGTCTTATCAGAACCGGTCGCACAAAGATCCGGGCGGCCACGGCAGCAATCCTGATAGAGAGCGCGAACCATCCCGTCCGCTCCGTCTAGATTAACTTTGTAAAAAAGAGATGTCGCTTCCCGCCTTTGCCCGATCAGCCCTGCCGCCCTGAGGGACGCAAGATAATCAGACAAAGTGCTCGGCCGCAGATCGAGCGCTGCCGCGATTTCCCCCGCTGGCACCGCGTCAGGGTAGCGCCGCATCAGCAGTCGAAAGACCGCGAGTCGCCCCTCATGGCCTAACGTCGATAACTGTGTGATGAGTGTATTTTCCATATTTCGCGTAATAGCGAAATAGTATTCGAAAGCGCAAGCCCCTTTCGAAGAGTCGCCCCCAAAAATCAGTCTGCCGTCAGCAATCCTTCCACATCGGCATAGGTGCTGATCCGTAGCCACCGCTCGAATGTCCGCTCCAGCCGCGCTTCACCACTCATAAACAGCCGGTCCTCCGCAATCTCCCGCGCAGCAGACCGCCGCCCCAGATAAATGCCCGTGAACACCTGCACCGATGTTTCGATGAACAGATCCACCTCGAACCCCGGGTCAGATACACACAGCTCCACCGGCGCATCGGGCTTTATCATCAGCCAGTATGTGCTGGCAGGCGACGTGGCATCGGTAAAATTGAATCGCATGACGATCCGGCGTTTCGGCAATGCCGCCTGATTGATCCGCCGGTGAACGGTCCACATCAACACATCCGCATAGCGATCCACCAGCGCGAACTCTGCCCTAATATGCCGCTGCGCCCACCGCGCCAGCCCCTGCAGGATCGGGTCCAGCTCCGCGGCCTTCTTGGTGCGGATGTAGTCAATGGCACCACTGGCCGGGTCCGCGACCCGCTCCACCAGCCCGTTCTCCTGCATTTCCTTCAGTCGTTTAGCCAGCAGTGTTGGTGAAATTCCGGGCAGGCCGCGCCGGATCTCGTTGAACCGTGTCGAGCCATCCCATAGCTCGCCTAAAATCTGGATCGTCCAGCGCGGGTTCAGCACTTCGGACGCCTTGGATGTCGGGCAAAACAGCCCGTACGGTCGGTCACTAATCGAACGCCTCCTCGGTCGGATCGGGGCTTCAACCCTAACGATCCAAGGCAAACGCGGCCAGTACAGCTTTTGTATCAGGTTTGGTTCACCTTCTACACTGCCCTGTTGCATCGCGCATCCGGCAGTCTGTCCGCATGACCTCATTCCCCCAACCCCAGTTGAAAGGACAGATCATGACCCAGCACAGCATCACGAATACGAACCGCCCCACATTCCACATGGAACGCCTGCGCATGGTTCTCTCGCACGGCGCGGCACTTTTGGCCGCCATCCGCGCACGGGACACAACCCGCGCAGCATTGGCCGACCTCTCAGAGGAGATCTTGCGCGATATCGCGCTCACACCCAATGACACCGATGCACGGCTTGGCGATATCCATGACCGCCGCGCCGAACGCAGAGGGAACTGGTAGGCGCCCGCCTACTCGCCCCTTAGCACCGCAGAAACCGGCACCAGACCAACCTGCTTGGCGCGGTCCGATCCGCTCCACAGCATCAGCGCCGTGATCGTTTCGGCTCTCAGCCGCCCAAGCACAACAATGCCGCTCTGCTGCCGCGCGCGGAACGCGGCTTGATCAAGGAACCGCCGGATCACCCGCGCATCTTGTGTTGTCTCTCCCAGATCACGATACACCTCCACAGCCGGAAGCCCCGCTTCCCCTGCATAGCGCATCGGCGTTGCCAACCCTTCGCTCAGCGCAACCAAACCGCGCCCGTCACGGGCCAGCCGGTCAGCCAAATAGCGGCTCACATCAGCGGTCACAGTCCCACCCATCACGTTGCCACGGGTGAGCAAGCCGATGTGTTCGCCAAGCACCGCGTCGGCGGTTTCGACAGCCGCCATCCCGTCTGAGACGGCAGCCCCTTCAGGCAGGTCAGCCAGCGCCAGAATTTCGATATCCGCCTCCCGATAGGCCTGCGCGCGGCGCGCAGCGTCCGCGGCACTGGGATCCAGAACAACCGAGATCGGGAACGGAATCGCTCCAACAACAGTTGCCGCACTTGGCAAGCGCCCGTCATCCATCAACACAACAGACATGCGTGGCAATCCCGCCGCATCGCGCGGCACCGCGGCCGCGTACCGCTCAAGCGGCGCGGGTACGCCCGCCATCTCGTCGGCTGCTGCGCTGTCATCATCACTTTCCGGCCGTCTGACGACAACCTCGCCCGATCCCTCTGGCAAAACGCTGGCGGCGGTTCCCGTCAATCCCACTTCTGGAGCGTCTCCGGTGGTGGCGGCGTTTGTAGGCTCTTGCGGGGTTTCCGGCGCTACAGGAGCCGCCGCGCCCACTTCCGGCTCGGCAACGCTGGCTTCCGGCACCACGGGAAGGGAGTCCTCCTCCGGCGTCACGACGGCCAGCGTCCCGCCTTGCGGCGCGGTGGTCCCAAGCGGGCTTTCCATCTCTTCCGCGATGTCAGGCAGTTCCGGCGCGGTGATTTCGTCAGCCGTATCCGCGCCGCCCAGTCCGGGCAAGGCAACGGGCCGGCTCGTCGCATCCACCTCCGGCGCGGCACCCTCACCCGCATCGGGCGCAGTCGGTGCGGTTGGGGTGGCAGTGGGCGCAAGCACGGGAGCGCTGTCCTCTGCCATCGACGGCGCATCAGCCAAGGATGGGCTGGACATAACCGCCTCCGCTGCGGGCTGCGCAGGCTCCGCCGCATCTGCCAACGGCGGGGATGCCGCTGCCGCAGGTTCGGTTGCCGCATCAGGCAGCGCTTCATCTTCCGGGGCTGCCATTGCTTCGGGTGCTTGCCCCGCAGCAATGGCAACAGGCGCGGCAGCCTCCGGCAAATCGCCCACATCGGCAGCGCTTTCAGGAGCACTTAAGCCATTCTCGTTTGCGCTTTCCGGCTCGGGCGACAGATCAGGCGCCGGCGCTGGGGCCTGATCCGCAACCGGAGCACCCGCTTCAGCCTCCGGCGCAACAACATCCGGCACCGTTGCGGGTTGCACCGGATCAGCGTCCGGTTGCGCAGGCGCCGTGACGGGCGCGCTCTCGGGCGTCAGCGCGCCCATGACCTCGGGCGCATCAACCTGCGGCGCTTGCGGCGGCTCCCGCCCCGGCGGTTGTGGCGCCACAACCGACAGCACCACCACCCCCAGAACCGCAACCACGGCCCCGAAGAAAACTCCGCTGATCAGTCCTCTCAACACGCTTCGGACCTCGCCCCTTACACTTGCCTGCTTACAGTGTTTTCACCGCTTGGCCTTGACCTTTGTTCCCGTCACGGCCCATGTATGCCCAGACTATAATCCGGCCCGGCGGTCCGACGGTAGCCCCCAATTTCTCTCGAAGGGTCACTTATGCTGCTCTTGATCGATAACTACGACAGTTTCACCTATAATCTCGTGCATTATCTGGGCGAGCTGGGCGCCGATGTGGTGGTCCGCCGCAACGATGCGCTCACCGTGCAAGATGCGATGGGGATGAAGCCTGAGATGATCCTCCTCTCCCCCGGCCCGTGCGATCCGGCGCAAGCAGGCATCTGCCTTGCCCTGAGCCATGCCGCCGCCGAAACCCGCACCCCCCTGATGGGCGTCTGCCTCGGCCACCAAACAATTGGAGAGGCATTCGGCGGCAAAGTCGTGCGTTGCCACGAAATCGTCCACGGCAAGATGGGGCAGATGCAACACGCAGGCAAAAGCGTGTTCAAAGGCTTGCCCAGCCCCTTTGAGGCCACGCGCTACCACAGCCTCGTCGTCGAGCGTGACAGCCTCCCCGATTGCTTGGAGGTCACGTCGTGGTTGGAGGATGGCACGATCATGGGCCTGTCTCATAAAGAGCTGCCAATCCACGGCGTGCAATTCCACCCCGAAAGCATCGCCAGCCAGCACGGGCACCAGCTTCTCCAGAACTTTCTCGATCTCGCAAAGGAACCGGCATGAGCGACGCGATGAAGCCCCTGATCTCCGCCGCCTCCGAAGGGCCGCTCACCCGCGCACAGGCCGAAGCCGCTTTTGAGGAACTCTTCGAAGGAACAGCCACCGCCGCCCAAATCGGCGGCCTCCTCATGGCGCTGCGCTCACGCGGCGAAAGCGTGACTGAATATGCCGCCGCAGCCGCAGTGATGCGCGCCAAATGCGTTCCGGTGTCCGCTCCCGCTGGCGCGATGGATATCGTCGGCACTGGCGGTGACGGGATCGGCACGCTTAACATCTCCACCGCCACCGCCTTCGTGGTCGCCGGCGCAGGGGTGCCGGTGGCCAAGCACGGCAACCGCAACCTGTCGTCCAAATCCGGCGCGGCTGATGCGCTGGGGCAGATGGGAATTAACGTCATGGTCGGCGCTGATGTGGTCGAGCGTGGCATCCGCGAGGCCGGCATCGGTTTCATGATGGCCCCGATGCACCATCCTGCGATCAAACATGTCATGCCCGCGCGGCAGGAACTCGGCTGCAAAACGATCTTCAACATCCTCGGCCCGCTCACCAACCCCGCTGGCGTCAAGCGCCAGCTCACCGGCGCCTTCGCCAGCGATCTTCTGGTGCCAATGGCCGAAACCCTGAAGGCGCTTGGCTCCGAAAAAGCATGGCTGGTTTTCGGTCATGAAGGCACCGACGAAGTTTCGATCACCGGCGCCACCTCCGTGGCCAAGCTGGAGAACGGCACCGTGACCGAAGGCGAGCTTCACCCCGAGGACGCTGGCCTCCCTGTCCACCCGCTTTCCGCCATTCTGGGCGGCAGCCCCGAGGAGAACGGCAAAGCCTTCGCAGCCCTCCTCGACGGTGCCAAGAACGCCTATCGCGACGCGGTCTTACTAAACGCCGCCGCCGCGCTCGTGGTCGCAGACCGTGTACCATCGCTGGCCGAAGGCGTCGCCGTCGCCGCCGAAAGCATTGATTCCGGCGCTGCCCGCCGCGCCGTTGAAACCCTCGCGAAAATCACCCAAGAGGCCGCATGACCACTACAATTCTCGACAAGATCAAAGCTTACAAGCTCGAAGAGGTCGCCGCCCGCAAGGCGCAAACGCCCTTGGCCGAGGTCGAAGCCAGCGCGAAAGAGGCCTCCGCGCCGCGCGGCTTCGCCAATGCATTGCAGGAGGCATCCCGCACCGGCTACGGCCTGATCGCCGAAATCAAGAAGGCCAGCCCGTCCAAAGGGCTGATCCGCCCAGATTTCGATCCGCCCGCATTGGCCCGCGCCTACGAGGAAGGCGGCGCCACCTGCCTGTCGATCCTCACCGATACGCCCAGCTTTCAAGGCGCGGACAGCTACCTGACCGACGCCCGCGCTGCTGTCTCCCTGCCTGCACTGCGCAAGGATTTCATGTATGACACCTATCAGGTGGCGGAGGCCCGTGCGCTCCACGCCGATTGCATCCTGATCATTCTCGCCTCCGTCTCGGACGCCCAAGCCGCAGAGCTTGAAGCCGCCGCCTTTGAATGGGGCATGGATGTGCTGCTTGAGGTCCACGACGCCGAAGAACTGGAACGTGCTGCCAAGCTCAAATCGCCGCTAATGGGCATCAACAACCGCAACCTCAAAACCTTCGACGTCACGCTCGACAACACGCGCACCCTCTCGCGCCTCGTGCCTGAAGATCGCCTGATCGTCTGCGAAAGCGGGCTTTTCACCCCCGATGACCTTGCCGATATGGCCCGCTATGGCGCGCGCACCTTCCTCATCGGCGAAAGCCTGATGCGTAAGGACGACGTGGCCGAGGCGACCCGCACCCTCCTCGCCAATCCACTCCGCGCAGGGGGGCAGTGATGTCTGACGGAAAGCTCACCCATTTCGACGATTGCGGCAAAGCACATATGGTCGATGTCTCCGGCAAGCCGGTGACAAATCGCATCGCCGTGGCCGAAGGCGCCATCCAGATGAGCGCCGAAACCCTCGCGCTCGTCACCGAAGGCCGCGCTGAGAAGGGCGATGTTCTGGGCATCGCGCGGCTGGCAGGCATCATGGGCGCCAAGAAAACCGCCGATCTGATCCCGCTCTGCCACCCGCTACCGATCACCAAGGTCGCGCTCGACCTCACGCCCGACGCCGCCCTCCCCGGCATCCGCATCACGGCGACAGTGAAAACCTCCGGTCAAACCGGCGTCGAAATGGAAGCCCTCACCGCCGTCTCCACCGCCGCCCTGACTGTCTACGACATGGTCAAAGCCGTGCAAAAGGACATGATCATCCGCGACATCCGCCTCCGCCTGAAAGACGGCGGCAAATCCGGAAGGTTCGAAGCAGAATGATCTCCGTCGCGCAGGCGCTGGACCACCTTTTTGCCCTTGCCCCTGTGCTGGGCGTGGAGGACGTACCGCTGGCCGAGGCCTCGGGCCGCGTCCTTGCCCGGCCGCTGACCGCCCGCCTGACGCAACCGCCCTTCCCCGCCTCGGCAATGGATGGCTACGCCGTCCGCGCAGCGGATGTCGCCACCGGCGCGACCCTCACCGTCATCGGTGAAAGTGCCGCAGGGCATGGCTTCTCAGGTAGCGTGATCGCCGGCAAAGCCGTCCGCATCTTCACCGGCGCGCCAGTTCCAGAAGGCGCCGACAAGGTCGTCCTGCAAGAGGACGTCACCCGCACAAGCGACAGCATCACCCTCGGGCCGGATATCGGCGACAGCGCCAACATCCGCCCCGCCGGTGCCGATTTTGCGGAAGGCACCCCGTTCGCCGCGCCGCACCTCCTCCGCCCCGCCGCTATCGCCCTTCTGGCGTCAATGAACCACGCCACCCTGCCCGTTTATCGCCAGCCAGAGGTCGCCATCATCGCTACGGGCGACGAGCTGGTTCAACCGGGCGAAACCCTTGGCCCCGACCAAATCATCGCCTCCAACGCACTGGGTCTCGCCGCCCTCCTGCGCGAACATGGGGCGCGCCCGCGCCTCCTGCCGATCGCCCGCGATACCGAAAGCGCCCTGCACCTCACCTTCGAGATGGCCCAAGGGGCCGATCTCATCGTGACAATCGGTGGCGCATCGGTGGGGGATCATGATCTCGTGGGCAAGGTCGCGTCCGACCTCGGCTTGGACCGCGCATTCTACAAGATCGCCATGCGTCCCGGCAAACCGCTGATGGCGGGAACGCTGAACGGCGCAATGATGGTCGGGCTGCCGGGCAATCCGGTGTCCTCTCTCGTGTGCGGCCATGTGTTCCTGCGCCCCGTGATCCGCGCAATGCAGGGCCTTCCCCGCGCCGCGCTGCCGCGCCAAACCGCTCCTCTGGGCCGCGACATCGCCGCCAACGGCCCCCGCGAGCACTACATGCGCGCCCGCCTCGAAGAAGGCCACGTCATCCCGTTCGAGCGGCAAGACAGCGCACTTCTGACCGTGCTCGCCACGGCCGATTGCCTCCTCGTCCGCCCGCCGCACGATCCAGCTCAGCCCGCAGGCACGCCCGTTTCCATCATCCGGCTTTAGCACAATTTCATCCACCCGATTGACACAAAACGGGAACATGGGTAGAACAATTGCAAAACCAATGGCCTAAGTGCCCCGAGCAGCCGGAGACAGCCCATGCTAACCAAGAAGCAACTGGACCTTCTCGAATTCATCCACCGCCGGGTCCAGCGCGACGGTGTACCGCCCTCGTTCGACGAGATGAAGGAGGCACTCGACCTGCGGTCCAAATCCGGCATTCACCGCCTGATTACCGCGCTTGAGGAACGTGGCTATATCCGCCGCCTCGCGCATCGCGCCCGCGCTCTTGAGATCATCCGCATGCCCGAAGCACTGGAAAAGCGTCTCGGCGGCGGCTTCACCCCCCGCGTGATCGACGGCGACCGCCCCGATCAAACCCCCGCCAACGCTCTGCCGGTCGAACAGGCCGGCGCGCTGGAGCTGCCCGTTATGGGGCGCATCGCCGCTGGTGTCCCAATCGAGGCAATTTCCGAAGTATCCCACAACGTCGCTGTTCCCCAGTCGATGATCGGGCGCGGCCACCATTACGCGCTCGAAGTTAAGGGCGACTCGATGATCAACGCAGGCATCAATAACGGTGATGTCGTGATCATCCGCGAAACGAGCACAGCTGATGACGGCCAGATCGTCGTCGCTTTGGTCGAGGGGCAGGAAGCCACGTTGAAAACCCTGCGTCGCGCCAATGGCATGATCGCGCTCGAGGCCGCGAACCCCGCCTATGAAACCCGCCTCCTGCGCGATGATCAGGTGAAGATTCAGGGCCGCCTCGTCGGATTATTGCGCACCTACTGATCTCGCTGATCATAATGCCAAAGCCGCCGCCCCGCCATCGCGCGGGCGGTGATAACCC
>Ga0181566_10000635_pt1 | contig 27845 bp, 26 predicted proteins | sample 101ome_15_FD_133762 | JGI IMG/M metagenome (GOLD analysis project Ga0181566, IMG submission 133762) | Coastal salt marsh microbial communities from the Groves Creek Marsh, Skidaway Island, Georgia - 101402AT metaG (megahit assembly) | ecosystem: Environmental > Aquatic > Marine > Intertidal...
ACATTGCCCTAATAAATGAATTATCTCTTCTATTTAATAAGTTAAATATTGACACTGAGTCTGTATTGGAAGCAGCAGGCACTAAATGGAATTTCTTTCCATTTAGACCAGGGTTAGTAGGAGGACATTGCATAGGTGTTGATCCATATTACCTTACCTACAAAGCAATTGAAGTTGGTTATAACCCAGAGATGATCCTTGCTGGCAGAAGATTAAATGACAATATGGGCTCATATATTGTAGATCAGGTATCAAAGCTTATGAATAAAAAAAGGATTATTGTTGTTGATGCAAATATTCTTATTATGGGCTTAACATTCAAAGAGAATTGCCCAGATCTTCGTAATACAAGGATAGTAGATTTGGTAAAAGAGTTTGAAGATTTTAATTGTAATGTCGATATATATGATCCCTGGGCTGATAAAAATGAGGCTTTACGCGAATTCAATATAAAACCTATTAATGAGCCGGTGAAGGGCAAGTATGATGCAATAGTCCTAGCTGTTGCGCATGATGAATTCAAAGAGTTATCAATAGCAGAAATAAGAGCCTTTGGAAAGCAAAATCATGTTATGTATGATGTTAAGTATTTATTACCCGCCCACGAAGTAGATGGGAGACTCTAAATGATCAAATACGAAGAGTTACAAGAGTACCTAAAACGCAATCAAAGTACTTGGTTAGTAACAGGCGTTGCAGGTTTTATTGGCTCTAATTTATTGGAAAAACTTCTTATTCTCAATCAGAAGGTAGTGGGTCTTGACAACTTTGAAACTGGCTTTCAGTACAATATTAATCAAGCAATTGAAGATGCTAGTAGTGCTTCAGGAAGAGACTTAAGTAAGAACTTTAACTTCATCAAAGGTGATATTAGAGAACTAAAAGACTGCCAACAAGCATCTAGAGGAGTTGACTATGTTTTGCATCAGGCGGCATTAGGATCTGTTCCTAGGTCTATTGAAAACCCTATTAATACAAACGAAGCTAACATAGATGGATTTTTAAATATGTTAGTCGCTAGCAAGGATGCCAAAGTTAAGAGATTTGTTTATGCTGCATCTAGTTCTACCTATGGCGATCATCCAGACCTTCCAAAAGTTGAAGATAATATTGGTAATCCTTTGAGTCCTTATGCAGTGACTAAACTTGTAAACGAGCTTTATGCTCATGTTTTTGCTAAGACCTATGGTTTTAAAACTATAGGATTAAGATATTTCAATATCTTTGGAAAAAGACAGAATCCTAATGGGGCATATGCAGCAGTTATTCCAAAATGGATTGCGGCTATTATAAACAATGAAGATGTTTTTATTAATGGAGACGGAGAAACCAGTAGAGATTTTTGTTATATTGACAACACAGTGCAAATGAACATATTGGCAGCTATAACTGATAACAATGAAGCGACTGATCAAGTCTTCAATGTTGCCCATAATGATAGAACAAGCTTAAACAAACTTTATCAAATGATAGAGGATAGACTCATTCAACGAAAAGAGGGTTTAGAAAGAAAAAAACCAATATACAGAGACTTTAGAAAGGGAGATGTTAGGCATTCTCAAGCTAATATAAACAAAGCGAAGACATTACTTAATTACCAGCCAAGATATTCCATTTCTGAAGGGATGGATGAGGCGATGGATTGGTATATAAAGAATTTAATATAGTGTTTAAGACCCTTTGGCAACATTTATCAGAACGCCGTAAGAAACAATTCTGGATTGCATTAATACTAATGATTATTGCAATGTTAGTAGAAGTGGTTAGTATTGGCGCAGTATTGCCATTTTTAGGAATTCTAACTGCTCCGGAGTATGTCTATCAGCATTCATTAATGCAGCCATTAATCAATTATTTAGAGATAACAAGTGCAGATCAATTGACATTGCCATTGACTTTTATTTTTATAATTGCAGCATTTATTGCCGGATCAATTCGAATGTTAATACTCTTTGTGATGACTAGACTTTCATTTGCAACTGGAGCAGATCTTAGTATTGATATTTATCGTCGAACTCTTTATCAAGAATATATGGTTCATATGACACGTAATAGCAGTGCAGTAATTAATGGTGTTATTGGAAAAACAGGCGTTGTAATTGGAAAAGTAATTTCACCATTCTTAAAATTAATCAGTTCAATTATCTTAGTTATTGGAATTATGATAGCGTTATTCACAATTAATATTATTGTTGCATTATCATCTTTTGTCGGCTTTGGCTTGCTGTATTTTATGGTTGCGAGTTACACCAAAAGAAGATTAAGTGATAATAGTAAAATTATCGCTGAGGAGTCAACTCAGATGATTAAGTCATTACAAGAAGGATTAGGTGGAATTCGCGATGTTCTGATTGATGGCAGCCAAGAATTTTATTGTAAACTTTATCAAAGTGCAGATGCACCATTTCGTCGCGCATCAGGTGATAATCAATTTATTAGTGGAAGTCCGCGTTATATCATGGAAGTCATAGGTATGACTTTAATTGCAATACTTGCCTATCAGATGACTCAGAATGAAGATAGCGCTAACACAGCAATTCCTATTCTTGGGGCTTTGGCTGTAGGGGCACAACGTATGCTTCCTGCTCTTCAACAGGTTTATGTATCATGGAGTGCAATCAAGAGTTCAATATCCTCCTTGAAGGACGTCTTAGATTTATTAGAACAGCCCCTGCCTTGCCATTTTAATCAAGGTCCAATTACTCCGACTCAATTTAATAAGGAGATCAAGTTACAAAACATTAGTTTTAGATATACAAAGAATACCCCCTGGATATTAGAAGATATAAATCTTTCAATACCTAGAGGGGCCAGAGTTGGTTTTATAGGTCCAACTGGTAGTGGAAAAAGCACAGTACTAGATATCATAATGGGCTTACTTCCTCCAACTAAGGGTAGTTTAATAATTGATCAAAGACGCTTTAATATTAAAAATATTAGAGAATGGCAAACCAATATTGCCCATGTTCCTCAACAAATATATCTATCAGATGCTAGCATTGAGGAAAATATTGCCTTTGGAATTCCTAAGGAAAAAATCGACCATAACCGGGTAATGGATTGTGCAAGAAAAGCCCAAATATTGGACTTAATTATTGGATGGAAAGATGGTTTTCAGACTAATGTAGGAGAAATGGGAGCACGTCTCTCAGGAGGGCAAAAACAGCGTATTGGTATTGCCCGAGCTTTATATAAGAAGGCTAATATACTGATTTTTGATGAAGCAACTAGCTCACTTGATAATAAGACTGAAAAATTAGTTATAGATGCTATTAATGAAATACAAGGCTCTGTTACTGTCCTGATGATTGCTCATAGACTTTCCACATTGCAAGAGTGCGATATTATAATTGAATTAGATAATGGCAATATTAAGCAACAGGGTACACCTGCTGAAATAATTCAAAATAAATAAGAAATAAGAAATAAATAAGAAATCAATATGCTTACCAATTCAAATATATTAGTTACTGGTGGTACAGGCTCATTCGGGCATACCTTTATTCCAATGACACTCAAAAAATACAATCCTAAAAAAATTGTAGTTTTCTCTCGCGATGAAATGAAGCAATGGGAAATGGCTAAATTATTCAAAGGCGATGAGCGTATTCGCTTTTTTATAGGCGATATTCGTGACAGAGATAGGCTATATCGTGCTTTGGATGGCATTGATTACGTAGTTCATGCAGCTGCAACTAAAATTGTACCTACCGCAGAGTATGATCCTTTTGAATGTGTAAAAACCAATGTGATTGGAGCAATGAATCTTATTGATGCATCTATTGATAAGGGTGTAAAACGCATTATAGCTTTGTCTACTGATAAAGCTAGTAGTCCCGCGAATCTTTATGGCGCTACAAAATTGACTTCAGACAGACTCTTTGTTTCTGGTAATTCTTATTCGGGCAGTCATAATACAAAGTTTTCAGTTGTTAGATATGGCAATGTTATGGGTTCTCGAGGTTCGGTTATTCCATTTTTTATGTCGCTTCCTGAAGGTGAAGAATTTCCAATAACAGATAATCGTATGACAAGATTTATGATTACTTTGGAAGAGGGAGTTGGTCTAATATGGCATGCTTTTGATGATATGAAAGGCGGTGAAATTTATGTGAAAAAAATTCCCTCAATGAAAGTTACTGATTTAGCGCTTGCTATTAACGCTAATGCTATACAAAGAGAAGTTGGAATTAGACCAGGTGAAAAGTTACATGAGCAGATGATTGGACATGAAGATGCTCCATATACCTATGAGTATAAAGATTATTTTAAAATCTTACCATCTATTCATGACTGGAGCCATGATCCAGAAAGAATTCGAGATGGGGTTAAAGTTGACCCTAATTTTTTATATTGTTCAGATAATAATAAAGAGTGGATGGCTATTTCTGAATTAAAAGAATGGATTAAAAAAAATCAAAACAAAATAGGAACGCTTTAGAAATGATACCTTATGGAAGGCATGATATATCTCAAGCAGATATTGATGCAGTTGTTGAAGTCCTTCAGTCTGATTTTTTAACTCAAGGTCCTCAAGTCCAAAAGTTTGAAAAGGCTATATCGAAATATTGTAATGCTAGGTATGCAATTGCAGTTAATTCGGCTACCTCAGCATTGCATCTTGCTTGCCTATCTCTGGGCCTTAAGAAAGGAGATTGGCTATGGACCTCCCCAATAACCTTCGTTGCCTCAGCAAATTGTGGGCTTTATTGTGGTGCAAAAGTTGACTTTGTTGATATAGATCCAGTTACTTATAATCTTTGTCCAAAGGCTCTGAAAAAAAAACTTGTTGAGGCTAAGACTCTAGGAAGATTACCAAAAGTTGTTATCCCAGTTCATCTGTGCGGTCAGCCTTGTGATATGAAAGCTATTTATGAACTTTCAAAGGAATATGGCTTTAAGATTATTGAAGATGCATCTCATGCAATTGGAGGTAAGTACATAAATGAGTCAATTGGCAATTGCAAATATAGTGATATAACTGTATTTAGTTTTCATCCTGTAAAAATTATAACAACTGGTGAAGGTGGTATGGCTCTAACAAATAGTTCTAAGCTTGCAAAACACATGTTTTTGCTAAGAAGTCATGGCATAACACGAGACCATGATCAAATGATTCACATGGCTGATGGTGAGTGGTATTACGAACAATTGGGCTTAGGTTTTAATTATCGAATGAACGATATACAGGCAACACTGGGTCTGAGCCAATTAGCAAGACTAGATAACTATGTGTCACGAAGACATGAACTTGCAGCTCGATACAATGACCTTCTTAAAGACATTCCGTTATACATACCATATCAACATAATGACGGATATTCTTCCTTTCATCTTTATGTTATTCGCTTAAAAAATAAGGACAAGCATAAACAAGTATTTGATTACTTAAGAAAAAATAATATAGGTGTAAATTTGCATTATATTCCTGTCCACATGCAGCCATATTATCAAAAAATGGGAATAAACTACAAAGATCTAGAACAGGCAGAGAAATATTATAAAGATGCCATTAGCCTTCCTCTCTATCCAACTATGACATATGAGCAGCAAGACATTGTTGTTTCGTTACTTCGTAAAGCATGTAAGTTGTGAAAATTGCTTTAGGTACAGTTCAATTTGGAATAAATTATGGTGTAGCAAATACCATCGGGCAGGTTGATAGATTAGATGCAAAGAATATTCTTGCTTATGCGAAGATTAGTGGGGTTGATACAATTGACACAGCTATCTCATATGGATCAAGTGAGTTATGTTTAGGTGAAATTGGACTGGGCGGCTTTAAGGTTGTCACAAAACTTCCTGAAATTCCAGATGGTTATGGAAATTTACGAATATGGGTTGAAAGTCATTTAGATGAGTCATTAAATACCCTCGGAGTTGAATCGTTATATGGACTCCTTTTGCATAGACCTAATCAACTATTTGATACAGATAAAAAAAATTTATGGAGTATATTGCAACAGTTTAAAAGTGATGGGCTAGTTAAAAAGATTGGGTTCTCTATATACAGTCCAGATGAATTGAATATGTTGTGGGATTCATTTCGGCCTGATCTAGTTCAAGCACCATATAATATTATTGATAGGCGTTTGGAGACAAGCGGATGGTTGCAACGCATGAGTGAAACAAATGTAGAAGTTCATATTCGATCTATTTTTTTACAAGGTCTGTTGCTTATGAGCAAGGCTAGTAGACCAGAAAAGTTTAACAAATGGATTAATTTATGGAATAAGTGGGATAAATGGCTAGAAGAAAATAATATCCCCTCAGTTCAAGCATGTGTATCTTTCGCCTTATCTGATAATAGAATATCAAGGATTGTTGTTGGTGTGGATAGTCTGAATCAGTTTAAAGATATAATATGGGCAGCTAATAAAACCAGTCATTTTCCAGAGAGTTTCTATATTACAGATCCAATGTTGCTTAATCCTTCCAAGTGGAGTTCATTTTGAAAGTAGTGGTAATTATTCAAGCTCGTATGAGTTCATCTCGTCTTCAAGGGAAAGTTTTGATGCCATTAGTGGGTAAACCGGTTTTAGGTCATATTGTTGAACGCCTTTCATACTGCAAAATGATTGACAAAATAGTAGTGGCTACATCAAATGAAGTCGATGATGATTTGGTGGCTGATTATTGTAGTAATAATAATCTTGATTGTTATCGAGGAAGTCTTGAAGATGTATTAGATCGATATTATCAGACTGCTAAACTTTACCAAGCAGATCCGATTGTGCGAATTACTGGAGACTGTCCGGTAATTGATCCTATAGTTGTAGATGCTGTAATTACTGGATATTTATCTGGAAAGTATGACAGTTATGGACTGGGCGGTGAATTCCCAGATGGTTTAGATTGCACTGTATTTTCATTCTCAGCAATAGAAAAGGCTTGGAGAGAGGCTAAATTAAAATCAGAAAGAGAGCATGTTGGGCCGTATATTGAAAATAATCCAAGTTTATTTAGAAACGGAATGTTGGATTTATTTCAAGGTTTAAGCAAGCTAAGATGGACTCTTGATGAGTTAAAAGATTATGAATTATTGAAAAAGATTTTCGATAATTTATATCGATCAAATTCTCCATTCTTAACTCATGAAATTTTGCAATTTATACAGAAAAACCCAGATCTATTAGCGATTAATTCAAAAATTATTCGCAATGAGGGTTATCTAAAATCATTACAAGAAGATAAAATAATATCATGATTGACATCAGTTTACTTAAAAATAGTTCAGGACCAATTTTATACAAAAAGGCTAAAACTCTAATTCCAGGAGGTACACAATTATTATCCAAAAGACCTGAAATGTTCGCACCAGATATTTGGCCTGCATATTATTCGAAAGCAAAAGGCTGTCGAATATGGGATTTAGATGGTCGAGAATATATCGATATGTCAATTATGTCAGTTGGAGCTTGTATTTTAGGATATGCGGATGAGGAAGTAGACGCGGCAGTGATTGAGGCATTACAAAAAGGCGTAAATAGCTCTCTTAATTGCCCTGAAGAAGTTGAATTAGCAGAAGCATTGATAGAATTGCATCCTTGGTTCGGTATGGTTCGTTATGCCCGAAGTGGTGGTGAGGCCCTTTCCATTGCTGTGCGTATTGCAAGAGCCAAAACTAAACGAGACACTGTTTTATTTAGTGGTTATCATGGTTGGACAGATTGGTATTTAGCGGCTAATCTTGCAGATGAATCTGGACTAGACGGACAATTAATGCCAGGTCTTGAGCCAAATGGTGTACCACGTGGGCTTTTAGGAACATCAAAACCATTTCACTTTAATGACATAGATTCACTAAGGGAAACTATACGTGGAAAAGAATCAGAAATTGCAGCAATCATTATTGAACCTGCAAGGGGAGAAGATGCTCCTAGTGAGTATTTAAAAACTCTTCGTGAAATTTCTTCTGAGATTGGTGCAGTATTAATTTATGATGAAATTACTAGTGCATTTAGAATGTGTCCGGGGGGTATTCATCGTCGATATGGTATTTATCCAGATATAGCTGTTTTTGCAAAATCCATGGCTAATGGATATGCAATGTCGGCAATACTTGGTACAGAGAAAGTGATGGAGGCCGCTCAATCAACATTTGTTTCTAGCACTAACTGGACTGAGCGAATAGGTCCAACAGCTGCAATAGCAACACTAAAAAAGTACCAAGAAACTCATGCAGATAAACATATTATTTCGATTGGAAATAAGACAAAAAAAATATGGCAAGATGCTGCTTCGAAAACTGGACTAAAAATAGATATTACCGGTTTACCAACATTGGCTGCTTTTGGGTTTGAACATCAAAAAGCAATCGAGCTTAACACGCGTTTTGTTACCGAAATGCTTAGGCGTGGGATTCTTGGTTTTAGACAGTTTAAAGCATCATTTTCTCATCAAGATGAAGAATTATCTACATACTCTAATGCTCTCAATGAGGTTTTTGATATTTTGGCTAACTTACAAGATGATGAAATTACTAATACTCCGATAGCTCATACAGGTTTCCATCGTTTGACAAGAGAGTGATTAAGATTTATGTACGTATACAAAAATGAATTATCTTCAAATTATTCTCATAATATCAATTGGATTTTGGAATTTGTAGACAAGTTCACAGATGCTAGTGCCATTTTTTTGAAATTTCAGCTAATTAATTTAGAGGGTCTATTTTCGCATGAGGCCTTATCAGTAAATTTAAGAGATAGTCTTGTAACAAAATGAAGTCAAAAATATTATTTTTGGGTTGCAATCATGACGAAGTTCCCTATCTTAAAAACTTTCAAGAAAAAGGATTTCATGTCGTTGCAACTGATGTAAATCCTAACGCACCAGGAATGAGCCTTTCTGATTCAGCAATAATTTGTGGATATGATGATCTTGAGGGTTTGGAAAGAGCAGTCTCAAAGGAGGGGCGGGATGATTTTTTAATGGTGTTTACAGCATCTGCTCAGTTTGCTCAGATTGGCGCTTCTCATATATCTAAACACCTGGGTCTTCCATACCCTTCCTTAGAAAATATAAAAATTTGTCTTGATAAAGCAGCTTTTTATCCCTTATTTCAGAAAAATGGAATACACATCCCAGAAACTCACTTTATTAGAAATCTAAGCGAGTTGAGAAATATATTAAACAAATATCCTAAAGAGACAGATTTTTACCTTAAGTCAGATTTTAGTAAAAATCCTAATCATATCTACAAGGGAACCTCTGAATACCTTGAAAATGAGGATATTCAATGGACGCCTGATCGTTATTTTCATAAGAACTATATCTTACAAAAAACATTTTTAGGTGAAGGTTTTCGACTAAACATTTATCCTGGCGGTTATGAACTCTATGAATTTGAAACTGGAAGAAAAATCAATGAAGATTTGCCACATTTTAAAAATCTAAAAATTTTAGAATCTTTAAGGGACTTGAGCATCAAACTAGGGATGCAAGATTGGCTATTAAAATTTGATATTCTGATTAATAATGGTAGGTATGTGGTTCTTGATATCGGGATGGACCCACCTTCCAGAATGAAAAAATACTGGGAATCGAAGGGTCATAACTTTATAGATTTTTATACTGATCTTTACATTAAATCTGCAATAACTACCTCTATGTGAAGGCTTTTCTTATTTATTTTTGAAAATTAGCTAAAATGAGTTTTGCTTGAGGTGAATTGATTTGTATCCGTTAATCCTTTAAGGTAATTCAAAAAATTAACAAATAAAAGATATTCTAATGCTTACGATTTGCATCATAAAAAGCCACAATTCACCCTTTATAGATGACTGTCTCGAGTCATTAAGACTTAACACTAAAGAGTCATATGAGCTAATGATATTTCCTGAACTAGGAAGCAGAGAGGATACTTTAAATAAAATTTTGGCTCAATTACCAGGGAGAGATCTAGTAATAGTTGCAGATGATATTTTGTTTACAAAAGGTTGGGATAAGTCACTTATAGCTAATTGGAAAAGTAATAGAATACTTGGGTTTTCAATGCTTTATCCTGGCACTAATACTATTCAAGATAGAGGCTACCGTTTAGTATCTACTGATGGTGTTATAAGTACTGAAGCTATTGATAGAGGTCTTAAGGTCAACGATGTAGAATTCTTTGACTGCAAGGGTTGTTTAGCAGTCACTGGCTGTTTTCAGGCTATTCCTTCAGCAGTTTCAAAGGTGATCAATAAATTTCCACTTGAAGGATGTAATCGTTTAGGTGAATTTCTTTATCAAATTTTAGCTATCCGAAATGGATTTGAAGTTGGTGTTTTAGGACACTTCTTAGAACATCACGGTAAGAGTACAAAACAAAATCCGGACATAGAGTTGCGAAGCGAAAGTTACTTGCTTGAAAAAAAGCTTTGGACCGAGGTAGCAAAAGATTTTAATTTGAGTGAGTTAGTCTCGGTCGAAATTCATCGTAAAATTGATCAAAACCTAGTTGACTGGTTTAATTCACCCGGTGTTATTTATGGCGCAGGCACAATTACTGAGTTTTTGGGATCTAAACTAGACTTTAGTCAACATACCCTTTGTAGCGGGCTTCTAGAAGAGAATGGTCTTGAATTTTTAGGTAAAAAAGTTATTTATAAGGATTTTGTTGACTGGAAAAATGTCAATAAGATAATCATAACTGTTGAGGGTAAGGAGGGAAATATTTCAAATGATTTAAAGAAACTTGCTCCTAAAGCTAAGTTTTATGCACTTGAAAAAAGTAAAACTCATTCTTTACAAAGTTACGGATTAAAATTAATTGATGAATAGTCATTACATCTTAGTTATTGGTGGTGGCAATGACACCCTTTTTCTTCTTCAACAAATTAATTTACTGGGTTTTAAAAGCATTGTTGTAGATCGAGACCCTTTAGTAAAATCGGCTGATATTGCAGATGAATATTTATGTTTGAGTACGCACGATAGTGCCCCAATTTTAAATGCAATAAGAAGTAAAAAAATTATTGCTTGTTTGACAAGGTCTTCTGGTATTGCCACATTATGTTGGTCAGAAGTAAGTCAGTCATTAGGACACAAAACTCCTGATCCAAAGACTATTGAATATCTATCTAGCAAGTTATTACTTCATAAATTATGTATGACCATGAATATTGCAACACCGGTAACAAAAATATTTGAAAAATGGGAAGATTTATCAGATATCCAATGGCCATTAGTTGTTAAACCAGAATGGGAAAAGGTTGGAAAGGTAGGCGTTACTCTAGTAAATTATCCCGAAAATATAAATTGTGCAGCAGAACATGCAAAGAAATATTTAGCAAAAGGTTCTGTTATAGTTCAAGAGTATTTGAATGGGCACGATATTACAATATTGGGCGTATGTTTGAATAATAACTATTTCCCATATGCAATATTTAAAGAAAAGAATAGTTTCAATGACTGTAAATATATTTCTCATTTAGGATTCTCTAAAATAGACAATCATTCAGCAGCACCCGATATGATTAAAGTGGCAGAATTGATTTGCAAAGAACAACAACTAGGGTTTAGCCCATTAAATCTTAGTTTCCGTATAGTTGGAAATACACCATATTTAATGGAGTGCAATCTAGACTTTGGTGGTGAAGGAATCTTAGAATTTTTGTTGCAAGGTGACGAGTCATGCAATATTATTGCAGATTATATTCAGTCTTTTTTGAGCTACACTAGCAGTGAGAATTCTAAGAAATATATGCATATTTGGCAAGATAGATTTTATAAGAATTTTAATTGACCCAGAGCCTTTAATACTGAGGAGGTATCAAATAATCATCCATAAGTTTTTTATTTTCCACAAGTAATGAAAAGATATTTAAATCAAAATTCATTATTCAAAAGATGAACTTAATAATGAGTAACCCTAGTTTGATAGTTCTAGGAGCATTTATGAGAAAGAAGTTTATTAAGAACTAGTTTGGGTTAGGTGAATGTTCAGCTAACCATATGTGTTTTTCTATGTTGCAGCTTAAGAATTGCAAATTAAGATTGCAAAACAGAACTTTTAGATTATGGATAATGAGTATTTAAAATTTTTCTACGTATTTGAATCATTCCTGACTTAATAACAAGAGGTTAATCTTTAATTCAAAAGAAGAATGAATTCGAGTCCGGCTTCAAGTAAGATAAATTACTTTGTCCATAACCGGCATTGTAGATGCAAGGATCTAAATAAATGGAAAGAAAATTTGAGTCACGGTTGCTAAATCTTTTTTATATAGCCCTTGATTTTAAAAATATCTAAATATGGCTATTAACTATAAATCTATTTCTAGGTGCATATTAGAAAAATATAAACATTTTAAAAAATTTAGATTTTTATCACAGATATTAGATTTAAATTTTAGAATGGCTGAATATGCTCTTGAATCTGAATCAGAAAGAAAAATTATAGTATCTAGGTTCTGGTTTTTGGGAGGGGTATATAAGATTATATTGCTTCTTTTATCTCTCTTTGACGCACTATCTTCCCAGGAAAAAAAAATTTTTGTTTCCCTTCCAAGACATAAAGATCTGATTAATTTAATTTCATCCAGTTTAGGTGAGCAATATGTAATAGATGCAAATAACTTAAAGAAAAATTATTGCCAATATTTATCTGCTTCTAAGGTATTTATTTACCGATGGGTTGGTTGTGGCATTGCTCAGATTCTGACTAGACAATCTTTTTTGGCTAGAAATAAAAAAACATTAGATGCTCATGCAATTAGAATCGCTACAAATTTATTTTTAAGATATGAGGTATATTTCTATTCCATAATTCTTAGAGCGCTTTCAATTAAGCTTCTATGCCTATCAGGAACAAGTGTTTACCAGTCAAAAATTCTTGCTCTAGCAGCGAAAAAAGCTAATATTAAGGTTATAACTATTGCGCATGGTTATGCCTATGGCCAATCTTTGTTGACATATTTTCCTGCTATAGAAGATGTAATTTTTGTGTACTCTTCTCAACAGAAGAATTTCATTGGAAATTTGGTAAGTTACAAGGAAAGAAAAAAAATCAAAGTTTTAGGTTGGCCATTTCCGAAAAAAAAATATTATTTGGATAGGTTTAAATATAATCGAGTTCTTTTTGTTGCAACTGATTGCTTTAATCAGAATGCCCCACATTACAAAAATATAAGAATGAAGACTCTAAAGGCTATTTCTGACTTGGCCATAAAATACAATTTAGTAGAAGTTCTTCTCCACCCTTCTGAAAGGAAATATTGCGAACAAATACAGAAAAAATATCTCACGAAAAAAAAGGTCCATTTTTTAAATAAAGACCCTGTTAATTATAATTATTGTTTGATTTTAGGGAATTCGTCTACTAAGTTAGTTGAATATGCATATTCTGGACTTGAGGTTTTTCAATTACACTCGACTTGTGTTTCTGAAATGGAAGGTGTTGGAATATTTCATATATTTAAATCAAACAATAATGTTGAAATAGATTTTTCTAAGCCTTCTTTAAAGATCGATGATAGTTTAATGATACAAAAATTCCAAACCTCATTCTTTAATTACTTAGCATTAGAATTAAGTAAATGCTAAGCAGGTTGTATAAAAGTATTAATAGGTTAAAAATTATTACTCCAGTGATAACTGAAGGAGTTGGTTATGCAAAATCTGCCCAGAGAATACAAAAGGAATTGGGCAAAGACAAAGTTGACTTAATAGATCTTAATAGAAAGGGTAGTTTCAAGAAGATATTAATTTGCTTTTTATCCAGAAATATAATTATCAATGGTTATTCAGCTCTTGGCTATTATCAATTGATAATGATAATTGTTTTTAATAATCAAGCAAATATATACATTCATGAGGGAGTGAGTCAAATTTTAAAAATAGAAAGAAAATGGGCCCCGCTAAAGAGAAAGTATGTGAGGTTAATCTTAAAAAAGGCAAAAGTTTTTTGCGTGTCATATAATCAGAGACAGCAATTAATAAATCAGTCAATATTAACTAAGAAATCTGATGTAATCTATAATTGTGCTGCAACAAAGTCTTCAGCCCTAATTAATTGCCAGTCAAAAAGCGTAAAAATTCTAATGGCTGGTACATTACAAGATAGAAAAGGATTCAAGCTTTATAGTGATGTCTCTGATTTTATTTCATCAAGTGATTCCATAAATGGCTTTGATTTTTATTGGGCCGGAAACAGGGGAAATGAATTTGCTGATTTGAGTAATTCTGTAAAATTTCTCGGGTATGTTGAAGATATGTCAGATCTGTTAAGAAATATTGACATTTTTTTTCTAAGTTCTAAAGAAGAGCCTTTTGGTTTAGCAGCACTTGAGGCTCTTCAAGAAGGTAAGAAATTAGTTTGCTATAAAGATTCAGGAATTGCTGAATTATTTGGTTGTATAAACGGAGTTGAGATATATAGTGAATATTCTATGAGCTCAGCCATAGATGCATTAATCCGTGTTCAAAAGGTAGATTTAGATAAAGAAAAAGTTGAAAAAGTTTTTATTGAAAGGCTTTCTATAAATTCTTTTATTAAAAATATTAAAAATAAGATAGGGTTTCCAAATGATTAAAGATAATAACGATGTATATGTAATTGCTGAAGCTGGATTAAACCATAATGGTAGGCTTGATGTTGCAAAAAAACTAATCGATGTTGCTTCTTCTGCCGGTGCAGATGCTGTAAAGTTTCAGAAGAGGACAGTTAGTAAGTTGGCTATTAAAGCAACTTTAGATGCGCCTGATGATAGGTTTCCTGAATTTGGGAAAACTTATAGAGAGATTCGAGAACATCTCGAGTTTAATATGTCTCAATATAAAGAAATTAAGCAATATGCCGAGACTAAGGGACTGGATTTCTTGTGCACGGCTTTTGATACCGATGCAGTTGATTTTCTTGAAGATTTGGGGGTAGAAATCTACAAATTAGCAAGTCATAGTGTAACCAATATTGAGCTCTTGGAATATTTGGCCTCTAAAGGGAAGCAAACAATAATGTCTACGGGTATGTCTGATATAGAAGAGATTAGAACAGCAGTAAAAATTTTTGAGAAATACAAAACCCCTTTACTGCTATTGCATTGTGTGTCAGCTTACCCAACACCTCATGATGAATGTAATCTTGATATGATTAATGTTCTTAAAGGGAATTTTGACCTACCGGTAGGTTATTCCGGCCATGAGATGGGTTATTTGCCAACACTTATAGCAGTTACTATGGGAGCAGTTGCAATCGAAAGGCACTACACACTTGATAATAACATGACAGGTTTTGATCATAAAATGTCGCTTAATGCAGAAGACTTTATCGCAATGGTAAAAGACATTAGAGAAATAAAAAAAATTAGAGGTACTGGAATAAAAAATGTCAGTGAATCGGAGTGGATTACAAGAAATAAATATCATGTCTCTATGGTTTCTTCTAAGTTCATATCGAAAGGAGATAAACTAACAGTTGATATGGTTTCATATCGCAATCCTGGAACAGGAATCCCTGCCAAAGATTCTCATAAAATAATTGGCAAGAAGGCCGTAAGAGACGTATCTGTCGACGAACTTTTAAGTCTTGATATGTTTACATGAATTTAAACTCATCAAAAATATCAGTAATTATTCGAACTTTCAATGAGGAACGCTGGATTGCTCATTGTTTAGAGGCAATCTTTACTCAAGATTTTGAAAATTTTGAAGTAATTATTGTTGATAATTGCAGCTCTGACCATACAGTAAATGTGGCAAAACGCTTTCCGGTAAAAACTATAGTTAGTATTGATAAGTTCCTTCCAGGAAAGGCTATAAATGATGGGATTCGAGTTTCAACTGGTGATTATATTGTTTGTATCTCTGCTCATTGTGTCCCTAAGGATAGGCGCTGGCTTAAGAACTTACATGCAAACTTTAAGGATAATCAAAAATTAGCAGGAGTTTATGGGCGACAACTCCCACTACCATATACTAGTGATGAAGATAAAAGAGATTTGCTCATTACCTTTGGACAAGACAAGAAGGTGCAGAATAAAGATTATTTCTTTCATAATGCAAATAGTATATTTCCTAGAGAAGTATGGGGTAAATTTCCTTTTGATGAGAATGTAACTAATATTGAAGATAGAATTTGGGGTAGAAAGGTAATAGAGTCTGGTTATGAAATTATTTATGAGCCAAATGCGCCCGTTTACCACTACCATGGATTACATCAGCACGGTAAATCGACAGAAAGAGCTAAAGGAATCGCGAGAATATTAGATAAATTAGATGCAGAAAGTATTAGTAACCTACCATATTCTTTACGGCCCGAAAACGCTAATTTTGCTGTAGTTCTTCCGGTCCTTAGAAATCCTAAGTTTGTTGGAGATATTGATCTTCTTCAGCGGTCTATAGATTATTTAAAGAAAGTAGAATACATTAACAACATATATGTATTAACCGACAATGAAGATGCAATCAATACAGCAATTCGAAATAAAATCAAAGTTATATTACGGACAGATACAATTAAAGATCCCAACCTCCCATTAGAAAAAGTATTGAAACATGCTTTGGAGATAATCGAATCATTTTCTGACTTTCCAGAAGCGATAGTATATATCAATTACTTATACCCCTTTCGACCTGAAAAATTGATCGATGAGTTAATTTTAGATTTGGAATACAAAGGGCTAGATTCGGTTTTTTCTGGTTATGTTGATTTTGGTAATTATTGGAAAGAAGATGAAGATGGTATTTACTCTCAAGTTGGCGAGGCATTAGTGCCTAGAGTGAATAAGCGTCCTTTATATCGAGCACTCTATGGTGTTGGATGTGTTACATTAACATCAACTATACGCAAAGGAATTTTAGTTGGAAACAAAGTAGGAATTATTCCATTGCAGAATTTATTGTTCACTCTGAGATTAGATGGTGAAACGCCTGTCGAAATTATTAGAGAAAGCATCAAGTATTTAGAAAAAAACTAGCAAAATGTATAACCAGATTGATGAGCGAATTAAAAAAGTGGATGGCTTTGCTTTATCATCCCCTTATGGAAATGGGAGTTCTCTCGGGCAGCCTTTAGGGGTTAAGTCTGTCGGATTCGTAAAAGTTTTCACTGAATCAGGTGTCTATGGCTTAGGAGAAACATACTCTGGTGTTTACGCTCCAGAGTTAATAAAGCCTATAGTAGATTTTTTACAAACCTACCTTGTTGGTCGTTTTATTGGAGACGATTCTATTTTCGATGAAATCAAAAATATCCCATTTATTGGCGGTAGAGGCATCTTACACAGTGTGTTTAGCGCTATCGAAATAGCTATATGGGATGTTAGAGGAAAAATTTTAGATTTACCAATTAGCCAGTTAATTAATAAAAACCCTAGAAAAACTATCCCCTTATATGCAAGTAGTGGTTCAGCAATTTTAACACCTAATGAAATTATAAAAGATGTGGAAAACATTCTAAATCTTGGATATTCAGCATATAAGATGCGAGTCGGCTATCAAGATTGGAATATCGATATAAAAAGAGTGGAGAGTGCAAGAATTGCATTGGGTGATGATGATCTAATGGCCGATGCAATCATGGGGACAATTAGACCATCTTGGAGCGCCGAAGAAGCAATAATTCGCGCTAAAAATCTTATAGATTTCGACCTTAAATGGTTAGAAGAGCCTGTTCATCCTGAGAATGTGAAAGGGTTGGCTGAAGTCTGTTACAGTAAGTTAGTCCCAATCGCAGCAGGTGAGGCATATAGCGGTAACGGAAATTACCAGACCATACTTGATATGAAGGCAGTTGATATTTTGCAGTTTGATGCAACACATTCTGGTGGAATAATTAATTGTATTGATTTGGCATCAAAATCTGAAACAGTGAAATTAGATAGTGCCCTTCATGTGTGGGGAAGTGCAGCAGCTATAGCTGCAAATGCTCATGTTGCTCTTGCTGCTTCATCAATAGGAATTCTTGAAATCCCCATGGTTACCCTTGAGCTAACTGAAAAAATGTGGGTAGAGCCTCCAGTTATTAAAAATGGTGTTTGGTACTCCAATGATGCCCCAGGCTTAGGGGTGACTTTAGATGACTCGCTAATACATAAATACAAACTTCAACCTAATAGCGGTTATCGGATTCCAAAATGATTTTTAAATACAGTAATTTGCTGTCAGACAAGGAAGCTATCGTTGCATGTGATTTGTTTTTATCTTTGCGCCTTTATCATTTGCCAACTTGGCTCAAAGAATGTCTAAAGATCTCGTTTCCCAATGTAAAGATTGTCCCAGTGAATTCACCAAACGCCCCCTTAACTATAGAAGATGCAACTGTATATTGGGGTAATCGCATTACTCCGGATATTATAACAAACATGCCAAAATTAGAATGGATTCATTTCGGCTCTGTTGGAGTTAATAGAGCAAACATAGATGAAGTCATGAAAAGACAACTTTTAATAACGAGCAGTAAAGGACTTGTTGTTTCTTCCATGGTAGGCACAGCAACTGCATTTATCACTAGCTTGGCTAGAGGATTGCATTACAGTCAAATGTTACGTAATCAAGGTAATATGGATCGTCATAGTTTTGATAATTACTTTGATCAAATTCACGAATTATCAAATGAGAACTGTTTAATTGTAGGGTTTGGTGACGTTGGGAGTAGATTAGCCAAAGTATGTAAGGCATTAGGAATGAATATTTTTGCTGTTAGAAGATCAATAAAGAAGGATGATTTAGTAGATAAATTCTTCACTTTAGAAGAACTATCGGAGGCGGTTACTAATATGGATTATATTGTCAATCTTTTGCCCTTAAACACTGAGACAAGTCAAGTTTTTTCAAGTAGAGTTTTTAATCAAATGAAATCTAGTGCATTCTTTATAAATATTGGTCGAGGAGAAACGGTGGATGAGAGGGCATTAATTCTAGCTTTAAAAAGTAAGAAAATTGCAGGCGCTGGTTTGGATGTATTTGCCAAGGAGCCTTTATCAGAAAGTTCACCATTATGGGGTATGAAAAATGTGATTTTATCCCCTCATGTTGGCGGATTAAGTAAAGGTTATTGGGATAGGCAGACAGACCTTTTTATGCATAATTTGAAATTATATTTAGAAGGTAATCAAACAATGATGCGAAACATTGTTGATATGCATAAAGAATAATGAACAAAAAAATACTAGGAATTATTCCTGCAAGAGGTGGATCAAAAGGTATTCCAAAAAAAAATATTGCAGATTTATCTGGTAAGCCTTTAATTGCTTACACTATAGATGCAGCCCTAAAGTCAAAATTATTGACTAAAGTCATAGTATCAACTGACGATAAAAAAATTGCTGATATATCTAATGAGTATGGGTGTGAGGTGCCATTTATTAGGCCAGGATCTCTTTCAGGTGATAATGTACTTACTTATCCTGTGCTTGAACATGCGATTAAGTTTCTTCAAGAAAATAACCAAGAAACATATGATGCTATATTATTACTCCAACCTACAAGTCCATTTAGAACCTCTAGGGATATCGATAACGCAATAAACCTTCTTGGCAAAGATGTGGATTGTGTGATAAGTGTATCTAATGTGGAAGGCCATCACCCTTTAAGAATGAAAAAGATAGTAAATAATTTTCTTGTAAATTACATTGAAAATGGTTTTGAAGATATGAGGCCAAGACAATCACTTCCTGAAGTATTTATCAGAAATGGCTCAATATATTTAGCAAAAATGGAAACTTTTACCAAAAATAAAGGTTTTTTCTCTCCATTAACTGCCCCTTATGTTATGCCCTATGAAAAATCAGTAAATATTGACTCTTATCTAGATTTAATAATGGCCCGAGAAATTTTGAATCAGAAAATAGTCGTAATTGAGTAAATATATGGCAAATTCCAGGTTGGTTTTCTTGGTCTCAAACAAATGGCAAGTTGATTTCGCTTTTAATATTCAGTCCCGACTTGGTAAATCTTTTTCACTAGCATTTATCTCAGAGGATGATTTGATGTTAGGCGATTCTAAGTTTTGGATTAATAAGGTCGGAACCCATAATGTCATCTCAATCCTGGACTTAAAAGTTATCTCTTCAAGAGCTAAAGATATTTCTGATAAATTAACTTATGAGAATGGAAAGAAAATACCAAGAATTTTCTTTTTTTCTTTCAAAGAAAAAGGGATATCGGTAAGAAAGTTTGTAAATTTATCAGCGCACCTCAACGCTCAGCTAATTATATGCCAACATGGCGAGAATTTTTCCATAAATAGGTCATTCAATTGGCATGAGGGTTGGATTATCTCTCGTAAATTAAGCCCTTTGAATTTTCTGAGGTCTTGCATTGATATGATAGTTTATAAACTTGTTAAAAACCCTGAAAAAAGGAAAAATAAAAACTGTTCTTTGTTCCAGACAATGAAAAATAATTTTCTTTGTTATGCGGATATAATTTGCGTTCTTCTGGCAAGTGAAAAAACTAAAATTAATCATCTGCTTGACTATAAATCAAACGTATTTAATATAGGCTCAATCATAAGAAAAAATATTGAGGGAAGAGTAAATATTAATAGCTTAGATTTTAATGACAAAGCATTATTTCTTACTGCAGGCGCTTTAAAAAATAATGCTGAAGATGCTTTAGATACGCAAATTGAAGTTATAAAGTTGGCTTATGAAATTTGTGAAGAACAAAATATAGCTCTGGTTATTAAGTACAAGCCTGCTGAAAAAAATCGATTAGATCTTCTAAAGGATGTTGCTCCTAAGGCAGATTTTATACAAGATATGGGTGTTGAAAGTATGTGCCAGTATCGCTATCTATTTCTGCCAGCTGATAGTGGCGCATGTATAGAAGCTTCATGCCTTAAGAGAAGATATTCAACATATTTAGTTTATAAAAAAGCTGGAAATATTGCCAAAATTAACAGTAAAAATCATGTAATTAATTTTTTTCTTCCCGAGCAGTCTAAAAAAAATAGTAAAGATTTGATTTTGACCTATGTAAACAGGGCTAAGAAAGAACCATTTAATTCTGAAGATTTCTTCAGAAATTCTGTGAATGATAATTTTGATGAATTTCTATTGTATCTTAAAGACCCTAAACCCAGAAGATCAATGGAAAAAAAGTAAGGAATATATAAATGTTAGAAAAATTAGTCGGCTTTTGTAGAGAGCCAAAAAAAGAAATAGACTCAAATGTAATTAATGATCTATTTATTGAAGTATCAAGTTGGGATAATTCAAAAGACTCAATAAGTCCTGTTTGGGAAAAGGTTTTTAAAAAATATGGCAGAGGTGATATATTAAAACTATCTAAAAGAGAATTAAAAGAATCTTATGAAAATTTTTTTACTAATGGCCTCTCAGAGGGAGCTGATGTAGGAGTTGGCCTAAAAGAATTTCGCTCACTAATGAAATATTATTTAAGGGGTAAGAAAAGATTAAAGCATATCAACCAAATAATAGATTACATCGATGATTCGTCAAAAGAAGAGGGTCAAAAAATAAGAAACTTGTTATTTTCTTCTAAAGGCTATGGCCAAGCTTGGCTCCAGAAGATAAATAAAGTTTATTACAATCCTGAGGTTTTTGATCATGTATTATTTTTATTGTATTTCTACAAAAGTATTCCACCTAAAGCAAAATTGATTTTTATAGGCGATGGTGTTGGCCATTTGTCAAATATGCTTATTAAAATTTGCGATATAGATGAAGTTGTTTTTATTGATTTACCTCATTTCTTAGCAAGACAATTTATTGTTAATCACGGTGAAAGAATTAAAATGAGCTTTCTAACGCCCTCAATGTTTTCTTCTGAATTTTTGTCAGGAGAATATATCTTAATTAATCAAGACTCCTTCCCTGAGATACCAGAAAAATACCTTAAAAAATATTTCTCAATAATTTCCAAGGGCCTAGTTTCAAAAATTATCTCATACAATAAAAGAGATAATAGCTATGGTCATACCAACTTTTCAAAACTAATAAATGAAAATGGTTTAACAAGTAGGTCATTGTCCCCATCAATATTCAGAAATGGATATTTTTTTGAAGTGTTTGAAAACAATGAATAAAAGGTTTGTTTGTTATACTGTTTTAATTGGTAACTATGATAAATTAAGCCCTATTAAATTCTTCCCAAAAGATGTTGATTTTGTGTGTTTAACAGATAAAAAAAATGTAAATGTTAGAGGGTGGAAAATTCAGAATATTAATAGTCTTAATTTATATAAAAAAAAATTTATAAACAAGCATCTCTCAGAAATTCCCAAAAATGACAAATTAAAGAATACCCATATCAATCGGCTAATTAAATTTTTTCCCCATAAGTTTTTTAAGGAATATGAAGGCTCAATGTATATTGATGGAAGGGTGATTATAAAAAAAAATCCTTTAGGGTTAATCATAAAATCTCTAAAAAAACACACATGGTCAGCCCCTAGGCATAGAAAAGGCGGCAATAGCATTACCGAATCCAAAAGGTGTTTTTGGTCTGGGAAGATAAGTCTCAAGGAGTATTTGGAGTATAGAGTCTATGTGTCAAAAAAAAATTTCCTTCAAATACCTCTTACAGAAAATGGCCTATTAATTAGGTCTCATAATAAAAAAATTGTTATTTCAATGGCAGATAATTGGTGGAGTTTATATATTAAAGGACCATATAGAGATCAATTGCATTGGCAAGAAGCTGCAGATATAACCAATTTAGGATTTGGATTAATCAAATTTAGTTTCAATGAAAAAAATCCTTATTTAACTCTAGGTCAACATATAAAAAAATCTAATATTGTGAATTATCTCGCAAGAAGGTTAATAGTTGCATGAGAGTTTTAATAGTCCTTTATGGGATCATGCGTGGAAATGAAGAATCAATTGAATCTATTAATTCAAAATTAATACAACCTCTAAGTAATACAAATAATATTGTTGATGTTTATCATTTCGTTCATTCAATTAAAAATATTGCTAATCCTAGATCTAAAGAATATGGAAGGTTAATTCAGTCAGATTTTTCTCCCTTTTTAAATGCCACACTTGTTAAGTTTGAGACTAAAGATCTGCATCATAGATCCTTTGAAAGTATTATCGAGTCAACAAATGACATATATTTTGATAACTTCAAATCAATAAAAAATCTTTTGTTTCAGCTGAGCTTATTAAAGAATTCGACTTATAAAGTGGATTATGATAAATATGATGTAATATTTTTAACTAGAGATGACTTACTATATAAGAAAGCACCTAATTTTCATTTGGATTTAGAAGTTTATAGAAAAAACATTTATTTTAGTATCTGGGGATGGCATGGAGGTCTGTCTGATAGGTTTGTGGCTGGACCTGCAAATAAAATAAAAGTATTAGCAAGAAGATATGATAATATTTTCTCATTCTTAAAAAAAAATGAAAACCTGCATCCTGAGAGCTTAGTTTTATTCAGTCTGAAAAAAATAGAAAATTTTTACTTAGCTTCAAATTTTAAGTTTATTAGATGTAGAATAAATGGCAGACTTGTAAAAGAGAATTTCTTTTTTCCTTTTTGGCGCCCTAAAGAGTCTATTCGCATTTTTATGTCAAATTTACGTTATATATTAAAAAGAATCTTTTAAGGAATTCTTATGGTTTTTTTGCCACTAATTCTTTTTTTTATTGATAGATTTTTTTATTACTTTTTTGGAGGTAGGCTTCTTTTTCTGATCAGCGCCTCTCTGATAATTGCTATATATCTGTTATTCAATAAGCTGAGATTTAACTTTGACTTTCGAATTATAGCACTATTGTTTTTTATAGCCTTTTCGATAAATATTATTTTTGCACAGAATTTTTCTTTTCACTCAGGCTATATATCAATATTTGTGCGCATTTTTTATGGTGCTACTTTCTTTTCATATCTTTTATTAAATCAAAAGAGCACTAAATCCTATTTCTTCCTTGCTGGAAGTCTTATTTTTTTAGTAATTTTTGAAAGTGGAATATTTATTCAAGACCTAAACCCAAGCATTAATATAAATGAAATCTCGATTTACCTTTTAATACTTTTAACCTTATTTCCTTTTTTTAAAAGCATCGGATCGAAAAAAGAGAAAGGTCTTTTATTGCTAGTAGGGTTATTAATTTTCCTATCAGGGAGTAGGCAAAATATTCTTGTGCTTGTATTGGGATTTTTATTTATGTCCAGTTATTATATTTTTAGATTTAATATAATGAAGATAATAACTAGTTTGTTTTATATCCTTCTCTTGTTTCTACCAATCTTAATCCTATTAATAGATTTTTTTGACCTTGGAGAGTTTTTATATAGAAAATTCAACTTCTTTAATATATTTTCAAATCAATTCTTACAGACTTTATATAGTGGTGATTCAGCTAGACTAGAAGCATTTGATTTTGTTAGAAATTCGACAACTATAGATTCCTTGATATTTGGCCATGGTCTCGGCTCATCTGTATTAAATTGGCGTGATGATTTCAAAATTTTGCATAATGGTTATTTGACAGTTTTTTATGAATTAGGATTATTTGGTACATTGGCACTTATATATATGGTAATTACTTCCCTCAAGCCATTATTTCTATTATTTAGGCTTAGAAATAGTGTTCCCTTTGAATACGTAATAAGCGCATCTTTTATTGCCGCAATACCTATTCAGGGTATGTTTATTGAGATATTAAGTAAACCTACTCTCTTTATTGTATTCGGTATGAGTTTGGCGCTCTTAGAGATCATAAAGAGAGAAATTCAGATAAATTGAATTTAAGGAGTTTGTAATGATATTGGTGACTATCATCATGCCTTCATACAATAGTGCATGCTATATTGTTGACTCAATCAATAGTGTTTTATCTCAAGGTTATAAAAATTGGGAAATGATCATAGTTGATGATTGCTCTACTGATAACACCGTAGAAATAATAGAAAGTATAGTAGGTGATAATTCAAAGATTAGATTAATTAAGCTTGCGAATAATGTAGGCTCAGCACAATCTAGAAATGCTGCTTTGAAATTGGCGAAAGGACGCTTTATTGCTTTTCTAGATAGCGACGACATTTGGCACCCTAAAAAATTAGAAAAGCAAGTGGAATTTATGTCCAAAATAAATGCACCTATTAGTTTCACTTCATACGAATTGATCGATGAAAATGGAAAGAGTAAAAAAAATATAATTCATTCTGTAAAAAAACTGAATCAATTGGATTATCTTAAAAATACGATTATAGGATTTTCAACATCGATGATTGATACGCATATAGTTGGCAATAGCTTTCGTATGAAGAATATTCGCATTCGTCAGGATGCTAGCTTATGGATTACTCTTCTTGGCAAGGGATTTTTGGCATATGGACTTGATGAAGTTTTGGTAAGATATAGAATACATTCTGGATCTATATCAGCGAATAAAATTGCAGCTGCTGCTCAAGTCTGGAATTTGTATTTCAATATACATAAATTGGGACTTTTCAAATCTTTATTTTATTTTTCTTTTTATATATTTAATGCAGTTAAGAAAAGAATTAATTTTTTTAACTTAAAAGATTAATTTTTAATTGGATTTTTGAGTTTTTATTAGGTATGAATTATTTGGTCGAGCTAGGAAGGTCTTTAATATATTTCTATTGCTGCATATTTTTTAGAATTCTATGGATTAAACCTTTAATGTTAAAGGTCGATACCTATCGAGGCCCAAATATAGATTGATAACAAATTCATTTGAAATATATAATCTAAGGTCAATGATTCGTATACTCGATATTTTTCTATCTTTTTTTGGCTTATTTATACTGTCACCTATTTTGATTCTGTTTTTTGTTATTGGGTTTTTTGACACCGGGTCACCCATATTTCGTCAAGAGCGTATAGGACGTTTCGAGATACCCTTTATTCTTGTGAAATTTCGAACAATGCATAAAGATGCAGAGTCGGTAGCTAGTCATTTATCTGATCCTTCAAAAATTACCAAGTTTGGCTTATTCTTAAGAAAAACTAAGCTCGATGAACTTCCCCAATTATGGAATGTTCTTAAAGGTGATATGAGCATAGTTGGCCCAAGGCCTGGATTATTTAATCAAAAAGAATTGCGGAATGAGCGCAAGATTCATGGTGTATTTGACGTTCGCCCAGGTATTACAGGATTGGCACAGACAAGCAGTATTGATATGTCAACTCCAAAATTGCTTGCAGAGACAGACGCCAAAATGATCAAAAAATTGGGTGTTCTTAGTTATTTAAAGTTCATAGTTATGACAATCATAGGCAAAGGACAGGGAGACTCTGCCAAACGTTGAATTTATAAACATTTATTTAAATTATCCAGTAATCGACAGCTTATCTCTAATACAAGTAGAGTAATTTCAGGCTTTGAACTCAATTTGGATTATGCAATCTTGAGTATATCTATAAGAGCAATATATATTTTTTTGAAGTAATTGAACTAATGATATAATTTTTTGTATGATAACAGAAGAGAATAACGCAGTAAATTTCGCAGATTTGGCTAAAAGTCTATGGAAAGGGAAATGGTTTGTTCTAGCTTTTACTCTGATAGGTTTAAGTTTGTCTTCTTATTTTTTCTCCAAGGAAAAAGGCTATTTCGAGTCTTGGATTCGTTATGATCAATTTCATCCACTTAATGCATTTTCTGATCCCAAAATTAATGTGATTTTTTACTCAGAGAAATTATTTAATGAGTGGCAAAAAAGTGCAAATAACTATTCCATTAACTTTTCAGATATATCTGATAGTCACTTAATTGATGGAAAAAAAATACTAAAGAATAATGAAATTTTGAATGTATTTTTCCATTTGAGTAATTCAAGAGACGATGGTCCAGAAAATTTTAATAGGCTTGTAGTGAGATCAAATGATTTGAAAAAAATTTCAGCCTATTATGACTATTTACTTTTCCTAGAAAAAAAAATAAAAGAAATATTTTTAGGACAATTAGAAGTTAAGAGTGAAATTTTGAGACAATCTAAGGAACGATCAAAAGAAAACCCTGATAACCATATTCTCCTAAATAATCTAGACAGTGAGGAAAGAGCTATTGGTTTTTTATTGCATAATTATAAAAAAAGCGATTTTTTAAATATTCACTCACCAACTTTACCCAAATTAATAAGATCAAATATTAAATTGAAGATTATTTTTGTGACTTGTATTAGCCTTTTTATCGGTGTTATTATATTTTTAGCCAAAGAATCTATATTAAAAAATAACAACTTGAGGCCTTAAATTTCCAACTTATATTTGTCATTTTCTGTGACTCAAATATTTTCTAATCTGAAGGTTTTATAAATTTTTTGACCTCATAAATCTTGTAACATTTCTAAGATATTTTAGTACTCAAACTTAACCCAACTAAATTTGAATAATTTTGGACATTGATGAAAAATTTATGAGCTTAGCACTAAAAGAGGCTCAGAGATCAAAAGATAAAAGTGAGGTGCCGGTTGGTGCAATTATTGTTATGAATAATAAAGTTTTATCACATTCTCATAATATGCCAATAACGCATAAAGACCCAACTTCTCATGCTGAAATCAATGCAATAAGAAAAGCATCAAAAAGGATAGGTAATTACCGATTACCAACTGCAACGATGTATGTAACTCTTGAACCCTGTGCTATGTGTTATGGTGCAATCATTCACGCAAGAATCTCAAGATTGGTCTTTGGAGCTTTTGATCCTAAGACAGGAGTTTGTGGTTCATCAATAAAACTTCATAGGCAGAATTGTTTCAACCATACTCCTGAAATAACAGGAGGTGTGTTAGAGAAAGATTGCTCTTTAATATTGAAAGATTTCTTTAGGAAAAGAAGAGATTAAACGGTATACATTCCACCATTCACATGGAGAGTCTGGGCAGTAATATATGCCCCTGATTCTCCTGCTAAGAATAAAACAGACTCAGCAATCTCATCAACTGTTCCAAGTCTTCCCAAAGGG
>Ga0181566_10000636_pt1 | contig 27825 bp, 28 predicted proteins | sample 101ome_15_FD_133762 | JGI IMG/M metagenome (GOLD analysis project Ga0181566, IMG submission 133762) | Coastal salt marsh microbial communities from the Groves Creek Marsh, Skidaway Island, Georgia - 101402AT metaG (megahit assembly) | ecosystem: Environmental > Aquatic > Marine > Intertidal...
ACTACATATGTAGATTGCCATCAAAAGTTAGAAAGTAGTTAGAAACTAAAAAATATTATGATAAAAATCAACAATTTAACTTTGTGCCACTATTGAGTGGGAATAGTTCATACCTTGTAAATCCTTATAATGATCTTTTGGAGTAATTTAATGAAGAAAATTGTTCGACGATTATTAAAAATCGCTTTCGGTAGTCAAGACCATGCCGTCAGAAGAAGAGTAGATTTTTTAGTTAAAAAGTATAAAGGTGGGTACTTTTCAATCAACCAACTTGATAAGCAGTTAGAGGAATACGTTAATTATAATGATGGCTTCTTTGTTGAGTTGGGAGCAAATGATGGTGTTTCGCAATCAAATTCTCTCTACTTCGAATTAAAGAGAAATTGGAGAGGAGTTCTTATAGAGCCTTCTCCACATAATTTTCTCCTATGCAAAGAACAAAGAAGTAGTAGAAATCATGTATTCTGTAATGCTTGTGTTAGTAAAGATTACAAAGAGAAATATGTTGATATTAGATATGCAAATCTTATGTCAATTTCACAAAATTTAGAGTTGGATTTAAACGACAAGGATGCCCACATAAGAGATGGTGAAAGATTTCTCTCAAACAGTGAAGAGGTGTTTTCTTTCGGTGCAGTTGCTGCAACACTTAACTCCCTATTAAAAAAATCAAACGCACCAAAAGAAATTGATTTCTTGTCACTCGATGTTGAGGGGGCGGAGTTAGAGGTTTTAAAAGGTATAGATTTCGACGAATTCACATTTAAATATATGCTTATCGAAGTGAGAGATATTAATAGAATGGAAAATTTTTTGAATAATTATGGATACAAATTAGAAAAGCAATTTTCCTCACATGACTACCTTTTTACTAAAAAGCAGAAGAGTTAATGACTTTCACATTGCTATTTTTCTGAAGTGTTGATTGTAAAGCAATGTATTGCTTACAGTAAGATTGTGGTTAGCCATCATTAGTTAAGAAATAAAAATTAAAATAAATAATAATAAAAATATAGGTGAATATAAATTGTTAGTTAAGCAAATACTAAAATCCCTGAGAAAAGTCACTATTAACCATGCAATGCCTGTTTACAACTTAAACTGGTTTGAAAACACTAGATTCTATAAAAGAATTCTGGGTGATGCCACAATTACTTTGGCTGATGTTGGTGCAAGAAATTTCTCTGTAGAAGAACTTAAGCCATTGCAAAGACACATAAACTACATTGGGTTTGATGCTGATAGTGAGGAAGTCAAACGCTTAAATTTACAGAAAAGTTTATTTAAAACTTCTAAATTTATTACATCTTTTGTAGGCGTCAAGGGTGAATCAATTAAATTTGGTATTCATCACATCGAAGGGGAGAGTTCAAGATTTCCTTTTGCGGAATATTACTCTAATTGGTTTCGAGGAGGCAAAAAGAACTATATTAAGAAGTATATTGAACTTCAATCAAGCTCTTTAGACGAGTTAACTGATGATGAAGATATAGATTTTATTAAATTAGATACTCAAGGTACAGAGTATGAAATTTTAAAAAACGCTAAAAAATGTTTAAAATCTTCATTAATGGTTGAATGCGAAGTTGAATTTATTGAGGTATATAAAGGGCAAAATTTGGCCCATGATATTTTTGAACTGATGCATAAGTTGGGCTTTGAATTGCTTTATCTAAATCGAATATTCGGACAATCAAGTCACTTTGCCGGAAATAGTAGGGGGCAAATGATATTTGCTGACGCTTTATTTGGCATTTCAAGAGAAAATGCCCTGAAATTGAGCTTAACGAAAAAAGTAAAGTATATAGCTTTGTTACTTAATTATGGCCACATAGATTTTGCATTTGATATATATAGTAACTGTAAAGATTTACAAGAAAAAACCCCTTTCCTTAAGGATTACTTTGTGAAGAAAAATAAAAAGAATAAGATATCTACTATTTTTAAAATTTTAATTGATAAAATAATTTTCGTTTTACTTGTTCTTAGAAAAACCAATGGAATCGGAACGGATAGTGATCGAAGTTGGCCTATTCGTTGAGGCTTTTTTACAGAAAAACACCATTTTTTAAAGTATTTCTCGATGAATTTAGTTATGATTGAGCCTCTAAATAGAGATTTTTAGGTTCTTTTTGGATTATAATTCACCTTAAATATAAGTTCAGATTTATGCATAAGATTTAACATTTAAAGTGTAATTTTAAGTTTATTGCTTGTTAAGAAAATCAGCGACTATATTTAGTCATCTTTTACTTCCCGTTGTTTAAGGATACTAATTTTATGTTAAAGAATTCATCAATACTAATTACTGGCGGTACTGGATCTTTTGGCAATGTTTTTGTTCCATTGACTCTACAAAAGTACAATCCGAAAAAAATCGTAATATTTTCTAGGGATGAGATGAAGCAGTGGGAGATGGCAAAATTATTTAAGAATGATTCTCGTGTCAGATTTCTTATTGGTGATGTAAGAGACAAAGATAGACTTTATCGAGCGCTAGACGGAATTGATTATGTTGTTCATGCTGCGGCAACTAAAATAGTTCCTAAGGCTGAATATGATTCATTTGAATGTGTTAAAACAAATGTTTTTGGCGCCATGAATCTTATAGACGCCTCAATTGACAGGGGTATTAAGGGTATTGTTGCTCTATCTACTGATAAAGCTAGTAGCCCCTCGAATCTTTATGGTTCAACTAAGTTAACTTCAGATAGATTATTTGTATCTGGCAACTCTTATTCGGGGAGTCATAATACAACTTTTTCGGTTGTTAGGTATGGAAATGTTATGGGGTCAAGAGGCTCAGTCATACCATATTTTTTGTCTATCAAAGATCAAGGTGTTTTTCCTATCACAGATAAAAGAATGACACGTTTTATGATTTCATTAGAAGAAGGAGTTGAATTGGTTTGGCATGCTTTCGATAATATGAAAGGAGGGGAGATTTATGTAAAAAAAATTCCATCCATAAAGGTAACTGATATAGCTAAAGCCATTGACTCCTCAGCTCAACTTGAGGAGGTTGGCATTAGACCAGGAGAAAAGTTACATGAACAAATGATTAGCATAGAAGATGCGCCATATACATATGAATATGGTGATTACTATAAGATTTTACCTTCTATTAATGATTGGTTTAATGATCCAAAAAGAATTGGTAACGGTATAAAGGTGATTGAAGAATTTGTTTACTCGTCTAACAACAATAAAGATTGGATGTCTATTCCAACGCTTCAAAAATGGATCAAGAGTAATTCTACCAAGATTGGAAATATATAAGGTTGAGTTTTTACGATTAATATATGACCATTTCTTGTGATAAAAATTTGTATTGTAATACATAATTAGCCTGTTGTATGATACATGCTATCAAGGAGTTTTATGATTTCTTGCCTTTTTAAAACTGATGAATTACATGAACATTTATCTTTCACTACTCAAGCATTCAAGATATTTTATTCTAATCAAAGATTTAAAATCTGTACTAAAGCTAATTTTAAAGAACCAATTAACGCCCAACTATTCAATTGCTTTTGCTTCAAAGAGCATTTTTATAAATTTTCCAGTTCATGAAATATTGTAAGAAATGTTTATCAACTGATCTTAGGCCAAATGCTTCATTTGATAAAGATGGAGTTTGTATTGCCTGTAATTACAGCAATATAAAAGTAGAAAAAACATTCGAAAATGATTTTCAGATCCTCAAAGACATGATAAGAAATTCAAAGTCTCGAAATAAACCTCACCCGTTATATGATTGCATAGTTGGAGTTAGTGGTGGAAAAGATAGTACAAGACAGGCACATTGGGTAAGAGATAAGCTTGGACTAAACCCTTTACTGGTTTGTTGTGCATATCCCCCCTTACAAATGACAGAAATCGGAGCACTTAATATTTCAAATCTAATTTCTATGGGGTTTGATTTTGAAATATTTACCCCTGCACCTCAATCATCTGCAAAGTTATCTCTAGCTTCATTTAAAAAGTTTGGCAATGTTTGCAAATCTACTGAAATGGCTCTATTTGCTTCAGTTCCTAAAATAGCAATATCTAAAGGCATTTCTTTAATATTTTGGGGTGAAAACCCTGCATTGCAAGTAGGAGATTCAAAAACTGAAGGTCTTAATTATTTTGATGGCAACAACCTTAGAAATCTCAATACTCTAACAGATGGGGGGGTAAAGTGGATTTTTGAAGAAATTGAAAACTATAAAGCCGAGGCATATGTCTATCCAGAAAAATCTTTATTTAATAAGTCAAAATTAGACATAATTTACTTGGGACCCGCTTGGGATGATTGGAGTAATGATTACAATTCAATATACGCCGCATTAACCGGTCTAACTCTCAGACCCGATGATACTGAAATTACTGGAGATATAAGTGGTGCCTCGATGCTAGATGAAGAATTCACAAATATAAATATGATGATTAAGTATTTTAAGTATGGCTTTGGGCGTGCTACTGATATTTCTAACGAAAGAATCAGGGCAGGACTCCTAAGTAGAAAGGAAGCTATTAAACTTGTAGAAAAATATGATGGAGTATGTGATGATAAGATTATTAATAGATATTGTAAATATGTAGATATTGGACTGAAGGAGTTCTGGAATACTGTAAATCAATTTACCAATAAAAAGCTTTTCATTACAATTCCAGGTGCTCGACCAATTAGAAATTTTAAAGTCGGTAAAGATGTTGTTAGTTAATATAATCGACTTAGGTCTTGGTAATGTTAGTTCAGTTGAAAATTGGGCTCAAAAGTCCTTGTTGTCTCCTAAAAGAGTATCTAAACCATCTCAGTTAAATGATGGACTAATTATCATACCTGGTGTTGCTTCTGCGGGAGAATATATGCTCAGACTGAAGAAAACTAAATTAGATCAAGAAATTATTAAAAGATATAAATATGGTCAAAAAATAGTTGGAATTTGTCTTGGATTTCAGATAATGACTAATTATTCAGAAGAAGATTCTGGCACTGAATGTTTAGGTCTTTTCGAAGGAAAAGCTGTTTATTTAGATAACAAAAGAACTCATAATGGTTGGGAAAAGTTTAAATTTGATGTGAGAGAATTTGAGAATGATATTAATTTTTCTAAAAGAAGAAAAAAGACAATTAGTGGAAGAGTGTATTTTAATCATGAACTTAAAGTTGAGATAAACGACAACTCCATCATTCATGTGCTTGATAATGGAATTACTTCATATTCATTTAAGGATAATCTTTTTGGTTTTCAATTCCATCCTGAAAAAAGTCAAAAAACAGGAGTTGAATTACTTAAGATGTTGGTATGAGTTTTCGAATTGGCTCAACAGTTTTACTCGATCCTTTGAGTTTAAATGCTCTTCAGAGTTATAAATTTCAGCAATGGCGAATTTTGGGAAAAATAAGCAATGTGTTAGCCTTCCTTAATGATTACGAAATTGATGAAATTCATTTAATAATTCCCTCAAAAGGTAAGTCAAAGAAATCCATCAATGCAATATCTAAAATAAGTGATATGTTTATTTCTACCCCTCTATGTATTGGTGGAGGAATAAATAGCGAAAACATCTCTGAAATTACTAAAGACCCCTTTTTTGAAAGATTAGTTTTTAATAGTGCTCTTTTTGATAATCATAGTCTCTTAAACCAACTTTCCAAAGATATGGGAAGACAAGCCATAGTAGGTTATGTCCCCTTTGTTATCAAAGAAGGCATTTTGCAAATTTATAATTCAGAAAACAATAAATTTATTGAAGTTCCCCTAGATTTTTGGGAAAGTGTTAGTTTTTCATGCAATGAATTAATCCTATTGGATTCAGAATCAGAGGGTACAAAGCAAGGCTTTAATTTTGAAGTTCTGAATTTTCTAAAATTTCCTTTTGGTAGAATTTTAATTTCTGGCGGAGTCACCTCTGCAGATATTAAAACTGCAAAAAGAATTGGACTTGCTGGAGTTTCAATTGATAACTCCGTTCTGCACACAGAATTTTCAATAAAGGATTTGAGATAATGCAGTGTATTAAATGTTTAGATGATATTAAGCATCCAATGGGCCAATTGCTTAATAAATCTGGTGTATGCACAGGTTGCCTCACTCATGGAGAAAAAAATATAATTGACTGGAAATTTAGGCACGAGAAGCTGAATGATAGATGTTATGAATTAACTAAGAAGAACAATGCAAAATATGATTGTGTAATTTCTTTAAATGCAGATGCCGAAGACTATTTCATAGTTGAACAAGCTCTTAATATTGGACTCAGACCTTTGCTTATTTACGTTAATAATTATTTTGGAACCGACTTAAGTTGGCAAAACTTACATAACTTAGAAACCTATTTTGATCTTGATTTAATAACTATCAACCCAAATATACATACTTATAAGGAGGCCATTAGGACATCATTAAGAAAATTCAATTCCATATACTGGCCATATCAAGCTCTTAAGACTTCTCACCCTGTCAGACTAGCGCTAGAAATGAAAATCCCCTTGATTCTATGGGGAGGATATCAAGCTATTGAGCAAACAGGTAAATTTTCTCATGATGATATGGTTGAAATGACAGGATGGGGAAGACTTCAACATGACTTATTTGGAATAACTGAGTCTGATTTTTTTGGTACTGGCTCTCAAATTAGCAATAAACAGAAGTATAACTATTACTATCCATCAATTAGAAAATCAAAGAAGATAGTTGGAATCTATCTAAGCAATTATATGCGCTGGGATCCATGGAAACAAAACCATGGAATAATTAAATATGGATTTAAACCAGAAGATACTTCAGGCACCTTTGATCAATTTGAAAGGTCTGGGTCAAGCGTTTTTTATCAAATACATGACGCTTTAAGGTTTGAGAAACATGGGTATTTAAAAGTGAGGGATCACTTAAGTCGAGAGATTAGACATGGCAGAATCCTAAGAAAAGATGCCGAAGAAGTTTACAAAAATTACCTGTCTCAGGAAATCAATATAAGCCCTTTTTTCCGGTGGCTTGGAGCAACAGACAGCGGAGAAAAACTTTTCATTAAAAATCGACTTCCTAAATTTATGGAATATAATAAGTCTCATAAAAAAATTTCTTTTAACCCCAAAAGTAGATTTATAAAGCATTTCTTTTCTACTGGTGAAAAGATAAAGAATAAATTTGTACTTTACCAAAAAGGTATATAGGTAAATGCTAACTAAAACCTCATTCATCAATATCTCTAAAACTACAAGACCAATAATACTTTTTGGTTCTGGGAATATTGCATTTAAAACTATCTCAAATTTACCATCAGGTAGGGTGGATTTTATAGTTGATAATTCAAAGAATCTTCAAGGAACTTCTTTTGAAGGTTTCAATGTTAGAAATCCCAGTTCAATTTCTAAAAAATATCTTGTAATTATTTGTTCAACAGCAATTACAGAGATATCTAAACAATTGGAAGAAATGGGTCTTGAAATTGGAGTCGATTTTGTTCTTTCGCCAGTTTTAAATGATTTGCTTGCTATCAATGAATTAGAGCAATTACAGAAGGAAATTTTTTTTACAAGTGGCAGCCCTCCAAATGGTGAACTTGGGGGAGGTCTTTATAAATGTGTTGTTAGCGGAGAAAACCTCAGTGTGGATAAAATCTATAGTGGTCCATGTTATGGTTTAATTAAAAAAGATAAAGAGTTATTATTTGTAGACACCGATAATGGAATTTTTTCATTTGATGGAGATAGCATTCAAAAGAAAACTTCTCTTGGAGATAGTACAAGGGCCCACGGTATATCATATAACTCTTCCAATGGAAAATATTATGTAAATCTTTCTTATTCTGATGCTGTTTTGGAGCTAGATTCAAACTTTAATATTTCTAAGGAGTTTAATATTTCAGATAAGATTAAGCATACCAATATGTCAATGCATCATTGTAATGATAATTGCGCAATTGACAATAGTCTCTATGTAACTATGTTTTCATCTACAGGCAATTGGAAAAAAGATTGTTTTGATGGATGTATAGCAGAGTTTGATATTTCAACTGGAAAAAGATTAAACGATATTTATACAAATTTATACATGCCTCATAATGTAAATTTTTTTAATGGCTCCCTCCATGTTTTAGACTCTCTTCCAGGGCATTTAAGGTATGGCAACTTATCAGTCCAAGGGTCATTTCCTGGTTTCACTAGAGGTTTGGATTTTAATGAAGGCATGTATTTTATAGGCCAGAGCAAAAACAGAAATTATTCTAGAGTCTTCGGAGTCAATAATAATATTTCTATTGATTGCGGTATTGTGGTTTTTGACCCAATAATGAAAACATCTAGATTTTTGCAGTTGTCTCCAAAAATTGGGGAAATACACAGTGTCTTGGTTTATGATTAATTTTTTAGTAATTAGTGAGTATATAAATTGAGAATTATAGTTACAGGAGGTGCAGGCTTTATTGGATCTGCTGTTATTAGATACTTAATCAATGAAACCGAACATTATGTTTTAAATATCGATGCTCTTACATATGCTGGAAATCTTGAGTCATTAACTTCAGTTAGTGACTCAATCCATTATAGTTTTGCAAGGGCTGACATTTGCAATGCAAGTAAACTAAAAAAAATTATTTTTGATTATGAGCCTGATTGCATTATGCATTTAGCTGCGGAAAGTCATGTAGACAGATCTATTGATGGTCCATCCAAATTTATTGAGACTAATATATTTGGTACTTATAACTTATTAGAAATATCCCGAGAGTATTGGAAATCAAATAAAAATTTTTTTTTTCATCATGTTTCAACAGATGAAGTCTATGGAGACTTAGAGAATAAAAATGAAACACAATTTACCGAGAATTCTCCTTACAGACCAAGTTCTCCATACTCCGCCTCTAAAGCTAGCTCAGATCATTTGGTTAGAGCTTGGAATAAAACCTACGATTTGCCAATAATTATCACTAACTGTTCTAATAATTATGGACCATTTCAATTTCCAGAAAAATTAATACCTCATACGATCCTAAATGCAATATCTGGTTCAAGAATACCCATCTACGGGAGCGGTTTACAAATCAGAGACTGGCTTTACGTTGAAGATCATGCAAAAGCTTTGGTTGAGATAGCACAAAGAAGAGAGGGATCAGGTACATATAATATTGGCGGTAATAACGAAGTCTCTAATATTGATGTGGTTAATACCATCTGTGAAATTCTCGAAATATTGGTCCCAAAAAAACCAAAGAATATTGCAAAGTATAAAGATTTGATATCTTATGTTGAAGATAGGCCTGGGCATGATTTTAGGTACGCAATTGATTCATCAAAAATTGAACTAGAAATAAATTGGAAACCAGAGGAAAGTTTTGAATCTGGATTAAAGAAAACTGTAAATTGGTATCTTGACAACCCTTCTTGGTGGAAAAAAATTCTCAATGGAACCTACAGATTAAATAGAATTGGGGAGTTAAATTGAAAGGAATAGTTCTTGCCGGTGGTTTAGGCTCTAGACTTAATCCATTGACTCAAATCACATCAAAACAACTTTTGCCTGTTTATGACAAGCCAATGATCTACTATCCTATTTCTACACTAATGCTTGCTAATATAAGAGAAATATTAATTATTTCTTCTCGTCAACATCTGCCTGCCTTTAAAAGGCTTTTGGGATCAGGAGAGCAATTTGGAATTGAGTTTTCATATGCTGAACAACCCGAACCAAATGGTATTGCTGAAGCTTTTTTAATAGGGGAAAGTTTTATAGGTGATGATAGTGTGTGCTTAATACTTGGTGATAATATTTTCTACGGCCATGGGATGTCAGAGCAATTAACCAAGGCAACTATGCTAGAAAAGGGCGCAATAATTTTTGGTTACCATGTTTCTGACCCTCATAGGTTCGGTGTTGTTGAATTTGACATTAACAATAACGCTACTTTAATTGAGGAGAAGCCAAAAAAACCTAAAACTAATTATGCAGTTACAGGGTTATATTTTTATGACAATAAAGTAATTAATTATGCAAAAAAATTGAAACCAAGCAGCAGGGGGGAGCTTGAAATTACAGATTTAAATAATTTGTATCTTAACGAAAGTAATTTAAAGGTTTCAGTTCTTGGTAGGGGAATTGCCTGGTTAGATACTGGTACTCATAAATCCTTGATGGATGCAAGCCAATTTATACAAGTTATAGAAACCCGTCAGGGATTAAAGGTGGCTTGCTTAGAAGAAATTGCATATAGAAAAAATTGGATAACATCAACTGAAATACTAAGAAACTCCTATCATCAAAATTCTGATTATGGAAGTTACTTAAGGAAATTAATAAATGAATCTTATTAAAACAGATCTACCTGGGGTTATACTGATTAAGTTGGAAAAATTCAAAGATACCAGAGGATATTTCTTCGAATCTTTCCAGAAAAAACGTTACTTAGACGCAGGAATCAATCCAGAGTTTGTACAAGATAATATTTCAGTTTCTAATTATGGTGTTATTAGAGGCCTTCATTATCAAACGAAACGCCCTCAGGGTAAATTGGTCAGCTGTTTAAAAGGCAAAGTCTTTGATGTTGTCGCTGATATTAATCCTAGCTCAACCTCCTTTGGGAAGTATATTGGTATTGAATTGAGCGAAAAGAATAGTCTTCAGTTATGGATACCACCTGGATACGCACATGGTTTTTGTTCTTTAAGTGATGAAGCGTATTTTCATTACAAATGTACAGAATTTTATGACCCTTCCAGCGAAAGGGGGGTCTTATGGAATGATAGTACCTTGAATATCAATTGGCCTGTAGATAGTCCTATTGTTTCTGCTAAAGATCAAATATTGCCTGAACTGAATGAACAATCCTGAAAAAATAATTCTTGTTACTGGAATGAATGGCCAAGTTGGTTCAGCTCTTTTATCTTCCAATAAAATTGGAAATTTCAAATTTATAGGCATCTCTAAAAATGATTGGGATATGGAGAGACAACCTAAACAGTTGATGGATATAGTAATAAAGATTAATCCAGCAATAATTGTAAATGCTGCAGCATTTACAAATGTTGATAGTGCTGAGGAAAATTTTTTGTCTGCAAAAATGGTAAATTGTGAGTCAGTTAAAACTTTAGCTGAGATTTGCAAGGAATTAGATATACCATTGATACATATTTCTACTGATTATGTATTTTCTGGAGATTTGAATAGGGAATACAAAGAAACTGATTCAACATCCCCAATAAATAATTATGGTAAAAGTAAACTTGCCGGAGAATTAGCAATTCAAAATTGTCTAAAAAAATACATTATTCTTAGAACAAGTTGGATTTTTTCGAAGAAAGGTAGAAATTTCGTCAATAGTATTATTGAATTGGGAAAGAATAGAAGTTCCTTGAATGTCGTGAATGATCAATTTGGAGGGCCAACAAGTGCAATTTGTGTTGCAAATGCTATTAGAGAAATTATTCACAAGATTAGTAGTCAAAAATTTAATGATTGGGGTATTTATCATTTTTCTGGAAAACCTTTTGTGTCATGGTATGAGTTTTCAAAAGAAATAATAAGGATTGCTGTTAATAAGGGTGTTATTGACAAAGCTCCGGTTATTAATCCAATTGCTTCTAGTGAGTTATTATTAAGAGCCAATAGACCTATGAGGGTTACGTTATCCAGTGATAAATTTTATGCAAAAATATCACAAATCACATGTTCTTGGAAGGAAGAATTGGTAAAAATTATATGAATAAAAATAATGAGTTAAAAAATATAGATTTTGAAGAGATTGACATTATTAATGTCATAAAAAAAATTTGGAATGGGCGATATATTGTTCTAATCTGTGTTGTTATGAGCCTTCTTATTGGATACACCTATGATAGGTTTGCATTCAAAAAATACATTTCACAAATTAATATTACAACTTCTTCCTCCATTCCATCACAACCTCCTTTATTAGAGCTTTTTAAAATAGAGTTTTATAATGAAAAAAATTTTGACTCTTGGGTGGAAAATAATCGACGATCTAATATCACCTATGAAATGATTGATTCTTTTAAAAGAGATGACCAGGGTTACTCATGGTTCGACTCAGATCCTCTTGTTAGTTTCAAGAATAACACAATAAAAATTTATTCAAATCAAATTAATTATATTAGCGATATTTTCGATTACGTTAATTTTGTTAACCTAAGAGGTGTAGATTCTTTGAAAAGAAATTTGAAGATAATTTTGAAAGATTTTGATAAAGTGAAATATCCAGGAGGGGAGATAAATTTCAGTCCTAAAGACCATATGCAAATAAGATTATTTGACTTCTATATTGAAAAATTACAACTAGTACAGGTAAGCCCTCCAACAGAACCTGTTTTAGATAAACCGAGCACTAAAATCATTATGTTTTCTTTCTTTCTTCTGGGTTTATTTATAAGTATCGTTATTATTATCTTTAGGAATTTTCAACCGAGAAAAACAAATTAAATTTTTTTTAAAAAATATTAAGTGCAATCAACAAGATTTACGATAGGGTTGGATTTTAATATAGAGACCATTTTTAACTATATTTAATTATAATAGCCCTCAAAAAAATACTCCAAATGAAAAAAGCTTTAATTACAGGTATTACTGGACAAGACGGTGCGTACCTTGCAGAATTTCTTCTGAACAAAGATTATGAGGTGCATGGAATTAAAAGAAGGTCTTCTTCATTTAATACAGATAGGATTGACCATTTATATCAAGATCCTCATGAGAAAAATAGGAAATTTATTCTTCATCATGGAGACCTCACAGATTCTAGTTCATTGACTAGAATAATTCAAGAAGTACAACCTGATGAAATATATAATTTAGCTGCTCAGTCGCATGTAGCTGTGTCTTTTGAGGAGCCTGAATATACTGCTAATTCAGATGCTTTGGGCGCATTAAGAATTTTGGAAGCAATAAGGATTCTAGGTTTAGAAAATAAGACTCGATACTATCAGGCTAGCACCTCAGAGCTTTTTGGATTAGTTCAGGAAGTGCCCCAAAAAGAGACTACTCCTTTTTATCCGAGAAGTCCATATGCAGTGGCAAAGCTATATGCATATTGGATAACCGTAAATTACCGTGAGGCATACAATATATTTGCATGCAATGGAATACTTTTCAATCATGAATCCCCTGTTAGAGGCGAAACTTTTGTTACAAGAAAAATTACTAGAGCGCTAACAAGAATCAAACTGGGTATGCAAGATGACTTATATTTAGGAAATCTTAATGCTAAGCGCGATTGGGGTCATGCGAAAGATTATGTTGAAATGCAATGGCTAATGCTTCAGCAGAAGACTGCTGAGGATTTTGTTATTGCTAGTGGTACTCAGTATTCTGTTCGAGATTTTATTACAGAAGCTGCAAATTGCCTAAATATGGATGTTTCTTGGAGGGGTGCTGGGCTTAATGAAGTTGGAATTATTGATAATAGAGATGTTGTGAAAATTGATCCAAGGTATTATCGTCCTACTGAGGTTGAAACTCTGCTGGGAGATGCAAGTAAGGCAAAAAATAAATTAGGATGGCAGCCAAAAATTGATTTTAAAACTTTAGTAAGGGAAATGGTCGAAGAGGATTTAATGCTTGCCAAGAAAGATAAGCTTATGAAAGAGCATGGCTATAGAACATTCTCATGGAACGAATAAGTCCGCAAAAATCATTTTTTTCTTCTTCTTTTCAAAGTTACCCAAAGGAAAAAATACTCCAAAGCATTAAAGAAAAGGGCTACTTCTCATATCCTAACGCCTTAACAAATGAATTTATTTCTCAAGTCGAGTTTGATGCAACTAGTGAAAAACTCAATATAAATAAAAACAAAATTTCTGGAGTCTATACTAATACCCAATATTATTTCCCTAATTTGCTTGCTGTATCAAAAGTTTTCTTCGACTTTATTTCAAGTAATTTTATTAAAAATTTATGTTCTCAATATTTTGATAATAAATTTAGGTTAAAGGCTTTGAGATATTATGAAACCTATGGTCGTCATAACATGCAGTGGCATAGTGATAATAAAACTGACAAAAATTTTGCTGAAATACCAGGGCTAATATTCATTTTTTATATAAGTGATGTAGAAGATGGAGAGTTTCAATATATTGAAGGTTCACATAGATGGAGTGGTGAAAAATTTTTAAATGATTATAGTGATGATTTCATTGAGAAGAATTACAAGAAAAATATCAAATCATTTAAACTTCCAAAAGGCTCATTAATAATTTACAACACTTACGGAATCCATAGAGCAAAACCTGTAAATCATAAGAATTTTGTAAGAAAGTCTGTTTTCTTCCAAATTGATGGAACTGATTCTGATAGCGAACCAATTTTTTTGAATGCCTCATATCTGGATAATAATGAAGAATGGATTAGAGGTCTATTTGGATTCGGAAAACCAAGCAATTATTCTCCATTTCCTCAAACAAGCTTAAAAACAATTCCTTTTCCATTGGCATTAAAAAGTGCATTTACAATATTTTTATACTCTTTACGTAGTTCGGTAATATTTTTTCTTCCATTGAGAATTAGAAAAATTATTGAAAGAATTATAAAATCTCGGACATGAGCAATTTAGAAAATAAAATTTACATTGCTGGACATAGTGGTTTAGTTGGTTCTTCAATTACGCGAAGATTAATTAATAAAAAAGCAGATACTATCGTCTACAAATCCAGCAATGAGCTAGATCTAACCTCCCAAAAACAGGTAGAGAATTTTTTTTCAAAAAGTAAGCCCGACCAGGTGTATTTATGTGCTGCCAAGGTTGGTGGCATTCATGCTAATAATTCATTTCCAGCAGATTTTATTTTTCAGAACTTAATGATTCAAAATAATGTAATCAATGAGTCCTTTAAATCAGGAGTTGAAAAATTACTTTTTTTGGGATCAAGTTGTATTTATCCTAGAAATTCTCAACAGCCAATCCCAGAATCAGAATTATTAGGCTCATATCTTGAGAAAACTAATGAGCCTTATGCGATTGCTAAGATAGCCGGAATTAAGCTCTGCGAGAGTTTAAATAGGCAATACGGAAAAAGTCATAATATTGACTATCGATCAGTAATGCCGACAAATTTATATGGCCCTGGCGATAACTATCATCATGAGAATAGTCATGTTATTCCAAGCTTATTAAGAAGATTTCATTTAGCAAAAAAGAACCAGGAAAAGAAAGTTATCGTTTGGGGCGATGGAAAGCCTTTTAGAGAATTTTTATTTGTAGATGATCTCTCCGAAGCATGTGAATTTATAATGAATATCCCTCAAATTGAACTTAACAAGTTCACCGAACCAATGTGTAGCCATATAAATATTGGTAGTGGTCAAGAATATACAATTAGAGAAATAGCAGAAATAATCAAAGAAGTTGTTGGCTTTAATGGAGAAATTATTTTTGATAAATCAAAGCCCAATGGAACTATGAGAAAGCTATTGGATAGTAATTTAATTAATAATTTAGGTTGGTCTGCAAAGACAGATATTTATTCTGGCTTAAAAATTACTTACAAAGAGTTTCTTAAGAAAAATGAGCAAAGCAATTGAGTATTTTTAAACAAATCTTTTTATTGCTAGATAGCCCAGATAAGAAAAAAGCTTATCTTTTAATATTTCTAACACTAATAATGGCAATGCTTGATACACTTGGGGTAGCTTCGATATTGCCATTCATGGCTTTGCTTTCAGATACCTCTTTAATAGAGACCAACAGTTATTTGGCTTATGCCTATGATTTCTTTGAGTTTAAGACTCCTAGGGACTTTCTAAACTCTATAGGCTTAGCAATTTTTTTTATTTTTCTCTTTTCAATGATTTTTAAGGCATTCACCACATTCTTCCAGTTAAGATTTATTTCGAACCAAGTTCACAAGATAGGCGTGAGGTTATTGAAAGGCTATTTAAATCAAAACTACAACTGGTTTATAAACAAGAACAGTTCTGATCTAAGTAAAAATATCATTTCTGAAGTTGATAATGTCATTCATGGAAGTCTCTCAACATTAATAAATTTAATCTCCCAACTTTTAGTGAGTCTGGCAATCTTATCATTAATTGTTTATGTTGATCCGAAATTAGCCATAATAATTGGCTCTACCCTTTCTTTAGCTTATCTTATGTTATATAAAATAACAGCCAGATTTGTACTTAAAGTTGGAGGACAAAGAGTTAAATCCAACAAAAAAAGATTCATTTCCATAAGCGAAATCTTTGGTTCCATGAAGGAAGTCAAATTAAGAGGTTTGGAGTCATGTGTTATATCAAGTTTTATCAGCCCTTCTGAAGAATATGCCAAACATATAGCAACTTCAAAAATTACAGCCCAATTACCGAAGTACTTCCTCGAGAGTTTTGCATTTGGCGGGATACTTCTTGTGTCCCTATATCAAATTAGTTCTTCTGCTAATTTCTCAAGCTCAATACCAATTATTTCTTTATATGCATTTGCAGGATACAGACTTATGCCTGCAATGCAGCAAATATATTCATCATTAACTGAAATTAATTTTAATAACTCAGCCTTAAATCTTTTGTGTCGAGATATTAATATTCTAAAATTAAATGAAGGTAAAACTTTTATAAAATCTTCTAATCCTTTTGCTTTCAAGAGAAATATTACTTTAGAAAATATCTCTTTTAGTTTTTCAAAAAGTCAAAAAGTAATTAAAAATATTTCATTGGAAATAAAACGCAATGAAAAGATAGGTTTTATTGGTCCAACAGGATCTGGCAAATCAACTCTAGTTGATATCTTGACAGGTCTCTTGGAGCCAAAGAGTGGATCAATAAAAGTAGATAATATCCCTTTGGATGAGTCTTCTATTGCTGATTTCCAATCATTTATTGGTTATGTGCCACAACATATTTATCTGTACGATAGTTCGATTATTAATAATATAGCCTTTGGTGAAAAAGATGAAGGTATCGACAAAGATTATGTTGAATTTGTTTCAAAAATTGCAAATATTCATGAATTTATAACATCACTTCCTGGTGGTTATAACACCCTTACAGGTGAAAGGGGCGTAAAACTATCTGGAGGTCAAATCCAAAGAATTGGAATAGCTCGGGCACTTTACAGAAAACCTAAAATTCTTATTCTTGATGAAGCTACTAGTGCTCTTGATAACAAAACAGAAAAATTGGTAATGGATTCAATTGTTGCCAACAGTGAAGAGATTACTTTGATTATGATAGCGCACAGGATGAGCTCATTAAAGGAATGTGATAGGATTTTTTCTCTAAAAGAGGGAAAGATTATTGCATCTGGCTCATACGCTGAAATTATAGAGAAAAAATAACGAGATTAAAAATATGGAAAAAGATCAAGACACAATACTTAGAGCTAGTGAGTTAACAGGAATAATTGGTCGTTCTGAAATGGATAGCCTAAATAAGGAACATGGAGATAAATGGACAAGATATAGAGAAAAATATGATCAAGCATCCAATCTTGAAATGTCAGATTTTCCTATTCAAATTGATTTTGAGCTAAATGCGTCATGTAATTTAAGATGTCCGATGTGCCCTATTTCTGCTGAGAGCCCTAAGGGAAAGGGAGTTAAAACATGGTTTGATTTTAATTTTTTTAAGAGGATAGTTGCATATGCAGCTAAGAGAGGAACAAGGGCAATAAAGTTAAATTACATTAATGAGCCATTTATTAGAAAAGATATATTTAATTTTATTAATTATGCAGCAGAGCAAGGAATTCTTGATATTTATCTAAGCACAAATGGCGTATTAATGGATGAAAGGATGAGAGAAAATATATTAAGCTCTAAATTAACTAGAATTCAAGTTTCAATTGATGCTGTTTCAGAAAATATTTATGACAAAGTTAGACCAGGTGGAGATTTTATCAAAGTAATTGAAAATACAAAAAAATTGATTTCTGAAAGAGATCGAATGAAGAAAAAAACTCCTCTTGTAAGGGTTAATTTTGTGCGAACAGAGATTAACGAACATGAGCTTAATCAATTTATCGCGGATTGGGAAGATAAAGCTGATATGGTTGGAATACAGGAATTTATTTCCCCGCCTAATTCATCTGAAAAAATTACTAGCAAAACATCAGTAAATAAATTTGAAAATGATTTTAAATGTTCTTTTCCTTTTAAACAATTAGTAATTACAAATGAGAAAAAAGTACTCCCTTGCTGTACTTTCTGGGGTGAAAAACTTGAACTTGGCGAAATCAATGAGCCTGAAGATTTAGATTTTTTCTGGAACTCTGAAAGAATTAACTTTATTAGAGATATTCATAAAAAAGGGCACTTTTATAAAATCGAGCAATGTAAAAGTTGTGTTGGATGCTGATGAAGAACGAGTTCAATGCGACAATACTAATTCATACTTCTTATTCGCGATGGCCAATGTTATCATACGAATTAGACATAATTCAGCGAGAGCTCGACAAAAATAACAAAGTAATAATTCTCTATTGCAATGGTCAAGATCATTATTGTCCAGCTAACAATATCAACCCAGAGGACAAAATAAAAAAAAGATATTGTTCTGAATGTAGCTCTAAATTTTTTAGAGGCATGAAATGGTTGAAATCTAAACCCAATCAAATTCAAATAACTCCTTATGACTTTGTTGCTGATCGTGAGATTCGAGTAATTGAATCGGTTAATGCTCTTCTAGAAAAAAAAGAAAAAAGTATTGAGAATATTAAAGAAACTTTAGATACTATTCATGAGGTTATTTTTAATTCATCATATTCACAACTTTTAACTGAGTTACGCTCATCATATATTTCAATAAATGAAAACTGGACGTTCTTTAAGAAACTTATCAATAATGGCTTGATAAGTTTTTTTTCAGCCAAAGAACATTTGAAGAATTTTTCGCCAGATTATATTTTTATTTTTAATGGCAGAATTGCCAGATATCAACCATTAATGAGACTCGCTCAGTCTATGGGAATAGATTTTTATATATACGAGTATCCAAAAAATAATTACTATCAGTACACTTTTGTAAAGAATTTCTTAACTCATGATATCAAGACTTATAGCTCTTTCTTAAAAGAACTTTTAAATGAAGCATCTCCATCAAAAAAAGAGATTGCAGTTTTAGCAGGTAAATGGTACAAGAATAGAAGAGGCTTTAATTTGGATAGTTTAGCTGGTAGAAGAATTAGACAAGCGGTTAAATTATCAAAAAAAAATGAAAAAGATGAGTTGTTTTTGCAACTTAATAATAAAAAAATAGTTACTTTCTATGTTTCAAGCCCTTATGAAATGATTGCCATACCCGAAAATGAGGAAATAAATGATTTGGATCAATTTGAATTGATTTATAAATTAATAAAAGATTTTCCCAGCTTGACTTTTGTATGTAGACTTCATCCGATGATGACCGGTATAGAAGCTGGGTTCGTTAAAAAATTTATTGATTTTAAAAATACAAAAAAATTAAAGAATATTCATATCATTGAGCCAAATGACACTATGGACAGTTATGAATTATTAAATATCTCAGATTTGATTCTTACCTGTGGTTCAACTATAGGAGCTGAAGCAGCGTATATTGGTAAGCCAGTTTTGGTCTATGGATTGGCTTATTATATGAATTTTGGATGTGCAAAAAATGTATCTATTTATAGTGACCTAGAAAAAATCTTAAAAAAAATCCTTCAAAATGATTGGAGTGACTTCCCTATCGAGGAAAGAAGGATAGAAGGGGCATCAAATTTTGCATGGGCTTTTATAAACCAGGGTAGAGAGCCAAAATATATTAACAAAAATTCATCTTACTTTGATCCTATCCTTACAAGGGAAGGCAGTTTTGAGAGAATTAAAGCCAATTTTTTTATTCGCAAATTTAATTTTCTAGTAGATCTACAAAAGCGAATTTTCCGAAGAATAATTAAATATTAATTGAAATTAGGAGCCAAAATATGAAAGTAGTAATATTAGCAGGTGGACTTGGTACAAGAATTTCTGAGCTAACACATAGTATACCAAAACCCATGGTTGAAATTGGTGGTTACCCAATAATCTGGCACATTATGAGATATTTTTCTTCATTTGGCCATAATGACTTTATTATCGCTCTGGGATACAAAGGAGAAGTGATAAAAAAATATTTTCGCGACTATTATCTAGATAATAGCAATTTCACAATAAATCTCTCTGATGGTAATATTAATTACCACAGTACTAGTAGCCTAAACTGGAAAGTTACTCTTGTAGATACTGGTGAAAAGACAATGACTGGAGGTAGGATTAAAAGGTTAGAAGAGTTCTTGACAGAACCATTTTTCTTAACTTATGGAGATGGATTATCTGATGTAGATTTAAATAAACTATTAGAAAAACATAACACTAATAGATCTTTACTAACCTTGACAGCTATTCATCCTAGTTCAAGATATGGAAAAGTAGAAATAGGAAAAGATTCGAGAGTAGAAAAGTTTGTTGAAAAACCTGAGTTTGGAGGAGATTGGATTAATGGCGGTTATATGGTTGTTGAGCCTGATTTTATAAAAACTATTGATGGGGATAATTGCATTCTTGAAAAAGAACCTCTTGAGTATGTAGCTAAAAACAAGAAACTAACTGCCTATAAACATGATGGTTTTTGGCAATGCATGGATACATTACGCGATAGAAATATGCTTGAAGATATTTGGTCTAGCGGAAAAGCCAAGTGGAAAGTTTAGATAAAAGAAGTAAAAGATTATCTGTACTTTTTCTTACATACAAGAGATTAGAAACCTCAGAAAAAGTTTTTTCTGCTATACGAGATGCACAGCCAGAAAAGCTATATTTTGCAAATAATGCAGCGATTGAAGGCAATGTAGAAGAAGAAGCTAAAGTTAATTCTGTAAGAAAATTAGTTGATCAAGTTGATTGGAAATGTGAAGTCCATACAAGATTCTTAGAGAGTCATATGAGTGTCAGGGATTCTATTTTTTCTTCAATTTCATGGTTTTTTGAAAATGAAGAACAAGGAATAATTCTTGAAGATGATTGCTTGCCAAATCCCGAATTTTTTAAATTTTGCTCAGAAATGCTCTACAGGTACAAAAAAGAGGAGAGTGTATGGGCGATAACCGGGAATAATTTTCAAAATGGGATTTTAAGAGGGGATGCTTCATATTTTTTTTCTAGTCAACCTCATATATGGGGTTGGGCAACATGGAAAAGTATTTGGGTAAAAGTTGATCAAAGTATGTCTTTTTGGCCCGCGTGGAAGAGATCAGAACATTGGCATACATTCTGGGACAATAAAATAATGAAAAATTATTGGTATAGCATATTTGAACAGATGTATAGATCAGAAATTAATACCTGGGATTATATTTTTGATGCAAATGTTTTTTATCATAGTGGCTTAATTGTTACTCCAAATAAAAATCTTGTTAGCAATATTGGTTTTGGTCCTGGTTCAACTTACACTTTTTATAAGAATCATAAATTTTCTAATATGCCCAGAGAGAATATATACCCTCTGATACACCCAAAGAAAATTGAAAGAAATAGGACTGCTGATTATTATGATTTCTATAATACCAGGAATGGAAAATACCAAAGGTGGCCCTTTACTTGGCTTAGAAGAATCAAACAAATCTTTTTCAAAAAATGAAAAAAATTACAATAGCCGTTATATTCGACCAAAAAATTTCTATTGGCGGCGGTTTTCAGCAGGCACTTAATTCAGCTATAGAATGCAAGAATGCATCTTCCGAGATCTTTGAATTTATATTCTTTTCTACCCAAAGACAAAGCATTTATCATCTAAATGAGCATAATTTAAATCCTATTTACATAAGGTTGACTTTTCTTAATAAATTAGTTTCCTCGCTAATGCGACGAATAAGAAGCAAATTAATGTATAGGTTTCTAGATAGAATCTTTAGCACTTTTTTGATTGAGAGTAAATTGTTAAAATTCAATATCGACCTCGTATACTTCTTATCGGCATCAAGTCTATCTTTGGATCTTAATAAGTTAAATTATATTCTCACGTTGTGGGATGTATGCCATCTAGATGAGCCAGAATTTCCTGAAGTGAGATCTGATAGAGAATTTGAGAGGAGAGAAGAAACAAATAGAAAATCACTTATCAAGGCTGTAGCTGTATTTGTAGATTCTAATGTTAGTAGGCAAAAAGTATCAAAGCATTATGGTTTAAGTATTAATAGAGTGCTTTCAATGCCATTTCAACCATCCATAAACATTTCTCAGAAAAAATATCAAATTGTAGATATCAAGAAAGAGTTTAAGATTAATTGCGAATATATTTTTTACCCCGCACAATTTTGGGCGCATAAAAATCATGCTTTTATCTTATATGCTATTAAAGAATTGGAAAGAGATGGAGTTAACATCGGGGCAGTTTTTTCAGGAACAGATCAAGGTAATTTAACATTCATTAAAAACTTAGCTCAAGAGCTAGGATTATCCGAAAGAGTTAAATTTCCAGGTTTTGTTGAGGATAAATTTATCGCCAGTCTGTATTCTTCTTCGATTGCTCTTGTTATGCCTTCATACTTTGGACCGACAAATATTCCCCCGTTGGAGGCCTTTAAAGTTGGTACACCTGTTTTATGTCCAAATAAGGAAGAATTAAAAGAGCAGATTGATGATGCTGCATTGCTTTTTGATATGACTAATCCGTCATCACTGGCTAGTCAAATTAAGACTTTGATGGAAAGTCAAGATTTGAGAGAAATGTACATTAATCGTGGAAGAAAAAAGATTAGTGAATATACTTTAAAGAACTCTGAAATTAGAGTTAGAAATTTAAATAAAGTATTGCATGAGTTCAGATTAAAGAAAAACTCCTGGATGTAAATTAATCGTGATTTTAAGTTTTATTATTGTTGTTAAAAATAATTTACCAGGATTGAGATTGACACTAAATTCAATTTTTTCAAGTTCAAAAATAGAATTAATCAACTCATATGAGATTTTGGTTATTGATGGTTTCTCTGATGATGGCTCCTATCAATTTGCCAGAGAATTTGTTTCAAAAAATAAAAAAATAAAAATCTCTGTAAGTCAGTTAAAGCCAGCAGGTGTTTATAATGCAATGAATTTTGCAATAGAGATAACAAAAGCCGAATGGGTAATTTTTTTAAATTCTGGGGATATTCTAGTAGAGAAATTGGCAAAAATAGATAGCGCATTTCAAGGAATTCATAAATCTACTACTGTTATATATGGCGGCTGCGGCGTTTTCTTTTCTGAGAGACCAAAACAATATTTTTTTTCCAATTTTCGCAAAATCTCAACCGAAGTGCTTGCGCATCAGTCAACTATTTATAAAAAAAATCTTCATGAGAAGTACTGTTTGTACAGAGAAGATTTAGTCGCTTTTTCCGATAAATATTTTCTTGATAGTTTAATAAATGAAGAAAAATATTTCCTCGAAGAGACAATCTCTGCAACACTGGTTTCACCAAAAAATATTTCAAGAGATCCAAAGGTGATAATTTCAGACTTTAAGACAAGATTAGATCAACGAGAAATTCATCAGATAAAAATAATAAGAGTTTTGATGAAGTTTGCTGTCTATTCGTTCGAAAAATTATTGGGTTTTGCATTATTTTTTTATTTAGGAAAAATTTTTGGGTTAATAATTGGCAAAGACAAAATTAAGAAAATATCTGTTTTCTAATTTCCTATGGTTTATGAACAAAATTTAATTCCAATTTTAAATATAGTTTTTCTTAGTGTATTAATCTTTTCTTCTTTACTTCGTGTAAGAAATTTAAATTTTATATTTCCTTTATTTCTAATAGTAGTTCTTTCTGAATTACTGTTATCAGGTAATACCATGTTTCATCTAACTGATTGGCCTGACTACAGATCAATGAAACTGGAGCAGTTTGTTCCTACCAGTTATTTTTCTGGAGATAGAGCATTTTGGGAATTGATGTTAGTAGTAAATAATTCCGAGATTTCAGGCTTTGCCACGCATCTATCTTTTAAGGTGTTAATGATTTCTATATTTATTTTTGCACTCAAGAAGATTCAAATTTCCAAATCATCTATCTATTTTTCTTCAATACTATGGTTTTCATCTTTGGGTTTTAGTATGGCCTCGGAATGGTATTTAAGACAAGGGATAGCCTTCCATCTCCTTCTTCTTTTCATGTTTCTGATTACATATAGTTCAATTTATAATTTTAAGAAGAATGATTTAAGTTTTATCTATGAGACCTATAAAAAAGCAAGATATCTATTAGTAACTATAGTTATTGCGCTTACTCATTTTGGAACCTTTTTTCATTGCTTAATATTTATATTTGGCAACTATCTTAGAGTTTTCTGGAATGAATTAATTTTCAGTTCATCAAAAAAAGATACTGTTAATAGTCGCTTCGATATATTTTTATTTGGGTTATTTATATTCATCCTTTTTTTTGTTATTTTTGGGTTTATAAAGTTTGCAAATCTTGATATTTATATTTCAAATAGAATGAATGGCTTTAAAGATACTAAATTTCCATACTCTGCAATTCTAGTTTTTGTGATCTTATATTTAAATTATGAATCAATTAGGAGTAATTTCATAAAGCTTAAAAATGGAAATTATCTCGATAGTTTGTCGATAAGAAAAATATATAGCCATCTCAATTTAATCAAGATATTTATTTTTTTCCAGGCTGTCGGGGTAGCTGTTTATTTTTCTTACCCTTACTTGTTAAGGATAAATAACTTTAAGGATGCATATATTGCAGTTTCTGCTGGAATCTTATTTAATTTTGTCGAGAAATACTATAAAAGATCTCAAGGATCTATTAGTTGGATTGAAATTTCAATGTTTATCAATATAGCGTATCTAATTTTTTTGTTGGTGGTTAGACTAATTTAAATAGATTTTAATGGTTTAAAATGATATTTTTTCAAGATTAAATAATGAAGTTGAATTTTAGAAGAATCGGAATTTTCCTTATCTCTATGGGTTTTGATCCCAGGAAAACTAAAAAGAGTTTATTTGGTCTTTTTTATTTTTTAAGAGATTTTTTTAGTTTTTATTTCAACTATAAAAAAGATAAATATAGTCAATTTAAGTTTAGGTTTCTTCCAATTCTTTCAGATTTTAAATCCAGTAGTGGAACTGCAAGTGGGCACTATTTTCATCAAGATTTATGGGCTGCGAAGAGAATCTTTCTGAGAAACCCTAAAATCCATGTTGATGTTGGTAGTAGAGTAGATGGGTTTATTGCGCATTTATTAGTTTTTAGACCTGTCATAGTCCTTGATATTAGAGAACTTTATAGTAGGGTAGATGGTTTGAAATTTATTCAATTTGACATTACTAATAAATATAAAAGATCTGACCTAAAGACCAAATCTCTTTCTTGTCTTCATTCTCTAGAGCATTTTGGACTAGGAAGGTATATGGATAACATTGATGTTAACGGATGGAAAGCTGGTTTGAGGAATTTATCTTCGATTCTTGAACCTGAAGGAATACTTTACCTTTCTGTTCCCATTGGTCCACAAACAATTGAATTTAATGCCCAGAGAATTTTTTCTCCCAAAACAATAGTTGATGAAGCATACAAAAATGGACTAGTGCTAAATAACTTCTCTTTTGTTGATGACAAAGGTGATTTTTACGAAAATACTAAAATGGATGATTCAAATTCATGTCAATACGGCTGTGGTTGCTTTGAGTTCACGTTAAAAAATTGAAGAAAATTAAAAAAAAAATTATAGTCAGGCTAGCCGGTGGACTTGGGAATCAGCTATTCCAATTTTTTGCTGCAATAAAGCTTGCTGAGAAACTTGATTTAAAATTTGATGCAATTCACTTGGAAACAAAGTATCTTGCTTCATATTCTTCAAAAAGGTCCTTTGCAATTGCTTTTATGGTTAATTTATATGAAGGAGTTAAAGTCGATTATGACATCCCTTTATTAGCAAGGTTTTTCGTTAAGTTTAGATTTGCAAAATTATTTAATCGTAAATTTTTTTATTATGCATTAATCAGCGATATAAAAAATATTGACTCAATTAAGACTGACTATGAAAATGCAAAAATATTTGTACTTGATGGATATTTTCAATGCCCTGGCAGTGTTATTTCAAGGAAAGAAATGTCTAAAGTTAGAGACAAATTATTCTCCAAAAAAAGGTATTTAAAAGATAAATATTTTACTAATGATAAACTCCCATCATTGGCCCTTCACATTAGAAGGGGAGATTACATATCATCAAAATCAGCTTCAAAATATTTTGTGAATTTAGACCTTGATTATTATATAGAGTCGCTAAATAAAATTAAGAATCCAAAAACAATTTATATTTTTAGCGATGATGCAAAGGCTTCTGAGTACTTTGCACAAAATTTTTCAGGTATTGATGTTTCAGAATTAAAACTTAGTCTTGAAGATGAGTTCGTTCTGATGGCTTTATGCGATGATTATATTATTGCCAACAGTACATTTTCTTGGTGGGCTTCTTATATAGGATACTTCGAAAACAATAAAGTTATCTCACCTATGAATTGGTTCTTAGATCATAAAAGTAATAAAAATAATAGTCTCTTGCTGGAATCCTTTCTAAAAATTAATAATAAAACATAGTTTATTATGGATCAGGAATATTTTATGAATTATGCATACCAACAAGCTCTTAAGGCATATAAAAATGGCGAAGTTCCCGTTGGTGCTATTCTGGTAAATAATGGAAAAATTATTGCAAAATCATTTAACTCTCAAATTAAAAAAAATGATCCTTCGGCGCATGCCGAGATAAATGTTTTAAGATATGCGGGAAAAAAAATTAATAATTATCGACTGGTTGATTCAACTCTTTATGTCACTTTAGAGCCATGTATTATGTGTTTTGGTGCGATTATTCACGCAAGAATCAAGGAATTGGTATTTGGAGCTTACGATTCAAAAATAGGTGTAATTAGTTCACAGAAGAGCCTGCTTGATAGCAAAACATTTAATCACAGTATAGAAATTACAGGAGGTGTAATGAAGAATGAATGTGGAGCCTTAATCAAGGAATTCTTCTTGAATAAGAGAAATTAAACTGTATACATTCCACCATTAACATGCAGAGTTTGAGCGGTGATATATCCACCGGATTCTCCTGCCAAGAATAAAACAGATTCAGCAATCTCATCAACTGTTCCTAATCTTCCTAAGGGAATTTGATTTGCAAGAAACTCTTTTTGATCTGCTGGTAGAGCATCAGTCATATCAGTTTTAATAAAACCAGGGGCAACTGCATTAACAGTTATACCTCTTGGACCAACCTCTCTAGCAAGAGACTTGGTAAAACCCATAATTCCCGCCTTAGCTGCGGAGTAATTGGTTTGACCTGCATTGCCCATAGAGCCGACAACGGATGCAATAGAGATTATTCTTCCGTTTTTTTTCTTCATCATACCACGAAGTACCGCCTTAGACATTTTGTAGACCGATGCCAAGTTAGTATCCATAATGTCATTCCACTCATCATCTTTCATTCTCATTAAAAGATTATCTCTAGTGATACCAGCATTATTAATCAGAATGTCGACAGATCCAAATTCATCACCAATGGATTTCATGAGATCTTCTATTTGATGGTTTTCAGTCACATTTAAGGAAAATCCCTTTCCGATGATACTATTTTCCTGAAATGTTTTAGATATCGCAGCAGCACCAGATTCGCTGGTAGCCGTTCCTATGACAGTTGCTCCATTTTTGCCAAGAATTAATGAAATTGCTTGTCCAATACCTCTACTTGCACCAGTAACTAATACAACCTTTCCAGATAAATCTGCCATCATGAAATCTCCTTAATTGTTTCCTCTAAAGAACTCTTATCAATTATAGCGTTTGCTGAAAGACTTTTATCTATTCTGCGAGTAAGACCAGCTAAAACTTTTC
>Ga0181566_10000645_pt1 | contig 27717 bp, 22 predicted proteins | sample 101ome_15_FD_133762 | JGI IMG/M metagenome (GOLD analysis project Ga0181566, IMG submission 133762) | Coastal salt marsh microbial communities from the Groves Creek Marsh, Skidaway Island, Georgia - 101402AT metaG (megahit assembly) | ecosystem: Environmental > Aquatic > Marine > Intertidal...
AGGAGCGTGTGGCATTTGCTTACGACAACGCGATTGTGAATGACGGCGACCGCGAGCGCGAGCAGCAGCAGGAAGATGGAGAGCGCGCGCTTGCGCTCGTAATTCTTGTGGTACGAGTATAGCGTCCAGAAAAATAGGTTGAACATAACAGACGCAGCATGGCCGCTGTAAAAGCCCGGGGTTTTCGACCGAGCATTTGGCGTGGAATACACACTGCACGAAGTGCACATTTTGTTGTAGCGGGTTCCACACGCGCCATCCCCGGTGTCTCCAGGGCGGGTGGTGATCGATTTGGGGAGAAGGCGCACGAACACTGCCTTGGCGGCGTGTGATAGGACCTCAGTCGACAACATGTATGAGGCTAGATAACCGCCATAAAGTGAGAAATCACCTGTGAATAGCATGGCGGTGATGGCGGCCATGACTCCTGAGTGGGGGACAGTTCTAATGACTCCGTCGACGATCGGGGGGTATGGCATGCTTTATTTATTGCATACAAAATTAGTGTAGAGTTGACTGCCAATAATAAGCTCTGATTGGCGTCGGCGTTCGGGGTTGCCTGAGGAAGTTATCCTCAAACTCGTTGAAAAAGACATCTAGTTCGACGTCCTCTAGGTCTGCTCGCCACTCTTCTGCGGTGTAGCGATTTCGAATCGACTCCCTCAGACGGTCTTTTGCCTCTTTATTTACTTGGATCTTGCCGTCGCGGGTGCAGATCGAGGCGGCGCATGATGTGCGTGTGCCCATCGTTTTCCAGTTTTGACCAACAATTTCTCAAGAGCGCCGGAGTGTCTGACATTGGTCTAAAAATGGATTTTGACCCCCTCTGAGCAGCCAGCCAAAAATCCCGCGCGCTCAAATCGCTCATCATAAAATATCGCAAAAAGTCAACAGCCTACTGCCAGAGCCATGCCGCTCCTTCTGAAACCGACAGACTTTCCGTCGAACGACGAGATCGAGAACGCGTCGTACGAGGACGAGGAGATCACCGTGACGCTGCCGGAGAAGGTGGACGACGACGGGGCGGTGGTGCGCGAAGCGACGGAAATCACGCGTACGATGTGCATCGCGCGCTTCGATGGTGGACACGCGATCGTCCGGAGGATTTCGTCGAACGCCGGGGGGGAGGCCGAGTACCGCAGGCTAGAGGATGCCAAGCTGGAGCTGATCGCCTGCGAAGGCAAGACGCCCAAGATCCACGCGGTGTTTCACAGGAACGAGCTCAGTCAGTTCCAGATGTTTACCCCTCGCAACTCGGAGTTCCACGAGCTCCACGGCGGGAAATCGACGGTCGGCTGCCAGAATGCCGTGCTTGCTCTGCACGGAGTTGACATGACGGGTGTGGGACAAGGCGTCTTCGCCCATCAGGGTGACCACATTGACGTCAACGTGCGGATAAATTTTCCGTGGAATTTGCGACGCATCGCCGCGTTCCTGAATAGTGTGCGCACGGGCTCCTTTGAGGGAGGAGTGCACAACGACCGCAACACGGACCGGTTCCTAATGCCGATGCGTGCGATAGTTCGCGACCTTCTCGAGGAGAATGAGTTCGACACCTACGCCTCGCTTCCCGAGCCGTATAAGCTGCTTGGCATCTATCTGCACTACACTGGCCCCATGGCCGGATTCTACACCTCTCCGATGCGCCACCAGCACGATGACATCAAGTTCTTGAAGCGCGCGGTAGGGCGTGCAGCGCTCCGCTTCATCCACGAGTACACCGACGAGAAGAACGCCTTCAAGGAGGCGCGCGTCTCCACCGACCCCTCTGCCCCGATCACGCGCGACATTCTGCCGGAGATGCTACGCACCTGGGACCCGCCGACCCCAACCCCGATGCCCGCCACGGCCGTCGAGTTGATCGAGCGCATTCGATCTGGCAACTACTCCAAGCCCGCCCCCGCCCCCGAGCCCGAGAGCAAGAGCGACAGCGCAGCCGAGAGTCCCCCGCCGCCGCCGCCGCCGCCGCCGTCGCTCACCGCGCTCACGCCGCCCGAGCGCCTCGTCAAGCGCGTGACAGAGAAAAAGACGGTTACCGACACGGTCACCGAGACGTACGCGCAGCCGTGTTTCGCGCCGCGCGTCAGCCGCGTTGATTCGGACGGCCGCCGCCGCAGCAAGCGCATTCGCACGCAGGCACCGGTTGATTACCGCGATCTATCTCCGGATGAGCTCGACGAGAAGCACGGATAATAAGTGTAGCGCATAAGTAAAGGGATGTCAGGGAAGAAAATCAGAGATATTCACGAGAACCCGTTCGATTTGTTATTGATAAATTTGGGTGAGCGACTTAATCCAACATTCAAGGCACTCGGACTGACGCCAAACTTGTTGACTCTGGCGTCGTTGTTGATAACGCTGTTTGCATTTTATGTGCACGTGCGACACAATCAACCAGCAATCGCAGCTGTTTTGTATTTGATTGGATATGCATTTGACTGCTTCGACGGCAATTTTGCACGGAAATATGGAATGACATCAAATTTAGGAGACTTATTAGATCATGGCAGTGACATGATCAAATTCGCGTTGCTTGTGTATATATTATTATTCAAAACTAAAATCAATCGCCGCCGACGGGTGATAATTGCCGCTGTCATTATACTCTGTGTGATATTTTCACTCGTTCATCTGGGCTGCCAGGAACTAAATTCAAATAACACCGACAACTCGGGAACTCTCTCGTTATTGACGGGAATGTGCCTCGACAAGGAGCACGCCAAATACACTCGCTTCGTCGGTTGCGGAACGGCACATGTAATATATGCGTTTCTCTTGTACATGGCACCCTGTTGCAAATAAATCAAGCAATCGCTTCGGGCTTATCAACTATCACCACTTTGCTAGTCACTTCTATCACCTTATCCCCGCGCTTGTACTTCTTCGGCGTGTCCAGCTTCACGCGCTTCGCGTAAAACTCGAAAATATTACTCTCGCCGCTGGCGCCCACCTCTCTTAGGTGAAATTTCTTCGCTATACCGAACTGGTCCTTAGGCACGATCCAGCGGTTCGCCGCCTTGCGCGCGGCGCCCGCGGGCGAGACGCTGACGTAGCTGCCGCCGTTTTTCGGCCCCGATCGCCCGGCCTCTGGTTGGAACGCATGCAGCTTGTAGCGTCTTTTCTTGCGAGCCTTTTTCGTCGATTTTGTTTCGGGTTCGGGCGTGGTCGTGGCCTTCTCCTCGACCGGCTCGGCATCGGGAGTGGTGGTCTTGATGTTCTTCTTGGATTTGGTCTTGGCCATTTTTTACATCTGAACAACAGAAAAAAAATGCTCGGTTAAGACGTGCGACCGAAAATCATGCCGATGCCGTTGAGTTCAAGAGAACGGCGCATTCAGTCTATCTTAAAAATGAAAAAATCGGCAATCATCGCAGCACACAAGGCCAAGCACCCGACCGACCCTGCCCTCTACCGTCGATCAAAGAGAGAGATCGCGCTCGAGGTGATGCGGCCGGCGTGGTGGCCGGTGAGAGATTTTCCAGTCGCGATCGAAGAGGCAAAAAAATAGTGACTAGAAGTAAAATATGCAACAGCAGGTTAAACAGGCAATCACAGAGCTTTTGACTGTTGTCTTAGCGTTAGCGTTTAGCGTCAATTATAAAGCGCCTGGTAAACTGCGTGAGTTACTAGAGAGTCCCGAGTTTACGGCATTTGCTGTGTTTGCGATACTATACCTACAGCTGGGTCAGGATCCACTACGAGCAGGCATGTGGAGTTTAGCGTGGTTTCTCGTTGACAGACACTTTCGAAACGAGGAGAAGGCGTCGTAAGCAAATAAATAAAATGTTTACAATCTATAAAGGTATGGACAATTTCCAAGCTGTCAAGACTCTCTCGCAAGTGCTCGATGAGCAGGCTCGCGGTGCTCTCACTGCATACGATTCGTGCGCCAAGGCCGGCCGCAGTAACTGTGATGAGGCGTTCGAGAAAAACATTGCCACCTCTAAGCAGGGCAAGGCAACGGCAATCCGCCTGCGCGATGCGATTCGCTCGTTCTATGTCTGCCAGGCTTCCTCGTCTGATCCGTCGGTTTGTGCCGGAGGAGTCAAGAACGCCATTCGCGACATCGCGGCCTCCACCGCTCCTCGCAATTCCTCTGCCTCTCTCCCCCAGACGGCGATGGAGGCCTCGGCTTCTGCCCCCACCGCGCCCTCCGCCGCGAGCATCATCCGCATGAATGACGGGCAGAAGGAGCAGGTGGTCCCTCCCTCGTCTGTCAATTTTGATCCTAGCGCCGTCTACGCCAAGCTTCCCAAGGTCAACCCGATGGCCTCAATCCCGCTGCGTGACCTCGTGGGCCGCTCGATGATCGACTCCACTCGCAACCCGTTCAAGAATGACCTGCGGCCGCCAGTGTTTCCCCCGCTTCGCCCCAGCTCTGATCTCGGCGTGCCTGAGGAGCGCATCGCTCAGATCAATCAGCTCAAGCGCCAGTACGCGGCGCTGCAGTCCGGCGTGGGCTATTCGGGACGTGCCACCGTGTACTGTAACCAGAACCTGAGCGCGCCCTCTGTTCAACTTTAGCTTTAAATGCTAATGTGAATCCTGCGCTTCTGCACCATGGGCTTCATCTGGGCCGCCACCTCCGCATTCAGTACAGCAAGCGAGTTCGGGTGGCGGTCCGCAGCAGCCCAAAGCGCATACAGAAGCGCATCTGCGAGGTCATCTGCTTTCCCTGTCGGGGCGGCCTGCTTGAGCTTGTCGAGTACGTGCTTCATTACCGTCTCGGACGCGGCCTTTCTGTTCTTGTATATTTTCAAATCACCTGCGTCGTCGGGCATGATTTTGAGCTTCTCTGCGATTTTGAACTTTTCGCGAGACTGCTTCTAGTGCACTCGCTGCTTGCCGTCCATCATGGCCGTGAGGTATCCATGTATATAATGTGATGTGTCCTTGACACGTCCACCCCTGTACTGAAACTCGATGTAAACATCACCTGTTTCGAGCATGGACTTGTTATAAAATCGATGGAACGCCTCGAGGCCGTGCGAGAGATCGACGAGCTCCATTGCCTGGACGGAGAAGGTGTTATCGTCGAGCGCGAGCGAGACGATGGCGCAATTTTTGAGACCGGGGTCGATTCCGTAGACGACAGCCATATTTTGCAGCTTGTAAACAAAATTATTGTTTACAATAAAGACACATGGCGAGATCTAAATCGCGTCGCAGGAACCGCAGGAGCCGGAAAAGGAGTCGCCGGAGCCGGAGCCGGAGGTCGAAGCGTCGTCGCAGCCGCCGCAGCCGCCGCAGGTCGAAGCACCGCCGCAGCCGCCGCAGGTCGAAGCACCGCCGCAGGAGCCGCAGGAGTCGGAAAAGGAGTCGCAGCCGGCGGAGCCGCCGCAGGTCGAGACGCTCTCGCAGCAGGAGCCGGCGCAAGTCGAAGAGACGCTCCGCCGCGCTGGCCGTGACCGGTGCGGGTGCCGCCATTGGTCTTGGGTTAGCAGCATACCTAGCTCTCCGCGGTGAGTCTGGCGGTCGTCGCGGAAAAAGGGGAGGAGGGGGCGCCCTGCGGAGCGGCAGGTCCAAGTACAAAGAGGAAACGATCGATGTGGGTCGCACGGGCGGAGGTCGCTCCCGCTCCCGCTCCCGCTCTAGGTGGCTCGATCGCTCAAAGTCTCGGTCGCGCGACGAAGACGGTGGGGTGTCCAGTAGCAGAACATACGGTGGTGGCGTGAAGTCAACATCTGAGCGAGTTTATCGTGACAGCTACGTCCCCGAACTCATTGACCTGAGCAGAGACCCCGAACCCAGACCGGATTCCGGCGGCGGGGGTGGAGGTGGAGGCCCCGGACCCGCAGCCACCGCAGACGACGACGACGGCAAACTCACGGGCGACATCCTGAGGGACACTCTGAATAGCAAGGCCCCCGGCGCAGTCGTTCCCACAGCGGAAGCGAACAAGATCTGGGGGCAGAAGATAATGATAGGATTAGGTGGCCTCACGCTTTATGCGGTAGGGTTCCCAGTGGCATCCTTCGCTCTTTTGAATTTGGCTACACGCTGGGGAGATGCAGACATCAATGATGTGCTTAATCTTGCTGCTGAACTCACTCATTCTATTTTGGTACCCGTAGATAAGGAAAAAATGAAACATCTATCGGATAAGGAAAAGAGTAAAAAATACTCTTTTGCTCTCGACACCGTCATGCAAGCAACTGCTATGAGCGACATCAATGAAGTATTGACTCAAGATCAAAAACATGAAATAAAAACTACTGATGACGCGCAGGCGGCGAGAAAGAAAAATGTGCAAGAAAAGTACGATGAAATAAAGAATTTGAGCCTAGACTATGATAATATTGGCGACTGGTTAAACTCTGGTGATTTTATAAGGAGGATGATCCCCCCAAAATGGCGCGAATATTGGAAAGATTCCGGCGCTAAGCTTGATCAAAACGGAAAACTGACTTTCAACGGAATTACCAAATCAGGAAACAAACAGTACATGTCGATTTTGACAGGTGGCGGTAAAAAAGACGCTCAAAAGATCACAAACAAGGTCAAAGAAGAAACACCCAACTACTAATCGCGCTGCGCAAAGCGCGAGGCGAGTCCACTACGTAGCGTATCTAGAAGCACGCGAGCTTCCTCCAGCTGCTGCAGTTCGTCTCTCAGACGGCGGAGCACTCTTTGACCGCGAGCGCTTGCAGCGTCGCTCGGGACGGGGCGGGCGTGGGATGAGGGCGAGGATGCACCGGGCGGCGGAGAGGCGCTCGAAGCGGAGCGAGGTGGCGGAGCGGAAATAGGAGCGAAGAGATATTCCCCGGGCGCAGCAGAAGTCCTCGGGCGTAACAGTGGCGCGGTAGGCCGCGTGTGTACGGAGGAGGTGGAGGCGGACCGCGGTGACAGAGGGCACGCCTCGAAGGGTAATCCCATCTTTTAGTTGGTGGTCGAAAACTGGGAGGGCGTAGAGCTCGATGAGGCGGTTGAGTTCGCGCGGGAAGCTGGGGATGCAGAATACGTGCTCGAGAGGCGAGGGGTCGGCGAGATGGAGGGTAGGTTTGAAATGGAACCAGACAGCACTTCGAGTCGGCATGAATTTTTGATCTCTCATTCAAGAGCAATCAGGCTGATTTGTGTGTGCTTGGTTGTTGGGGGTCAAAATCGATTTTCGCATTTGAAGACAGAGCTAGCACAGACTAGCTAGCCTCATCAAATTTCAGAGAATGTCTCACGTGGTTGCCGCCCTGATTGAAAGCGACCTGAAAATCGCGAAGGAGGTGCTGACCAAACACGAGATACCCTCCGAGACATTCAGCTACAAGCACTACGGAACGCTTCGCATCGAAGATTCGCACACCGACGCCGTCCTTGGACTTATCGAGAAGGAGTTGCTGCAGCAGCTGATCAAGATATCTATCGAACCCGAGATGAGGCGCCTGAAGCACGTTCGAATCGGGATTGACACGTTCTCTGGATCTATCGAAATGGGCTGCCGAGTCGTGGTGGTTCTGTCTGTGAACCCGTTCAAGTACATCTACAGCCACCTCTGTCTGACGGAGTGCATGTATGCCAGCGATGACGTTATTAAAACGAAAAAGAGGATTCATCGGCTCTACTTTTCTGAGAATTCTTACCGTGACGTGGAGGCGTGTCTATCAAGGAGATATACTCAGATGCCGATCAACCCGGTGTTTACGATTTGAGAAAATCTCCAACCTTCTTAGCAACGTCTCCGGCGCTTCGGTTGCCGCGGTATTCTCCGACGGCACGGCCGCCGTCGACGTAAACGATGGACGGGAAGCCGCGCACGCCTAGCTTCTTAAACAGCGCCTCGTCGCGCGAGTTTGTCGCATTGAAATACTTGAGACCGGGCGTTTTTGCCTTGGCTGCAAAGAATGCTGGTTTGAATGTGTTGCAGTGACCACACTGATCGCTCATGACTCCAACGGCAAACTTGTCGCCGCGCTGGATGGCCTTGCGCAGCGCGCCCTCGCTGATTCCCGCGCCACCGGACGCTGATTGTACGCGGCCGCGTGAGGCGGGCTTGCCGGTGGACTTGGCTCCACCCCCACTGAAGATGTTGCCTTTGTTCATGACCAAATAAATGAGTCCTGCGAGCAACAGTGCGCCAACCGCATAATACACCCATTTTTCGCAACCGCGCGCCATTCCTTTGTTTTGCGCCATTCCTTTGTTTTGAGTCAATAAAAATTAATTGTTCAAATAAAGAGCTAATGGCTGAATTGGACCTCGCAGGTAATTTCGCGAACCGCGGTTCGCAGTTTCTGGAGTGGCTAAACGACGGTGATGTGGACATCGAGGGATTGCGAGTGGTGGAGACAGACGAGCAGCCGTTCCACATCGGGTTCCACGGTCCAAAGGGTGACTATGAAACGCGCGTGTGGACTGACTCGACCAACCGCAAGCGATTGACTCAGAACCGGCCGGATTACATGGTGGCGGCGCCGGGCAACTCGCTTTATACGGACCTGGCGCGGCTGCGCGACGAGAACCGAGCGCTGCGAATGCGCCTGGAGACCGAGGCGGGTCGCGACGCCGCGTTCGTGGAGAGGAAGCGCGCTCTGATCAAGCGCGAACAGGAGGTGTCCGCACGCGAATCTATCGCTCGTGAGAGGAACCAATCTACCGGCACCTCGCTTGCGCAGGTGGTTCGTGCTCGATTTGGCGCACGGAAATAAATTATTTTTGAAAAGTAAAGAATCATGCCCATGGAGAGTCTAGACAAGGGACTCATGGTGGTCTCAGCGGTGTTGGTGTTGGTGTTGATTGTTCTCACGTGGACGTGGCACTCGTCCAGCTGCAGCGTCGAGGACTGTAGCAATCTTCCGTCGAGGCTCAAATACAGCGACGCGGTGGACCGTCTGGAAAAGATTCTTGAGGAGAATCCCGAGAACCAGAAAATATTTATTCGTAACTTTTTCAATCAACTCAGAAATACATGTGTCGCTAAAGTAGAATCATCATAAAATCCTCTTCCACGTGTAAACGATGCGCTTCTTGGCCATCCAATCGCGAAGCGTCGCATTGTATAGCGGCCTGTACGAGCTCACGCGGACCCACCTTGGCATGCCAGTGTAATGTCGTACGATTCGCGCGAGCTGGATTGGCATGAATCGCGCGATATCAAGGAGCATTTACCTATGTGTATAAAAAAAAACGTTTTCAACAAACAAACAATGCAGACAATTCTAATCTTGATGTTCATCATTCTATTACTGCGCAACACACCCCGAAAAATTCGAGAGCGACCTGTGTTCACCCCACCTGCCCTCAGAAACGGCCTGACCGAATCCACTGAGATCGTCGCCAAGCGCAGCGTGTAATGCGCGATGAATAAAATGTGTCCTTTAATCAAACATGAAATGCCAACCAAGAAGGATATACGCAAGCGTGTACGCAGTATAAGAGATGCTCATTACTTTGGGTATACCTTGAGTGGAGATGAAGAGACCTTCATACGCTCACTCATTGACAATCACCCCAAGTACATGGAGAAAACCCGGGGAGACTCCCCGTTCGAAATTGTTATCGGGCGCCACAAGGTTTACAAACAACCCACGTTCGCCCTGCGCTTCGATTGCGGCTACACGGAGACGATAAGCCTCAATGCATGCATCGACAAGCGGTCCCCTAAGAGGCATCGAGAGACCACCGTCATAGCGTGCATGCGGCGGTCGGTCAACGATCAGATTGAGATCTTTAGGCAGATGACAGATTCAACCAGGTGTTCCATCTCTGGTGACGCTATCGTTGGTCGCGGCCACGTGGACCATGAGGTACAATTCGCGCAGATCGTGAATGAGTTCAAGGCCAACAACCATGATCTCTTTCATTGGCCGGTTGAATCCAAGGATGGACTCAGCCGGTTCACCGACATACATCGGGATTTCATGTGGAGGCGTTTCCACTCTACTCGTGCCTTCTTACGAATGACAACGCCAGAGGCCAATTTGAAACGCGAGCGCATTAAAATAGATTACGGTTAAAAAAATTCCGCGAAATCTGCGTGTAATGCGCGATGAATAAAATGTGTCCTTTAATCAAACATGAACGTCACCTGCACACTGTGTCAATCCGTGGTCGATCTCGTCGCGGCAGAGGCGTCCGTCGCCAACGCCTCCACCGTCGCCATCTCCATCGCGGTGTCGGCTCTGTGCTCTGCGATCGGCGGGCCCATCGTGGCCAAGGAGTGCCACTTTATCCTAAAAAACATAGACAAGGTCGTCAAGTGGGTCGCCTCTGGGGCAACCCAGAAATCTGTGTGCGTCAAGCTCGGACTATGCAAGTGCCACGACTCTAGCCCCGACGAAACCGGCGCCTGCCGCGTGCGCAGAGAGTGCGACTATTGCACCTGCAGCGCGTGCGAAAACTACGACCAATGCGACAACCACCTCTGCGAGCTCTACGCGTGCCCAAAAAAGTGCTAATCACTCTAGCGACGCCAGGCGCGCCTCCAGGGCCTCGCACTTGGCCGCCAGCTCCTTAATCGCTGCCGTCAGAACCGGCACCAGTTTCGAGTGATCGATCTGCTGGTAGATAGGGTTGTTATTTTCGTCAACGGCGTCCTTGGTACCGGACACACAGTCTGGAAAAACCTCCTGTGCCTCGTGGGCTATGAAGCCCGTTGCTTTCTCCTTGGCGTCGTTTATCGTCCATTCGAACGTTCGGGGCTGCAGCGCTTTCACAAGCTCGAGCCCGTTCGTCACATCCTCAACGTTCTTCTTCAAGCGATAGTCCGACCCCGTGTTGTAAGCAACTGCGGTGTACGTTGCGTTGGGTGTAATGGAGCCCACGGTGTTCCCCGCGCTGGCGTTATCCCACCCCGACCCAAAAATGACATAAGGAACTGAAGTCGCGATATTTTCTCCACCCAGGTGCCTTCTCCCGATGTGAACCACTGCTCCTGGTGCTTTGATCCCGCCCACGCCCAAGCGACCGCTCGACGAAAAGAATGCGGTGATGTCTCGCTTGGAACTTGAGCCGGCGGTATCCGTGTTCGCCAGCGTCGTAACGTTTCCGCTGGTCCAAATGGCCATACAGCTCGGCACTTGGCCGTCGCCATTCCCATCACGGGTGTTGTCTCCAGGAACGTTGGACGCGAACGTGTCAACACCAAAACTCAGAAAGCATTCGGTGGGATGGGCGTACGGGGTGCTACTCGATCCTTCCTGAGTGGTTTTGAAACGGATGCGTGACATTCCATGAAAATTCTCGCGGCTGATTTGTGCGCCGGCAGTGCTTACGTTACTAGCTTCGTCAATATGATCTTCGACACGAACGTGGAAGCAAGCCACTTCATAACTTGACGCAAGATTCTGGCCGGCGTCATTATTTCCCATGCAGATGGACAAAGCCGGCTTGGTTGATTGCAGAACTGTGTCCACAATTGTCAATTGTCCCACGTCCAGGCCAGATTCGTCAACGGCACCATTGGTAAGTGCTTGGCCTCCGATGCGAGTGAGCCCGTCCACGTGCAATTGCTTGTCTATCTGAACACCCGAATTCACGATGAACCCCGCATCCGTGGGGCTTGCCCACTCTCGAGTCGACACGATCGTGCTGAACACATTGCTGGCCCCTGACTGTCCATTGGGAATGCTCCAAGTTTGAACAGTAGACGGCCAAGCAATGGCGGAAAGCGAACAGTGAGTTGCCGATTGAGTTGCCCTCAACGCAGCTGTGGCAAAAGATGAGTCTCGGTTGGTAAAAAGAATCCCAGCATCCTTGACTACTCCTGTTCCGGTATTCTTGCACCAAAACTGATAGTTCTGTGTTCCCTCTGCTTGCAGACTCACATAGTCCGACTTGAAGACGGAGACCGGCTGTCCGCCATCGATCCGCCCGATCTCCACCAGCTCCGTTGACGTGTTTCCGCCGTTGCCGACCGACATTCGGATGATATCCTCGTCTGCGGCGTTTTCAACAGTGATCTTGGTGTCTCCGTCCGCGTCAACAAGCGAATCCGAAGTGGCGCCGGCGCCCTTCACGATCTGCCCCGTTGCGTCGTCGATGTACAGCACCGACGTCTGCGACGTCTTGCTTCGAATCTCGGGTGCGTACAAAAACGAACTGTTGATAGTAGTCGAGATCGTCGAAGCATCGCCACTCCGCTTCGCAGTTCCCGTGCCTGTTCCGGCGACCGCCGCCGTAAACGACGTGCCCGGGAGGTTGTCGACCGCGCCGTGCTCGCCAACAAAGTCAGTGCTGCCTGTCGTTACAATCTCGTACGTTTTGCCAACCACAAACGAACCCGATTTCTCTGTGATTTCCTTGGGGGCGGCAATCACAAACTGCTCATTCCCGTATCCATCACCGCTTATTGTCAATGCCAACTTATTTCCCCCCGTTTTGCTTTCTGTGCCGCCATGGATGCCGCTGCCCCAATTTACAAGGTTGTTTGGTTGAAAAAGTATGCCCGCTCTTCCGTTCGTCGATGTCATCTTCATCAAATCAGCAATTATACCAGCTACCACCATGCTTGTGTTGTGCTCCAGGGTCGCGCTCAACGAGCCGTGCTGTAGATGGTGCAGGTGCTTTTCCTCCGCTACCGTCACTCGCCCCGCCGCGTCCACAGTTACGCGCGCAACCATCGAAACCGTGTCGTTCGTCAGTGTCGCCGGATACGTGGCTGCAGTCAGCCCCGAGATCGCCTTCATCGCCAGCTGGTTGCTGCCATTTACCTCGACGGTGATGTTGTCCACTTGCACGTCGACAGCTGTGCCCGAAATGGCGGTGGCCACGCCGGCTGTTGTGAGAAGCGAATCTACGTAGTTTTTCGTCGCCGCGTCCTGTGCATTCACGGGGTCTGCCAACGAAGTTATGCTTGTTGAGTTCATGTCCATGCCAGCAGCCGTGAATGCAAAAAGCACCCCTCCGACAGTCACTTGAAGACTGTTACTGTTAACCATGGCGCTCGTGGTGCCGGACAACAATGTCGTCAAATCCGTTTCAAGTGCCGTAGTGATCTGCCCGTACTGGTTGATCGAAAGTTGCATAACCTTCGTGCTCGATCCGTAATCACTCGCGGTCACGCCAGTCGCTTTCAACGCCAGCGCGTCGCTCGTCACAACGATGGTCGCGCCGTCCACGTCAACGTCAACAGCGGTACCATTCATCGTGGTTGCCACGCCGTCTGTGGCCTTGTTGTCGTCCACGTACTTCTTCGTCGCCGCGTCTTGATCGTTTATGGGGTCCATTACCTCTTTGATTCTGTTCGTCCCCATGTCTAGGCCACTCGTTTCAAATTTGAACACGTCGGTAGTTCCCAGCGTAGTTCCCAGCGTAATTGTGGCGCCATCTGTCGCGACCCCGACGCTGTTGGTGCCGTCGCTTATTACGCGCAAATTGTGTTCGCTCGCCGCTGTCACGCGACCAGTTGAGTCCACCGTGAACCGACCTACCATCTGCAAATTTCCAGCGCCGCCCAACTGCGACGGAAATGTGCCACTGGGGTCGGCAGCCAGGTCTTTCAACTCCAGCTGGTTGCTTGAATTGATTGAAATTGTCGAGTCGTCGTACAAAACTGAGAAAACCTCGCCCGTTTTCGACAGCGCCTTGTCCGCGGTGAAGTTGAAGCTTGCAAACAATACGAACGTAAGATCGTTCGTATCGATTATAGCCTGGTCCACCACGTTTGTGCAAATGTACCCTAGATTGTCATGAACCGCCCCCGCCGATGCCATCACACACGCGCGATGGGCGCCATCATCTGCTGCAAAGTCGCTCGGACGGGCCCACGCCCCCGCTGCGACCTCCCAGACTCCATTTTCTTTCGCATCAGCCTGCGAAATGCACAACACTCGATCCCCGGCGACAATCGATACGCCGTCGATTGTCTGTGGACCGTTTAATGTCACGTTGCTGTCGGCAACAGCTTGCACCTCGCTTCGCCACGAGACAGGTTGCACTTGCTTGTCCACGTACTGCTTGTTGGCCCCGTCCGTGAGGTCTGTCGGGTCCAGCAAGTTTGTGATTTTCTGCGAAGCCATGTCCAGACCGGTCGCGCTAAACGCGAAAGTCACGCCGCCTGCTAAGATGTCCAAGCCGGTGCCAGTCACAGTGGCCGAATTTGTTCCATCAGTAATGACAGTCAGATCGAGCTCTTGCGCAAACGTGGTCCTACCCTGTCCGTCGATTGTGACCTGGGCGATCTTCGTCGACGATCCATACGTTCCTGGTGTCACCGATGTCATGGTTTTCAGTTCCAGTGAATCAGACACAGTGTCGAAGTGCGCCGAGTTGTACGTCAGCGACATGTCGCTGCCCGTGATAAGCAAAGGCGTTGTTGCTGTCTCTACTGCGGTCCTAGTTTCGATGCTACCGTCTCCCTTACTGAAGAGAAACCCGGTGGTCAGCGGGTTCGGTAGTGTCACGAGATATTCCCATGTGACCCCGTTATCCAGAGAAAAAATCGGTCGGTTGAATTTATGATAATATGAGTTGCCGTCCAAGTGCGGAATTGAATCAATGCTACCATGGTGAGTAATCGACATATTTTAATTTATGAAAAGATAAAAAATTAATCAAATATGCAACCACGACCCTGCAACTGGCCTGAGTTGTCGTGACAAAATAAAAATAATTTTCTTATCTTAAATAAATGTCATCTCGGCAAGAAATTGAAGCGCAGATTGAAGCAGCGAAAGAAGCTCAGGCGGTTGCTATGAAGAATAGGAGAGAAAAGGAAGCACTTCTGAAAGATTATGATTGTTGCCTTGCCTTGAGCTCAGCAATTTCTTCGACGCCTAAAAATTCATCCGAGAGTGAGATGGCCTATGCAAAGAGAGTATGTGCTGCGCTGATGACTCGCGGATTCAAGATTGGGAAGAAATTTTGATCGCTCCTTCTAGCGAAGCGACACGGGCCATCAGCGCCTGGTTTGCCGCGCTCAACTCCTTGACCGCGGAAACAAGATACGGCACCAGTTTCGAGTGATCGATCTTCTGAAGTAATGGCGAGCCATCTTCGTCGATTGCATCTTTCTCTCCAGTGATGACACCGTTTGTAACGGGACTGACCTCGTGCGCCAGGAACCCGATCGTCTTTTTTGATTCATCCGATTCATCGATGAAGTTGAAACTCTTCGGAAGAAGCGCGTTCACGACCCCAAGGCCGCCCGAAAAATCGGTTACGTTTTTCTTCACTCGGTAATCTGAAGAGGTGTTATAAACAACAGAACTCTCGCCGCTCCGCGAAATGTCACCAATGACTGTATCCGCTTTGGCGTCTGTGTCTGAACCCGTAAACGTGATGAAGGGGACAGCGCGATTACGCGTAACAACGTTGTTATCACCGTGCCTCTGAGAAATTTGAAGGATTCCCTTCAAATTTTTCGCCCCCCCAATGCCCACCCTTCCGTCCGGACTGATAAGCATAGCTAATTTGGGATTCAGTTCGGAATTTTGGTCATCCCCTGGTCCTAGATCTGCATTGTCTCGTGACGTGAAAAACGCAATGTTTGAGTCTCTTCGTCGATCATGACTGTTTATACTCTTTTTGAAATTAGTCGGATCGCTCGAATTAAAATATCCGTGACCTGAAGCGATGTATGTTACCACAGGAAATGCTGCAATACTGGATCCACCGACCGTACCAGAACCAGATTGGGTTGTTTTAAATTTTAAGTTTGTAAAACCAAACAAATTTGATTCATTGATTATGCTTCCCAACGCATTCGCATTATTTTGCGCTGTTGTCTCATTATTAGAATCGTCTACGTGGTCGTGATGAACCGCGTGGCATTCCACCATCGTGTAAGGGTAAACACCCGCGGTTTGTTCAGAAATAAACTCTGAGCCACGGCGAATAAGGAGCGCCGACGATATGTTGTGTCCGCCTCTAATGGTTATGGATTTGTCGTCAAAGTATGAGGTGTTGTCAACATAGAGAGTATTGAATTTATTTCTGGTCACGCCGACGATTTCCTTGTTGACACTGTCATACACGATGTTGATATCATTTTCATCCACCTCCCTTTGGCGAATCGGCGAGATATAACACCTCCTATCTTCTGAGTCGCCGATAGTAATGTCATCATCGGAGGCGTTCAACACAATGCATTTGTTGTTGGAACTTGCGATAATATTGTGTCCGATCAAAATCGATTTGTCCACATCAGTTACAGTCAGGTTTCCACCGATAAAGACGTTGTTGGTATGTCCGGTCAGTAGAGAATACTCAGAACCCGTGTTCGACATGTCGATGACAATGCAATTGTCGCCGTAGTTTGCATGTGGATCGCCAAATTCGGGTTCCCAATTGACAGGATATCCATTTTCGTCGAGGAGACCGTAGCCACCAAATGACTTAGGAAAGGGCATAGAAGACTCCATAGTGCCCGTGGCTGGTGTTGCGCTGCCGGCGATGAGAAGAGTTGATGTACCCTGCGTTATCCGTGCGTTCGACCCCAAAAGAATGCAGCCTTCTCCCAACGCCTTTGTTCTATCACCGATGCTGATGGAGTTATCTTGCGCACTCGACGCATACCCAATGCAAACAGAGGCAAACTTATGATCGTTGCTGTTGATGGGGGTATACCCCCCTGAGTTATGTCCTATGACGACATCACCTGCGTGATACATGTCTTTACCGTTTATGTTCGTACCCTTGTCCCAGGCATACGCTTGATATCCCATCGCGATGGCTCCAAAAGCGTCGCCGTCTGCACCCGACGCCTCGCCAATTACGATGCAATTTCCCCCCGTCGAATATGCGTCTGGACCGATCACAACGTTCCACCCTCTTGTGAAGGAGGTACTCGTACACGTGGCTCTACTTCCAATGACAATATCGTCCACGCCGTTGCTGAGCAGCTTCGCGCCGATTCCGATTGCGATCTGTCCCGAAATGGGCGCGGTTGTGTTTGTGGTGGGGTCAGATGCGTCATCGAGATTCCCAATAACGATGGGATCCTGGTAAAGTTGTTGTGAAATTTTTACGGAACCTACGACGTCAAGTTCTGTGCTTTTCATTGTCGCTAAAATCGTGCCGTCATGTGTAAATATAAGATCGCCACTGTTTGCAAGAGCAAAACTAGAAGATCCGTTTGTTGTCCTGCGGACGACGCTTGCGGCATACACGTCTTTCCACGATTTCGTGGATGAACCGATGTCGATTTGCATCGAGCCACTCACGTGGCTCGGATAAAACGTGTTGCGCGCAGTCAAATTGTACGCAAACGTCTCTCGAGCGGCTGTAACAACCAAACCCCAATTTGTATCAGTCGTATAAGCTGTTCCTATGATAGACATACCTTGGGGAATATATGAAGTACTGCCGAACACGTCGTTGTCCGCGTGCAAATATTGAAGGCGAGCACGATACGCGGTATCGTCTGTGTGTTTGAAATCAATGAAGGATGATTTTCCCGAACCTGTTGCCTTGTCGGTGATTAGTGAGATATACGGATGTTCCTTGTTGTCTACGCCCGCGTACATGCCAGCGAGGTTGTGCACAGCATCCGCGCCCTCGAACGCGGTTACTGAGTACTGGGTGATGGCGAGCTGCCCCGGGACGTGGAGGAGCGGGTTGGCATTTCCAGAGCCGTCCTGCGTCTCTGTCATCGCAATTGTGCTCGTGAGAGTGCCGCTACGCTTCAGTGCAATGTCTCCAGTTTGAGCATTTTGTCTTGACATGCCGGTAGTAGTGGCGCCAAACTTGACCTCGGACAAACTCGATGGTTGAAGAATGATCTTTTCAGTGTGTCCAAAGGTTGCATTGCCGAGAAGAGCAGAGTAGTGCGTGCCGGCTGCGGGCTGGGGCGCCAGACCGCTGTTACCAGCCGCCAAAGTTGTAGCGCCCGTCATGGTTGGCGTGATCCCCCCCGTGATTTGCGTCCACGTGGTGTCATTTGCTGTCGCTGTTCCAACGACGAGACCGACTGTGTTGGTTGTCTGAGAAAAGATGTTACCCGCGAGCGACCCTTCTTCGACAAGGATCGTTTTGTTTCTCGCATCAATTCCGTTCGCATAGTCGCTGGGCCTCGACCACGAGCCGTTGTATTCCCACACACCATTTTCATAGGCATTAGTTTGACCGGCAAGAAGAATGCGAAACGGCGTAGGAAGCGAAGAGTGAGCGACGCCATCGAACGGGTCGGCGAGACTCTGTCCGATATTGACGTCAGATTTGGACGCCAGCTGCGCGGGGCTCATCCATGACAGACCATTGATCCTATCGTATAGGTATTTTTTTGTCACTGCATCTTGGTCGTCGACAGGGTCCAACAAGTTGGCGATTTTCCTGTTCTCCATTGACATAACGGATTCGTAAAACCTAAATGCGCCATCCCTTGTGCTTCCGTCGCCAACGATGATTTCGACGTGCGGTGCCGCGTTGTTGTTCGCTTCGTCGCGGACGCAGCGAACAAGTGCGCCCTTGTAGTCTGCCCCCTGCGCATCTCTAATTTGGCTCAGATCGACAGTGCTGGCAGCGGTGACGCGTCCCTTTGAGTCTACCGTCATCTGCACCGCTTGCGTCGCATTGCTGGGTCCACCGTCGCTGGGGGCCATCGGTTCAAGAGCTGGAGGATATGCGGCCGCAGAGACTCCGGTGTCGGTTAGCTTGGAAGTGGTCACATTCGCATCAGCAATTTTCGCGGTGGTCACATTCGCATCAGCAATTTTCGCAGTAGTCACATTGGCGTCAGCAATTTTCGCAGTAGTCACATTGGCGTCAGCAATTTTGGTTGTTGTTACGGCGCCATTTGCGATCTTGGCAGTGGTCACATTCGCATCAGCAATTTTCGCAGTAGTCACATTGGCGTCAGCAATTTTGGTTGTTGTTACGGCGCCATTTGCGATCTTGGCAGTGGTCACATTCGCATCAGCAATTTTCGCAGTAGTCACATTCGCATCAACAATTTTCGCAGTAGTCACATTCGCGTCAGCAATTTTGGTTGTTGTTACGGCGCCATTTGCGATCTTGGTAGTGGTCACATTCGCATCAGCAATTTTCGCAGTAGTCACATTCGCATCAACAATTTTCGCAGTAGTCACCGCGCTGTCACCGATGTGTATCGTACCAATACCCTTTTCCTTGACTTGAAAAACGCTACTGGTTGCTTCAAGCGTCTTATCATCGAGCAACCCGGCGAGAGAGACGTTGAAAGTATTGCTATCGAATTTTGTAAATGTTAGAATGGTGTTGTTAAGTGAAGCCGTCTCAATTGATTCGAAGTATTGTGGTGCGGCTATGCTTGTACTTTGAGAAGCTCCGTTGTTATCTACTCGCGTTAGCTTCAGTGATTTTGTGGAGCTATCAAAACTACCACCTGCAATGAATGTATCGTCCCTCAGATTGCTCACGTCAACAATTATTTCTGTCCCGTCGTCCTTCGTAAACTTCATGTCCGTGCCGACGAGACTTGCCCCGGTAATAGTAGAAATAGACAGAGGGACAATATCGCCATCGGGGTTGAACGAAAGCGCCGCCCCGGGTGTTTTGATCATGTTCTGTGGTACTGCCAGCAACTCCCGCCAATATGTTCCATCTGCCGAGAAGAGTGGTTTGCCGAAATTGTGTACGTAACTGTTGTTGTCACACAGTGGCACTGTATCCAGAGAACCATTTGTAGTCATAAAATGACTTTATTTTATATAACAATTTAAAGTGAACTTAAAATCACATAAAAAACAAAACCACAATCGATTCCAAAAAAATATTGGTAAATGACAAAAAGCATGAGTCACGATGATGGCGTAATCGATCATATCTTGCTTGATGTCGACTACGCGCGCCTGGGAGAGACCGAGATCGGAGTGCACACTGTCGGTCTCGAGCTGCCTAGTGTGAAGCCCACCGACATTGGTATGGTTCTCCAGGTCGGTCAAGTTTCAAAATCGGGAGACCCCGGCGATGTGCAAACTGTTCTGAGTTGGGGACATGTGAACACAGTGCAGGCCGATACGGGTTCGAGCTCGTGGTCAGTTCTCGGGCCTGACCTGGGTATTCAAGGATCCATACCCAATACACAAAAGTACACATTCAACTTTGGTGACGTGGATTCTTTTGGAAATCCTCTCGTGGATGGCAACGGCGATCCTCTTTCATCACAAACGTTCATAGAAATCGAACAGAACAAAATGAAAATTCTCGGCGACGCAGATTCTTCCACTACTGCCACGGGTTGCTTGATTTTGAGTGGCGGTCTGGGTGTCGCGAAAAATGCGCATTTTGGTGGTAATGTCGGCATTGGCTTCGGCAGCACGGCGGCCGGCGAGAAGCTTGATGTGAACGGCAAGGCTCGCGCAAAGTCTTTCGTGTTGAGGAATAGTGCAAGCGACGGTTCGATCGAACTGGTCGCGCCGACGATGGCATCTTTCGCGTCATACAACCTGACTTTGCCGAATGTACCGGGTAACGCCTCTCAGATTCTTCAGTTGAAAGATGATCAGACATTGTTTCCTGGTGAGCTAGAGTGGAAAACCAACGCCAAGCTGGCCTGGGGGAAATCGCACGTAGAAATCAAATCTGAAAACGGTGAAATTGAATTTGAATCGACTGCATTTCACGAGTTCAAAGTAGGCAGCACTTCAATGATTAAGATTACAAGCGATACTCAAACCATCGGGGTTTCTACCATGGCGTCGGGCGCGCTGCAGGTCGCTTCGACCGCCAGCTTCGCCGACAACACACAGTTCAAAAATGGCGTCTTTTTTTGCGGCGCCACGAGCGGTCATTTGCAGTTGTTGGCTGCTGCAGCCACAACAAGTTACTCGTTGACGTTTCCTGCGGAAGCAGGCGATGAGTTCCAATTTCTTTCGCTCGTGGAAGATCAAAGTGCCCAACCCGGCGTGCTGGAGTGGGTTTCCGGTGCGCACGAACTGGTCTGGAAAAATACACACATCAAAATCCTCGCGGAGTCGGGAGACATCACGCATACCACGCCCACTGGGAAGATGCAGACCTTCGTTTCTGGAAGTACCACTGCTCTCGTGATCGGAGACAGCACACAGGTCATCGGGCAGGGCACAATTGCGACTGGCGCAAATCAGTTTCATGGCACAGCAAGCTTTGCAGAAGACGCGCAATTCAAAACAGGAGTGCATCTCTGCGGAAGCACGAGCGGCGCGATTCAGTTGGGTGCAGCCCCTGCAACGACCTCTTATTCGGTATCATTCCCGGCAGCAGTTGGTACCGATTTTCAAATTCTGAGCCTGGTCGAAGATCAAAGTACCAACGGCGGTGTACTTGAGTGGGTGGATGGCACACACGCTATCATATGGGAGGACACGCACGTTAAAATATTGACAGAGTCTGGAAATATCGAATCGAAGGTACCGCCCTCCAAAGCACACTCCATCAAGGTGGACACGAAAGCGGTGGTCGAGATCGGCGACGAGGCACAAACCATCGGAGCTGCTACGATTGCGAGCGGCGAAGTCCAGATTGCTGGCACCACGTCGATCGCCGACGATCTCCAGCTGGCCAAGGGCGTGCATTTGCTTGGTGTCAACAGCGGCCACGTAAAAATTCAAGCTAGCGACGACACCAACGCAGCTGGATACACCCTAATTCTCCCGGAAAACCAAGGAAGCGCCCACGACGTTCTCACGTTGCACCAAGACCAGGTGAATAACCCAGGAAAGCTCGTGTTCCAGCCTGCGTTCACCCAACTCATTTGGAGAGACACGTGGATTAAGATTCCGACCGAATCAGGCGACATGCGATACAATGTGCCTAGTACAAAAATCCATGAGCTCATGATCAACGAAAACACAATCGCGAAGATCACCGACGCCGCGCAAACCATCGGCATTTCAACGATCGCTAGCGGAAATTTACAAATTACCGGCACAAGCAGTTTCAGTGGCAACTCTCAGTTTGCCACTGGAATTCATCTTCTTGGAAGCACGGACGGGTACGTGAAACTTGGCGCCGCCGCTTCGCATGATGACGCTGGAACCGACAAGTCTTATTCGTTGACGCTGCCTGCGTCGCTCCCGGATTCTCCATTTGAATTTCTCTTTTTGAAAAACACAGGTAGTGACTTGGTTCCTGCCACAGACGGGACCCTGGAGTGGAGCTCCGGCCCGCACGAAATATCCTGGGAAGATAGTCACGTACGTATTCTGAGTGAATCGGGCGATGTTGAGCACAAGGTACCCTCTTCTCAACAACATCTATTCAAAGTTGACGCGAGCACTGTTTTGACTTTGACTGATGTTGGGCAAGTCATTGGTGCGTCAACTATTGCGACGGGTGCAGTCCAGGTTTCTGGCACGACTTCATTTGCCGAAACTGTGCAGATGTTGAAGGGAATCCATCTCGTAGGAACAAACACAGGGAGTGTGCAGCTGATTGCGAACAATGTGACCACGAACTACAAACTGATCATGCCGCCTGCAAAGGACGCCGCGCCCAACAACAAGATCCTGGCGATGCACAGCGACGAAGACAATGTGTCTAACGCCAACCTGGACCAGCTCGTGTGGGCTCGAGTGGTGGATTTGTTTGCGGACGACGACGGCGACACCAAAATCACGCTGGACAACGATGGCACGGACAACGACACCATCACATTTGTTTGTGATGGCGCCACGGCTGCGACGATGCAGAAGACAGTCGTGACTGTCGATGTGGCCACGGAAAGCACCGCGAGTACGGACGGTGCCCTGGTGGTGGCGGGCGGTGTTGGAATTGCCAAGGATTTTCATGTCGGTTCAGTCCTGGCAGTGGAGGCATCGAGCGCGCAGACTCTGGGAATTGACGACATTGCAACCGGGAATCTGCAGCTGACCGGGACGTCTAGCTTCTCTGGCAACGCGCAGTTTGCCACGGGTGTTCATCTTCTCGGCGCAACTTCTGGTCACTTCCAGTGGCTTGCGAACGACGCCACCACGAACTACAAACTCATCATGCCGCCTGCAAAGGACGCGTCCCCGAACAACAAAATTCTGGCGATGCACGACGACGAGCCGAACAACTTGGATCGGCTGGTGTGGGCTCGTGTTGTGGATCTCTTCGCGGACGGCGACGGCGACACCAAGATCACGCTAGACAACGCCGGCACCGACAACGACACCATCACGTTCCTCTGCAATAGCGTTTCGACGGCGACGATGGAGGAAACAAAAATCAATCTCAACAAAAATGTGCACATCCCGGACGGGATAAGTCTCTTTTTCGGACAATCAAATGATTTCCAAATCATTCATTCTGGGGCAACGTATTTGGACGAACAAGGAACTGGTGGCTTGTTTATACGAACAAACGGGCCCGCAGTGACGTTTTGCGACACAGCGAGTACGTCAAACCTGCTGGCGCAGTTCCAAAAGGATGGCGCATGCGAGCTCTATTTCAACAAGGTTAAGAGGATCGAGACAACCGCGGACGGTGCGTTGGTGACTGGTGATCTGAGCGTCACGGGAGACGCCTTCGTTGGCTCGATTCTCTCCGTGGAGGCGTCGAGCACGCAGACTCTGGGAATTGGAACCATCGACACGGGAAACATGCAGTTGACTGGAACCTCGAGCTTCTCCGGCAACGCGCAGTTCGCAGCGGGCGTGCATCTTCTCGGCGCAACTTCTGGTCACTTCCAGTGGCTTGCGAACGACGCCACCACGGACTACAAACTGATCATGCCGCCTGCCAAGGACGCCGCGCCCAACAACAAGATCCTGGCGATGCACTCGGACGAGGGAAACAACCTGGACCAGCTGGTCTGGGCTCGCGTTGTCGATCTGCTCGCGGACGACGACGGCGACACCAAGATCACGCTAGACAACGCCGGCACCGACAACGACACCATCACGTTCCTCTGCAATAACGTTTCGACGGCGACGATGGAGGAAACAAAAATTAATCTCAACAAGGATGTGCACATCCCGGACGCGGTGACTCTAAACTTTGGAACCGGTAACGATTTGCAGATCAAACACGACGGAAACCACACGTACATCAGCGAGAACGGACAAGGAAATCTCGCCATAAGATCGAACGGAAACGGGGTATTCTTTTACGATATCACAACCGGCAGCAATGTGCACATGGCTCACTTGACTTGCCAGGGCCCATGCATCTTGTTTGATAGCGGAGATGAAAAGATCAGAACCTCCAGCGACGGAGCGAAGGTCACTGGCGATTTGGATGTGACGAGCTCGCTGAGGCTCCAGGATGATGCCGGAAGCAAATATGTGGGACTGGATGCGCCGGCGACAGTGACAACGTCGTACACCCTGACCCTCCCGGCGTCGCTTCCGATCGGCGCCTACCACTTCCTGACTCTCGCCGACATGGGGACCTTTTCAACGGATGGGACGCTCGAGTGGGCTGCAGGCCCGCACGAGGTATCGTGGACAGACTCGTACGTGCGAATCCTGGGCGAGTCGGGCACGCTGGTATACCACACTCCCGATGGCGTCGATCACCTCTTCAAGGTGAACAACAGCAACGTGATGAAGGTCTCGACGGACCACGTGGACGTAGCAAAAAATACCGCGTTCACTCTCGGCACTGTGGACAGTGGCGCGCTCCGGGTGGCGGGCGACGCGAGCTTCGCCCTGAACGCGCAGATTGGGGACACGCTGTACCTGCTGGACGACAATTCGAGCGAACCGAAGAACAGCATCGGGATCAAGGCGCCAGCGGCGGTGACGCCCTACACGATCGCACTGCCGCCGAGCTGCCCCGACGCGGCGGCGCTGGAGCTGGCCTACGACTCCGGAAGCACCCTCCCCGATCGATACCAGTACCGCCTGGTTCTGGATTCCACGTCTACCGCAGCGGCCGGGACGCTCAGCTGGGAGACGAGCGGATTATTTTATGGTGTTGATGATCTGAGCGGCGGTATCAAGCCCACCACCGACGAAACACTTGGCGACCTGGCGCTTATTGTTGATGGCGCGATGATTGTGAAGAAGAGAAGCCTGTTTCGATCGGGAGGGATGTTCACCGGCCACTCGGCGAACAATTCGGGCATGGCGGGAGTGCTGGTGGGAACGCAGATGGCATCGAACGAGCCGAGACAGGTTTATCTTCGCTTTGTGGAGCCCAGCCTCGCCTATCGCGACGCGAGCTTGACCAACGCCAAGAAGTGCGAAACGGTGGTCGATTTTACCCTCGCCTATCCGACTTCGGATGGCGAGAATGTGGACGGAGGGGCCACCATCGGAGACTACAACTTCAGGACGCGCATCAAACACTCCATGGCGATCACGCACGCGAGCGACCAGTTCGACTACACGGGGCTCAACACGTTCGCCAGTGTGCCAACCAACGACTGGGGAGTGATTCAGATGATGTTCAAGAACGCATCGGGGGAGGAGGAGGACATCGCTCGCGTGTACCCGGACGGGCTCGGACCAACATGTAAGGACCAGGACGTTGTTCTGACGGGCACGATAAGCGTGTCTTTGGGGTCGACGGCTGTTACGGGGACGGGAACCGCATTCACAACGGAGCTGAAGGTGGGGGAGTTTCTGCGCGAGGTGGACAGCACCAACGTTGTCGAGCCGCAGGGAGAGATCTACGAGGTGGCGGCCATCATCTCGGACACGAGGCTCTCCATTTGCTCCCCCGCCTCAAAGGCACTGAGCGGCGTGCCGCTCCGCGTCGCGAGGGAGACCACGGCGCTGATCCATCGCTTGGAGAACGTCAAGAACAATGGCTCATTCCGAGACAAGCGAACCAACCTTCGCGACTACGCCACTGGTCGACTGAGGTCCCGCAGAGAGACGCGCGATCTCGAGGTGTACCAGGAGCCGTACGATGGCACCGCGCTCCAGATGCTCCCCGACTTTCGTCCCATTCTCACTGGTAGCCGCAGGATATGCGCCGTCTCGCAGTGGGGACCGAATGCGGTGACCGAGGCGTTCTATGGCGACGTGTTGGCGGGTACCTCCACCTCTAATATTACCACCAGTGTCTTTCTTCCTCCGTTCGCGTCCGGTACCATATCCATGCAGATCATGTTCAACGACTCCGTCAGAATGTGGACGGCGCAGTGGAATACCAGCAACAGAACGTTTGCCTACTCGGTGCCGCTGACCAACGGAAACAACGTGCCGTCGCATTCTCTTTCGTCGGCATTTTCCCTATTTCTTGGAAGGTTGCAGTCTGGAGTATACATGCCGAAAATAGGATCCACTTTTGATGGGCGCCGTGTCTTCTTTGCAGCCACCGACGAGACTCTCACCGACCCGACCTACGGGGTTTTAACGCGCGCGATGTACGAACCAATTGCCGGGGAGATAACCTTTACGGTGTCGGTGGGGTTGTGGACGATCTCGGGATCGGGATTTAGCGCACTAAGCGGCGGAGACATTATCAAAACCGATGCTGGGCAGGTTTTTACTGTGAACGCGGTTACCAACGACACCACGATCTCCTTCAACGAAACTCCGACCATTCAAGAAACCAGCTCTATCCGGAAGCAGATTCTCGCAGCTGACTCGACTCGTACGACGTGGCCCACAACGGCGACCACGGGACTCGCCGAGCGCGACCTGATCCTCAAGATGGTTGTTGATGTGGTCATTTTGCATCAATTCAATTCGCACAACACCAAGGACTTTGTTTAAATTTTGTTTGGTTCAATTAAAAGGAATGTCCGGATTAACTCAGGAGCAGCTTTTTCTCCTAAATGATCTGTTCAATGGAGAATTTGAACCCAACTTCCGGTACTCGCAAGGAATCGGCCCTCCAATACCTCAAATACAAGCCAAAGAAATGATCAACGGAGCACGGTACGTTATCACAAGCCTGGGAAATCTCATTACTTCCGGCGATTCGTATACGAACTACGGAGCGAGCAACGATAATATTGGTCATCGATTCACGGCAGAGAATATGGAGAACTTCCCCTCCGCTGTTTTCGCAGAAGTGACCCCTGCTCAGGTTACTCTTCGCATCAACCCTCACGACGACACCATTTTTTGGTCCGCCGACGTACCTGAAATGGGGATTTTTTTCACCAGCGGACTTGATCCCGTCGTTGACATAAATGGAAGCGGAAATCTAAACCTACAGACTTCATTTCAACCTATACATTTTGATTCCTCTTCCATTACAAAATCAACTACCTTTGCAACGGTGCTCAGCGGTAGCGATGTGAAGGGGTTTACGATTCCAACAGGCGGGTATTATAGGATTTCTTTTACCGTCAACGTAAATGCGGTTTCCGCGTCGGAAAACACAAATTATTTTTTTGAAGTCGCCCTGCGCAGAAGAGACACAAATAACAATGAGACCAACATTCTCGTTTCACAGGGACTTTGGGCACCCAGAAGCGGAGCGGATCCAGGAAATGCAGGCGCACAGGTCTCTGCGTCTCGTGTCGTTACTCTAGCAAATTCGGCGCAGACATATCATCTGGAAGTCAAGGCGCAGGGAAACAACATCCTCAAACTCGACTCCGCAGCGGGGAGAATCAATTTTGTCATCGAAGGACCCATCGTTCTTGGAACAACGCACAAGGAGGGTTGATGCGCTCATGAAAGTTCATGTTCCGTGAAGTTTATTTGTTTTATAAAGAAAATGGAGGTCGCCCTAGGTTCGCACAAGTCTGGTGACATTAGCAAGATGGATGGGTGGCGGGAGGTCGACACGCTCGGCGGAAATGAGCTTCGCCCGCCAGCCACGCGACGGGCGGCGACGAGGCAAATCGCGAGCAACCGAGAAATTATGATTTCGAACGATAACAAAAAGCGCTGGTCAAAGCCAGAGGCCGCAATATATCAGGCGCCCCGGCTGACGCGGCAACAGCAAGCGTGTGTAATAATGTAAACTCTACATCCACGCGCGCATGCGCTTCAT
>Ga0181566_10000653_pt1 | contig 27584 bp, 10 predicted proteins | sample 101ome_15_FD_133762 | JGI IMG/M metagenome (GOLD analysis project Ga0181566, IMG submission 133762) | Coastal salt marsh microbial communities from the Groves Creek Marsh, Skidaway Island, Georgia - 101402AT metaG (megahit assembly) | ecosystem: Environmental > Aquatic > Marine > Intertidal...
GCGAATTAATACAAACATATTAACAACTATACAAACAAATATGCGTAGTGGAAAAAAAATATACGATAAACAAAAGTAAGAATAAGAACAAGATGATAATAATGAACGAATTATTATCATACTAAAAAGTTCACATATTCACACAATAAAGGATATAATCATGTAGAACTTGATATTGATTTCCATCAAGAATTCGTTGTACCGTAGTATATGGATTATATACATTTAAGAGCATATATTTATGTAAATGATAAATAAGATGAGGTGAAAATCCCGACATAAGTTTCGTTTTGGGTTGATTAAAATTGCAAGGCATGAGAGTATTATCAAATTTGGATAGATTCCAAAACACGATATGTGGAGTATAGGTAGTGTAAGAAGAAAGTGTATTGATAATATTATGATAAAGTGTGGAGTCTACGTATTCGGATTGTTCGGTAAAGGTAGAAAATACAACAAATTGTAAGTTTTGAATATTGAAGTCATATGAGTAAGATTTGAATGATTTGCCGATAAGATGAAATGCGTCAATAAAGGAAGATTTGGTAGAATATAACGAAGAAATCGTTTCAATAACCTTTTTAACTTTGTGAATGAAGGTCATATTATCATCAAATTGTATCCAAATGGGAACATTATCAACTGCTATAAATCGATTTTTAATATTGCTATGTTGTGAAATAAGAATAGCGTATCCAATAGCAGCATATAAAGGGTCATCGTCATGTCTTCTCATAGTGGATGATATATCGATGATAGGTAACATGTCTGAAATAAACGACTGAGTTAAAGGAGTAGACAAATAGTCCCATTGTTTATTCAAAAGATGGAACTGGCTATTTTCAGTGCATCCATGTTTTTCGATAAAAGAAATGGCTTGTTTGACATAAGTGTATATAGGTAATGAAGAGGACGTATTATATTTATAATAGCCTTTTTCAGGTTGAATAATAAGTGAATATTTCTTTTGGAAATAGTCGGAAATAAGTTGACTGCATTTAATTTTCTCATCATCATCAGAATCATAAAAAGCAAGATTTTGATATTTCGCGACATTACAAAGAGTGATATTTTGAGGTTCAATTAAGTGTTGACGTTCGGCACACAATTTAACTTCAATCGTATCAAGTGCTTTGTTTAAATACGAAACATTTTTACGATACAATTGTTTATATTTATTGTTTGCTTTCAATTGAGATGTAAAATTGACCGCAGTTTTCATAATATGCGGATAATGCGTTTTTCCCCAATGCGATGCTAACAACTCAAAAAGCCATCCGAATTTATTATTTTCGCGAGGAATCCATTTTGCGATGTTGGAAATGTATCGTCGGTCCATCGAATTTTCGGAACATTTCCAAGTATCAAGATCTTGTTTTAATTGAAAATTAACAAGTTCAATACAAGTTAGAATAAGAGGGTCATTTTCTTGAAATTTACTATTTTTTTTAACAAAATCACATAAATATTTGATATCCCGCCAAGACCCATAAACATAATATTGTTGTTGAGTGGTTTTTACGAAACGATGAACCATATAAATAGCCAATGTAGGAAAATACTGATAAAGTTTCCAAATCATCATATACGAAATATCGTGTTCTCCTTTGCCGTGATGTATATCGCGAATATTTGCGATAAGTTTATAAAAAAGAATTAAATGAGGAAGTGTAGAATTCTTGTCAATTCCCATTTGTTGTTTAAGAATGCGTAGAACATTTTCATAGCGGTTTGAAAAGTTAGTTAACTCGGAATAGTTATGATTCCGCATCAAATGAAAATAAAAGAAGACAAGTTCCTCTTGAAAAAAGGATTGATAATCAACATAATTAACAAGTACAGGAAAGTCATATATTTCCATAGTTAGTTAAGAATACATAATCAAATATTTCTATATCATTTTGTGGAGATGATTGAGAACAAAGAGAGTTATCAATGAATAGTGATATGTTTACGAGTTTTTTTATGTTTCTTATGTTTAAGACGGTAAGTTTGATTAAATTGTGTATTAATTCGAACCTTTTTAGTATCAGAATATTTATTATTTTTACTAGAGGAAGATTTGAGAATAGATTTCATTGTATGATTATGAGTGGTTTGAATGACTTCTTGATAAACGAGAAAAATGGAATTAATAGAATGAAAAATGAATATAGATGGTGGAACAAGAATATCATCAATAGACGGATGTATTTTAAAGAAATTAGGTGCGGATGATAAATCGGACGTTTTAGAATAAGATTGTATTTCTTCAGGTTCTAATGTAACAAAGAAGGAGGCGATATCGACAAGTTTATAGTGAGATTCGTTAAGTTGTTTGTTTTTTTGTATAGATTGTAAAAGAAAATCTTTTGGTATATAAGTATTCTCTGCCTGATTGTAATGTGTAAGTGAAACTTCGGAGTTAATAATTTTATCGATATCCTTAAGATGATTGATAAATATAGAATGAATGTAAATAGAATTCATATTTTCTTTACAATAATTATGTTTGATGTCTTGGATTCGTTGTAGTTCATGAATCCAGGTTTCGTCTAAAATATCATGATGCGACATTGATTGGAATATAGGAATAAAAAAAAACAAAAGTTTAAACTAATAACTAATATAACCGAAATAAGTTAAAGAATTAACAAGATTAAATATGTTTCGGAACAGCAAAATTTGTAATTGTTAAACTAAAAATACATAACTAAAATTATGTAATTTATGTGTAAACATTAGAATTTTAACCGAAACAGCAACTTACATAGTAGGTTTATAGGGAGGAATAATCGTTATGTTTATAAAATTGATTTTCCAATGTTATAAACATGAAAAATAATAACAGCAATATATCAAGATGACAACGACATCAATATGTATTCCTCGTGTAGAATCATCAATGAGTCGAAATTACATAGAAAAGATAATTTACAATATGAATATAGGATACATTGAACGCTTAAACGAATTTCCATTACGAAATGATCCGAGTCATAAACGAATTATAATGAAGATAAGATGGAATACAACAAATATGAAAACGAACAAAATTTTATCTCAATTGAACGATTTGGGTTCTGTAAATTTGGTATATGACATGCCTTGGTATTGGAAGATATGTACTGCACGATAATAACTAATAATGTATAATTAATTCTTTAAGATTAGGAGAAAGGTGTTGTAGAAGGTCTTTCATGTATTCTTTATTGTCGTAAGATCTATAAAAATAAAAACAAAATAAGCAAAACCACCATTTGTTTTGTTTTTTCTCTGCTTGTGCTATTTCCCTGTAAAAAATATTATCCATAATAGAGTAAGCATTTTGAAGTTCAATAATTTCATTAGTAAAGGAAGTTTTTAATTTAAATAAAGTATTTAATCGTATGGATTCTTTCTTATAGTCATACTGTTCTTGTGGAGAAGGGTTTAATGCGTCGGTATTAACAGCAGATTTAATTTTATGAATTTGTTGGCGTTGTTCGAATTTATATTTAATATAAGAAATTTCATTTTTGACATCTCGAAGTTTTTCGATTAATCCTTTTTTCATAAGTTCGGTTTTTTTAATAAAGGAAAAAATATTGATATGTGAAATGATAGGGAAAAGTAGTTTCATTTCTGGGAGTATTGTAATTTGAGTAATAAGTTTATATTCAGATAGTTTATCTTCCACTTCATTAAATTTGTTAATAATTAAATCTGAAATGTCCGATTCTTTTTTTAACATCATGAATTTGGTAGAAGTTAATTCAAGATTGGTTTCGATGTTCTCGAACAAAGAAGTTAAAATAAGAAATTTTTCATGTAGGGATTCTAAATTTAAAAAGCCAACCATAGAAATGAATAAGGTAACAAGTCCATTAAGTCCAGTAATAATATTCGAATTGATTTGACTATCACATTCAATAAAGGGAGAAATAGAAGTAATGCCGGCGGCAATAATGAGTGCGGGGAAAACTAAAAGATATAATTTATGTAGTGTAATGAGTTTACATTGTGAATATAGATTTCTTTGTCCTCGAACAAAGGTGGTAAGAATGTCAAGTTCATTCGTAAAATCGTCGCCATTAGAAGTAGCATAATATTTTTTGACATAGTTTTTAATATCATTGGTGTCAAGTTTACTATACTTACTTTTATTAGAGCGTCGATTATTTCGTGTAGTATAATGGTCTCTATTATCATCATCACTATCGCTATTATTATTACTGTGATTATTACTATCTAATACAGATAAGACAGGACTATTGCTTCTATAGTTTGAAAATTCCTGCTGAAAAAAAGGGTCTTCTTGTAGTTGTAAATTTTCAAGGTCGCGTTTAATTTGTGTGTCAAAATGGTTATCAGTATATGTTTGTAACAATGGTTCTTCTTGAATAATATCGTGACGTAATGGAATGTCACTATTGACTTTAATCATGATATGTTCGTTAAATTTATCGCCACTATCATCGGAAGTACTACTACCATTATCTTCAACATGTATAGATGTATATATAGTTGGTTCCATAGGGTTATCTGACGAAAAACTGGGAATAGATTGTTCTATATTTGATATATCTGAAAACATAATATATTACAGTAGAGAAAAATAGATGATAAACGAAACGATAAAATTGATAATAATTTGATAGATGGAGAACAATACAAATAAAATAAGATGCCACCGGCAATATCAACAAATGAACGCTTACATAGGAAACAGCTACGTATTTTCAAAAAGAATATGAGAAATCATATATTAACAAGTCGTTTTACAACATCAACATGGAATGAAAATAAGACATATAGAAATACCCATAAAAATGTGGGATGTGTATATTGTTCTCCGGATCCAATATCTAAATCAATTCTGATAGATTCAAATTTATTTATATTGGAAATGAATAATGATACAAATAAAATAATTGGTATAGGATTGATTCGAAATCAACATGTAAATGGTAGATTGAACGTATATAATAAAGGAAATTATAATCGCTATGCGTTCATCGGAAGAATTCGAATAGACAGAACAGAAATGACAGAAGAAGAAGATTTAGTCATGAAAATATTCGATATATTATGTTTTCATGGAAATACACATATGAAACGCGGACAAGGGTTAAAAAGTTTTCCGACAGACTTGTTATATACGTTATCACAAAAAATAGATTTGGTAACGTATATAGGAAATATGTTTAAGTCTCGAATACCGAGAAAAGAAATAGAAAATGAAACAAATAAATAGAACAAATAGTATATAGAAGTATTTATAAATATATATACGATGAATAGTAATACAAAAGAAATACAAAAGAATACAAATAAAAAAATGTACGATGTGACTAGTTATACGGATAGAGAATTATTAGATATATTAGATTTAACAAGTCCAACAGACCGTGAATTAGAAGCAAAAATCATTTTTTTAATTAACAAATATCGTAACATTCAAAATGAATCCGGTGATGAATTAGCCACATTTTTTGAAGATATTTACAGTCATTTTTTCCAAACCAGTGAAGATGAGAATGATGAAGATGAAAATGAAAATGAAGAGGATATAATAGAAGGTATTGATGAAGAAGTTGCTCCTCCAACAAACGTAGAAGTTTTACAAAAGTTAGATGATGCAAACTATTTGGATGAAAGTAAAGCAAAAATGGATAAGGTAACAAATTATACAAAAGCTTTAGAATATTCAAAAGGTCAATTAAATCCATTATTACAACAAACGGTAAGACGTGTAGTAACAATAGATAGCCAATATAGGCAAGATAAACGAAGTCCAACAACCGATTTTAATTTGAATTTATCTGAACCGTTAAAAGATATAGTATCGATGAAGTTATATTCAGTAGAAATCCCTTATGTATGGTGGACGATAAACTCGAGTTTTGGTAGTAATTTTTTTATATTAAAAGGGAATGTTCCAGGAATAGATAATGGTAATCATGATTATCAAATAGAAATAACGCCAGGTAATTACACACCATCTGAATTATCAGATTCAATAAATGAAAATATTGGTGTAATGAAAAGTAATTATACAGATGTCGATTTTGGTTCAACTGCGATGGCATACAATAAATACAGTTCGTTAATTACAATGAATACGGAAATATATAAACAATACAATGAAGTAAGTTATTACCTGCGTTTTTCGGGATGGACTACGCCTGAGCCAGAAAATGACATAGATTATTTTGTAAATAGGTCGAAAAGTATACCGAGTTTCCTAGGGTTCAAAGAACCATCCTATTATTTTACAACCATTTTGGGAGAACCGTCTTTACCGTTAATAGCAAACCCAGATTCGTTTCGATATACATTAACAAGTGCGAATAATTCATTTAATGTAGAAAAATTTATAAGAGTTCCAAATAGTACAGCAGCACCAATCGATTTAACAATAACAATAACATTATCATTAACAACCGGGTTATCCTATACCCGAACCGCCATTTACAATAATTTAATAAAAGTATTAGGTGAAAATCAATATCTAAGTGAAGAATCCAAGATAGAACGTATAGACATCAATGAGACATTAAAATCATATTTTAAGTTATCTATAAAACCAAATAGGTCGACTACAAATAATATTCCAAATTCTAAATTACGTATAGTATTCCCGAGCGAAACAATTACAGAAGCAACTCCACAATTAATTTGGACGGGTACAACATCTTGTTTTAAATTTATAAATAAAGAAACCGTAACAAATGACTTATATTCTGAAGTTCCTCCTCTCGTCCAACAAACTGATAAATTTGCTATAACTACATCTCCGTATATATACTTAAAAAATATAGAAAGCGGATATGATGTGAGTACAAATGATTATAGAATAGATATTCCAAATTCAGATATATCTTATAATGTAAATACGTATATTAATTTAATAAATGAACGAATATCAGATGTAAGTAATGGGGAAATTTTAAGTACAAGTAATGCGTATTTAGATAATGAAGGGCGTTTTCATTTACAATTTGATATGTTACGAACAATCACAACAGGAAAGTATAAGATAGATTTATCGAATACCGTTTTTAATACCATAATGGGATATAATGAGGTATATGAATTGAGCGAAGGAATAAACATATTGGATTCGAGTTTTGGATTACAAAATAGTTATGTAATACCAAGTAATAAATTATTCACAGTTACAGCAAAAGAGTCAGATAATTATGTAAGAGGAGATTTAAGTTACAATCTATATTTAAACAACGAAACGGGGGTAATAGGAAGTGGTAAACTGTTTCAAGAAATAAACGATTTATTAACGAACTTTACGGATGCAACCAATGAATATATATTTGCGGGTTCTAGTTTAGATATAACAGTAACCGACGACAATATAGTAAACACGAGTTTAAGATTGAATATAAATAAACAATTAAGAGATGAAACTTATTCGATCCAGTTCTTAGAGGATATAAATTATAGTATCACAAATACGATTTTTCAACTAGAACAAGGAGCTTCTTTGGATATTGGGGGAGAGAATGTTCCTTATTTGATATATAACAAAGAAACTGAGTCCGTAGAAATAAAAACAGAGACAGAATATAATGTAGACGTAGGTATTTTACGAGACAAAGGATTTTTGGGTACCGATGAGTTAACCGCAATAACGGATAATGTAATGGAATACACCATAAATATAGCGGATATGACATCCTATGTTATAAATTCAAATTATTTAATGTATATTTCAGTAGCAACTCCAGATAAAATAACTCCAGATTACGGTCGTTCTGCGTTATACAGTTCATCAAATCCATATGGTTATTTGATTCCAACCCCGACAGATACTTCATATAATAGTTTAAGTGCACTTCAAGTAGGAATAAATCGTGAATTAAATCGTTTTACAGATTTGGTAGGAAGCAATGTAGAAATTATAGAAAATGTAGATGGTTCTACAGCAAGAGTTAAATTATCATTGTTAATTAATCAACGATATTATTTCAATAGTTGGAACAAACATGTAAACATAGATCATGCTATGATAGATAATTCATTTCCATTATTAAACAGTCAGATAGAATCAGTATATGATGTGAATCGACAATTTACAGATTTATCATTTTCATATATAGACGAAGATGGAAACACAGCATTAGGTATAAAAAGTAACAGTTATATTTTACAGAACTTAATAACATTAACTGAAGAAACGAATAAAATCGAAATAATACCTTATGAAGAAGGTGTGATTGCGGATGAAAATATAATTACAGTTGAATTACCATTAAAATCTGGAAATAATGACATACGGTATACGCGTAATATGTTATTAGATGCTATTCAGAACGCATTAATTGGAACAGTTGCGTCTGAATCATCTGTTACAGTAACTACTATTCAAGGTATTGAATATACATTGTTTCGTATAACTGTGAATAAAGAATATACCGCCAAAGATTATCGTATATCGTTTTTTGACCCTTATAGTTTTGTAAAATGTTATCAAGGAGTAAGTAGTGTTCGTAATACAACATGGGATAGTACATTGGGATGGATATTAGGATTCCGCCAATATACTGTGTATGATTTAGCCAATTATTTGACAAATGGCTCTTCGGTAAGCAGTATAACTGCCGATACAGGAATAAATACAGAATTATTTAATTATTTTATGTTATGTATTGATGATTATAATCAAAGTCATTTGAATGATGGTTTGGTTACAATTACAACTAGGGATACAGAAACCCCTTTGCCATCCTATGCAATACGCAATAATTTTAAATGTGATCCAACAACTGGCGAAAAGGTATATAACACAGACACACGAACCGATTATAATAAATTAACTGAAAAACAAATACAGTCGCTCGTATCAAAGGCAAATACCCGTTCTTCTGAAAATAATTCAACGACAGGTAATGTAAGTTCTAAAATTTATGGTTCTACACCCTTTGTGAGTGACGTATTTGGTATAATTCCATTAAAATTAAGCGGACATAAAAACGGTGATACAATCGTCGAATTTGGTGGAACATTACAAGATCAAGAACGTCAGTACTTTGGACCTGTAAATATCCATAGAATGAATATAAAATTAGTAAGCGATCGAGGAAATGTAGTCGATTTTAATAATGCGAATTGGTCGTTTTCATTAATTTGCGAACAATTATATAAACCCCAAACAACATAATAATAAAAATCGTGTAAAATATTTATAATGATATGATAATACGGTCATTATAAATGAACGAATTGTCGAATCAAAATAATATGATAAAAATATTCGATAAGGTAGGATTTTTTGGTCCATTTATTTTAATCATTATGAATGTATGGCAGTTATGGGAGAATCACGGATTTTGGTGTGCGTATTTAGTTGTAACTATGTTGAGTTCTTTCATAAATAAAATAGTAAAACATATTGTGAAAGAACCGAGACCAATGGACGGAGAAAGTATAATAAACGAGGAATATACAGGATATGAAATGTATGGAATGCCGTCGGCTCACGCTCAATCTGTGTTTTCATCAGTGACTTTCCTATATTTAGTCAAAGAATCGCCTGTGTGGTTGTTGATAGGATTATTTATTGCTGGATTAACTGTCTATCAACGATTGAAATATAGACGTCATACAATAGAGCAATTGGTTGTGGGTGCAATATTCGGTATAAGCATAGCCTATGGTGGTTTTTACATAACCAAAAAGTATATACAAGAAAATACACTTATCAAAAACGAAGAATTATAACAAGCTTGTATTGAAAGACAAAATATCACGTGTATGTATATAGGGTTAAAATGTCTCAAAGTGATTATTTAAAATATAAGCGTATTTCTACACGTCTTCGCGTGGATAATGATACGACAAATCAACCACCAGTATTTCAATCAAATACATTAAGTCAGTATCAACAATATGCGTTAGCAAATAGTATAACAAATACAAAACCAAGATATAATTTATTGGTTCCTTCTGGACGCCAATTAGTTTTTGGTATGGATAAAGTGGTGAGTGGATGTCCTACGTTTCCAGTTTGTACGAATACGAATTTACGAACAAACCGTGTGCCTATGACATGTAGAGCCGACCCTTCGGTGCCTACGCCTGAGCCATTAGATATAATGACACGTAATGAAGCCGTAAATATGAGAAATGCGTGTAAATGTGCTTTACATAGAAGTCATACGGATGCGAATAGTTGTAGTTGTAAATTAGGAGCATTTGGTATCGTGCGTTAAGTATAGAATCGAAGGTGTAAATAATACATTTTATAAATTCATTAGGTTATGAAATGTATTGTCATAATTTATGGATTGGATTGTTCTAATTCATTGACTCTTTTTTTGAGTTGTTGAATTTCATGAATGAGGACCCCAATAAGCCCGGTATAATTCACTGTTTGATGATGTTCTCCATCTTTTTCGCCGGTTACTAAGAAAGGATATTCTTGTTGTACTTCGTGGGCGAGTAAACCAATATCTTGTTTGTTACTGATAGTATTTGTATATGTAATCGGTCTCAATTTATCAATATTATAAGACGTATCAGCTATAGGAATAACATCTTTTTTAATACGATAATCAGATGTTGCATTATAGGAGGTAGCCTCGCAATTACCTGGAATTTTTACAAGTTCAGACGACCTTCCTAAGACAATCTGATTGGATGTCGTTATTAAAGCACCATATCCGAGGGCGGTTGAATATTGCCAATTGGAATTAACGTCGGTATTGGACCCGATTAATGTATTATAACTGCCGCTGATGTTGGAATCTCCAGCTAGGTATCCAACCGCGGTATTATAATCACCCGTTGTGTTAGAATATAACGCTCGATATCCAAACGCAACATTATTGGTGCCCGTTGTGGTGTTAGAATATAACGCATCAACTCCAAATGCACTATTAGTACTAACATTCCCCGACCCTTTACCCACAGTAAGTGAATTGACACTAATATCTTTGGATGAAATTAATGTTCCATTAAGTGAAATATCTTCAGTAACAATTATCGTATAATCATTAACTGTAGTATTGATAGTTTCGGTCTGTTTTGTTTGGAAAACGGATAAATTTCCTTTAATGACTAAATCCCCCGAAATATCAACATCCGCATTCATGGAAACATCATTTTGTAAAGTAGTTTTACCAGATACTAATAATTTGTAACCCATGGAAACATCTCCAGTACTGTCAACAATCATTCTACGAGCCCCATTTGTATAAAACGTCAATTGATTGTTGCTAGAATCTGGATTAGGCTCAGCAGCTAAAATCTTGGTATTTTGTGCTACATTAATAACTCCACCTAATGATCCCCATGCACCACCAGGACCATATCCTTCAAATTGGCTATTTGTCGTGTTATATCGTACGGAACCGTAATAATTTGTTTCACCTACTAAACTAGTAGGGCGTTGGCTAGTGCTTCCAACAGGAATACGTATAGCATCAGTTGCACTAATATCAAACACAACATTCGGACTAGAAGTATTCACACCAATTTGTCCGTTAACTAATAAGTTATTATCAATAGATAAAGTATTCACATTAAGATTTTCCGCAATAGCTAAATTCGCGTTGATAGAAACATCTGTCATGAATTCGCTTACCCCATTCGAATGAATAATGAATTTGTCAATGGCTACATCAGAACCATTACTAGTTCCAAAAGCAAGGTTACCAGATGTATCATAAGTCCCATCTTTAAAATAAGAGCGAATATAACTAGAATGATTATTATGGCTAATATCACGATTGATACCTCCCCAAACGATACGCCCGTGTTCTATATCAGCACCCGTATTATTTACGCCATCAGTAGTATTTGAAAGTAGAATATTACCGGTTACTTCTAACGCACTACGAGGTAAACTATTACCAATACCCATATTACCATCATGTATATAAATATTGCTACCAATTATGTCTCCGTCAAATGATAATTTTGAAACAACCGCATAATTAGTACCTGAGCCAATTTGTGTAATTACAATGCGATAATAATTGCTGTACAATCCAGTGTCAGATATATTAATAACAGTATCTGCATCTTCAACCGAGCTATGAGCAATCTGTGGATTCGAGTCCGTATATTGATAATATATTTTCCATTTATCATCATCAGTTTTATATAATATAGTGAATTGACTAATGGAAGAATTAATACTGCCACTAAAATCGTCACATCTAATATTCATTGTTGTCAATTTTATGTTAAAGGGAAATCTAATATCAATATATTCGCCGAGTCGTGAAAAAGATATATCGGATGAGTCATAAAAAGTTGTTTGTGCTGCTGCTGTAATAATAGGAACAGTATTAGAATAATAATTTGCGGAATACCACGCATTATCAGTTGAGTTAAATACATTCCATGCGGAATGATCCGTCTGAAAACTACTAGCAGAAATATCATAAGAATTATTAAATACGCGTTCAGAACCATAATATTGTGAATAAATATTTACATTATCGCCATTAAAGTCGCCGGTAATGGACTGTGGTATATTAGTAATATCCGTCAAATGTTTGTTGACCCTAAATTCACCGTTTATACAAGTAATATTACCAGATACATCAAGATGAGAATGAAGGGAGGTTTGATTAGTGACATTTAATGTATCCTTCAGAGTAGTTGCACCACTAACATCTAATGTAGATTCCAAAGTAGTAACATCAGCAACATTCAATGTAGAATTTAGAGTAGCTGCGTTAGACACAGATAAAGTAGACTTCATAGTAGCTGCTTTAGAAACAGATAAAGTAGACTTCATAGTAGTCGCACCACTAACATCTATTGTAGAATCAAGTGAAGTATTTCCAGCTACATATAACGTATTTAAACTGGTATCATTTATAATATCTAAGTACTTAATTTTAGCATTACCATTTAGAACATTTAAGGAGGAATCAATTTGAAGTGAACGAGATAATGTCATATTTCCAGATGCGTCAATTGTAATAGCACTATCATTATCAACCACGGCATCACGCTGGGTGGTTATAATCAAACCATATGGACTCGGCGTGGTACCAAGAGGTTCTAATATAATACCGTCAGAAGCGTCACCGACAATAATACTAGATGATACCTGAGCGGTATCTCCAGTAGACTGAACGGTACCACCCGCTTTAAGAGTAACCGTACTAGCTTCGATAATACCAGTTACGTCAAGTACAACATTACTAGAATTGCCGCCCTGATTAATATACATTTTTTTATCAGTGATTTCGATAAAAGGACTAGTACCTTCATCATCGTAAAACTGAATAGTTTCATTTCTGATGGAGGTAGTTTTACTACTGTTAGGTCCTGTAGTAATATTGAATTTATCCTTTGCTGAAACCGAATCATTACTAGCGAATGTAACAGAATCGCGTGTAGTGAATGTTCCACTTATAGCAGTATTACCGGAAGTATTTAATGTATTTAATTGGGTAGAACCAGCGACAGTCAAATTTTGCGACATATTAACATTATTCTGAACGGTTAACTTTGAATTCAATGAAACATCGCCAGTAACATTTAATCTCGAACCCATAGTAGCTGCTTTACTAACGTTTAATGTAGATTTCAATGTAGATGCTTTACTAACGTTTAATGTAGATTTCAAGGTTGTACCCTTAGTAACGTTTAATGTATTGACAATATTAGATGGACCGTTCACAGTGAATGAAGCCGTAGTACTTTGTAAAAAAGCAGACCCCTTCACAATGAGTTCTTGTACGCTAGTAGTAGTATTAGTAGCGAGTAGTTGATTTTGTATGTTTAGATTACCACTTACATCTAACGCAGCGAGACTAGCAGATTTAGCAACCCGTAACGTAGAATTTAGCTGAACGGCTTTATTCACAAACAATTTATCATTGAAAGAAACATCTCCAGAAAATGCACCTTGTAACTGGAGTGCTCCAGGTATTTTCACCGTATTTGTGGAGGTTCCAATAACAATCTGGTTATTTGCCGTAATAGTAGCATTAGCACCAATCGCCGTAGAATTCGAAAAGTTAGTATTGCTGCTACCTCCAGTATTATAACCGACATATGTATTATATGAACCATCGCGATTATAATAACCGGACTGGTATCCGACATATGTATTTCCAGAGCCGGTATTAAAATATCCAGATTGATGGCCTAAGGTAACATTTTCATTACCGGCGGTATTGTTAACTTGTGTATCAGTACCAATGACAATATTTTGAGTTCCTTGTTGATTATTAACAAGTGCGTTATATCCAATCGCAATATTATCGCTCGTCTTGCTTTGTGATAATGTATAATTACCGATAGCAATGTTGTTTTTACCAGTTACATTTCCTGCCAGTGTTCCAAATCCCATAGAAGTATTCGCGGTATTTTGAGAATACCCAGCACCAACGGAGATGCCGGTATTTTTAATATTTCCACTGAAGTTAATATAACGAATAGAAACATTATGGTCGTAAATAGTACTAACATTGCCGTCTAAATCAGGAGCTGTTGTAAGTTTTGTATTAGAATCAGCATAGATTTGATTCACGACAAATCGATATTTATTAGTTTCTAGAATAGAACTCATGGTAGTAAATTGGAATAATTGGTCGGTTACTAAAGAAACAAGTAATTTATCGTAGATGTGTATTAATTGCCAACGATTTTGAGTATAATCCCATCCGAGTAAAACTCCATAAGTAGGTACCTGATAAGTTTCGGTACGTAGTTCATAACTATCAACAATAGCATTATATGGAAGTTCAAGTTGTATCCATTCGCCGGTTAGTGTGACAGAAGAATTATTAATGGGATTATAATAGGATGTAGAGAAAGTACCATTGAATATTAACTGTTTTCCGTCGCTAGTCAAAGTCCTATAAGTCTGACCGGTATCATCTGTCCTTACACTCGACTTCCATGAGCTTAAATTATTTACAAACGCGGATGCGACGCTGTAATAACTGGAGATTGTATTATACGAACTAGAAGTAATTGTATAAAAATCATTATTACTAAGAAATGTTTTGGTTATAGTAAGAGCAGGATTAGAAATAATACTAAAAATAGAACTGGCAACAATAGTAGATAAGTAAACAGTGTCGCCAATAATAATATTTTTATTTTTGATGATAACATCTCCATCCTTTTGTACTGTGATTTGATTACTAATATTAGCATTGCCGTTAAGTGATAAGTCACCTTGGACCGATAGACTACCGTTAAGAGAAAGGTCTTCTGAAACCATTAACGTATATTCATTAACAGTGGTATTAACAGTATTTGTGTTTCGTATTTGATTTACGTCAAGTTTACCGAATATAATAACATCTCCACTAACAGTCAAGTTAGAGTTAAACGAAACATCGTCAATAACAAACAATTTCGAATTGAGACTAACATCATTATTAACAATTAATTTAGATTTCATATAAGTATCACCACTAACAGTCAAGTTAGAGTTAAACGAAACATCGTCAGCAACAAACAAATTCGAATTGAGACTAACATCATTATTAACAATTAAGTTAGATTTAATATAAGTATCACCATTAAACGAAACATCGTCAGCAACAAATAGTTTAGAGTTAAACGAAACATCGTCAGCAACAAATAGTTTAGAGTTAAACGAAACATCGTCAACAATAAATAGTTTAGAGTTAAACGAAACATCGTCAGCAACAAATAGTTTAGAGTTAAACGAAACATCGTCAACAACAAACAATTTCGAATTGAGACTAACATCATTATTAACAATTAAGTTCGAATTTATATAAACATCTTTACTAACAGTCAATTTAGAGTTAAACAAAACATCATCCGCAACAAACATATTCGAATTGACATTAATATCATTATTAACAATTAAGTTCGAATACATATAAACATCTCCACTAACTGTTAAATTCGAATTGAAACTGATATCGCCACTAACAGTGATGTTAGAGTTAAACAAAGCATCCATATTAACAAACAAGTTAGAGTTAAATGAAACATCATCGGCAACAAACAAATTCGAATTGACACTAATATCATTATTAACAATTAAGTTCGAATTCATATAAACATCTCCACTAACTGTTAAATTCGAATTGAGACTAACATCATTATCAACATTTAATTTAGAGTTGAATGAAACATCACCAGTAACAGTCAAATTAGAGTTGAATGAAACATCGCCACTAACTGTCATATCAGAGTTAAACGAAACATCGTTATTAACAATTAAATTAGATTTCATATAGACATCACCACTAACTGTAATATCAGAGTTAAAAGAAACATCATCCGCAACAAATAGTTTTGAATTGAGACTAACATCATTATTAACGATTAAGTTAGATTTCATGTGGACGTTCCCATCGACCTCTAAATTGGAATTCATAGAAACATCATCATAAAAAATGGATTGTCCGCAAACGTCTATTAATATTCTTGGTTCATTTCCAGTTACAAGCATAAGGTCTCTATTATCATCTGACGAGCGACGAATTTGAGGAGGGTTTTGGTCGGCATCACCAAAAATAACAGATGTTACATAAGAGTCTACTAATTGGATAGCTCCTTGATCTTGAGAACTTAAATTCAGAAATTCATATGCAGCAATTTTGCCAAAAACCCGAACGACTTCTTCATTCACATTATCATTGCCAACAAATAATTTCTTAGATGTTAGGTAATTCGTCGAGAGGTCATTTGTATTAATTCTATGTTGTACGTCTAGGTTAGAATGGAATGAAACATCACCAAAAACATCTAGGTAAGAATCAGATAAAACACCACCGGAAACATATAGGTTTGACGCAACTCCAACATTATTTTCGACATAAAGGTTAGAATTGAATGAAACATCTTTTGCGACATAAAGGTTAGAATTGAATGAAACATCTTTTGCGACATAAAGGTTAGAATTGAATGAAACATCTTTTGCGACATAAAGGTTAGAATTGAATGAAACATCCTTTTCGACATAAAGGTTAGAATTAAATGAAACATCATTTGCGACATAAAGGTTGGAATTGAATGAAACATCGCCACTAACTGTTAACGTAGAAACAGTTAATTCTTTTTCGACATATAAGTTAGAATTGAATGAAACATCATTTGCGACATAAAGGTTAGAATTGAATGAAACATCCTTTTCGACATATAAGTTAGATTTCAATGAAACATCGCCACTAACTGTTAACGTAGAAACTGTTAATTCTTTTGCGACATAAAGGTTAGAATTGAATGAAACATCATTTGCGACATAAAGGTTAGAATTGAATGAAACATCCTTTTCGACATAAAGGTTAGAATTGAATGAAACATCGCTATTTACCATTAGTCGTGTATTTATAGAAACATCACTCATAAATTCGTTTTCGCCAGTTGCATGAATAACAAATCGGTCAATCGCCCCATCATAACCATTATTTGTACCAAACGCAAGATTACCAGAAGTATCATATGTATTGTTTTCGAAATAAGAACGAATATAGGTGGATGAATTACTAATATCATTTTGGATGCCAGACCAAACAATGCGTCCATGTTCTATATCAGTGCCTTTGGAATTTAAACCGGAAGCGGCATTTGAAACTACAATATCTCCAGTTACCTCTAGTGCGGAACGAGGATTTGTATTACCAATTCCAATATTACCATCATCAATATTTATTTTGCTACCCATTACATCACCTCCAAAAGCTAAGTATGAAATAACAGCATAGTTAGTAGAATTTCTGATTTGATTAATTACAATACGAAACTTGTTCGTATAGAGTGTATTTGTTGGTATATCAAATATTGTTGGGGATAATTGAATTGATGTAGCGTCAGTTCCATTATAGGTAGTTAATTCAGTCCAAGAACCATTAATTTCTCCTAAGGTTACAAATTTGATAATGCCGGGTGTACTGGCTTCATCATAATTATTACATGTAATCGAAATATGTTGAATACGGATATAAAATGGGAGTGTTATATCAATATACTCGCCCAAAACATTAGTAGAGGTATTAGATAAATTCGTATAAGTAGTTACGGAAGTGTTAGTATTGGGTATACCATTTGTATATGATGGGCTACTTCTCCAATTTGCGGAGCTTAAAGTTCCAGTATGGTCGGTAAACACTTTCCATGGTTCATAATCAGTTGTAAATGAACTGGCAGAAACATCGTAAACACCATTATATACGCGTTCCATATTTTGATATTGTGAATAAATAATGTATCGATTACTATTAAAATTGCTAGTAACATCAAGAGGTAAATTTTGAACGTTAGATATGATATTATTCGCGGTAATATACCCATTTTTAACGTTGATTCCATGATTTACAGATAATTTTGAGTCTACAATTGCATCCCCGCTAACAGTAAGACTTTCAGCATATACATGGCTATTCATAGAAACATCGCCAGATACAGTAAGTGTAGAATTCATAGAAACATCTCTATTCACAAATAAGTCATTTTTAATGTAAACATTTTTATTGACATATTGGTTCGAATTGAATGAAACATCTCCGTTAACTACCAATATGGAATCAAAAGAAGCATCTTTGACTACATGTAGTTTAGACTTTAATATTGTATTATTACTAACATCAAGTGTAGAACCAAATACCACGCCGCCACTAACATCTAATGTGGAAACGATTTCAGCTTTCCCTCTCGTATATAGGTCTCTTAACCGTATATCTTTACCAACATCTAGATTATTATTGAAAGATACATCGCCATTAACAAATAAATTTGAATTAAAACTAACATCATCGTTTACCATCAGTACCGAATCAAAAGATACATCATCAGCAACAAATAATTTCGAATTCAAACTAACATCATCGCTTGCGAATAATCTACCATTAAGTGAAATATCTTCACTAATAATTAGTTCGTAGTTGTTTACGGTAGTATTAATTACTTTCACATCTTGATATTGATAAACCCCGAGTGTTCCACGTATGACAAGGTCACCAGAAATATCTACATTTGAATTAAATGATGCGTCATTTTGTACGGATAATTTTGAATTGAATGAAACATCCCCACTAACTGTTAATGTAGAATCAAATAGAACATCCCCTGCAACATAAAGGTTAGAATTGAATGAAACATCTTTATTAACTGCTAGTAAGGAATCAAAAGAAACGTCTTTTACGACATGTAGTTCAGAATTTAATACAGTATCCCCACTAACCGTTAACGTAGAATCAAATAGAACAGCATCAGCAACATATAGTTCTGAATTCAATGACACATCCCCATGGACGGTTAATATGGAATCAAAAGAAACATCTTTTACGACATATAAGTTAGAATTCAATGATACATCTCCATGGACGGCTAATAAGGAATCAAATGAAACATCGCCGACAGCATATAGTTTTGAATCGAATATCGAATCATTACCAACATGTAGAGTTTCATTGAAAGAAACATCATCAGCGACAAATAGTTTCGAATTAAAACTAGCATCATTGCCAACTATTAGAAGTTCATTCATACAGACATCACTAGCGACAAATAATTTAGAATTAAAACTAGCATCATTGCCAAGTAAAAGCAATTGATTCATACAAACATCATTCGCAACGAATAATTTAGAATTAAAACTAGCATCATTGCCAAGTAAAAGCAATTGATTCATACAGACATCTTTCGCAATAAACATTTTGGAATTAAAAGATGCGTCGTTAGTGACAAATAATTTCCCATTTAACGAAATATCACCATCCCTAACAAAAATATTATTATTTCTGAGGATTATATCACCGCCACTTATATCTAAATATCCACGTAAATAGGTTTTTATCAATCTATTTGATTTTGGATCAAATAGCCAATCATCATTTGATGACATTATAGCCTCTTATATATTTATCTAGATAGAAACATTTGCCTTATATGACAAATTACAAATAATAACACGCAATATACAAGATACAGAATACTAAATTAATATTATTTAGTATTTTTACATTAATTAAATTACTACAAAATATTTATTTCATGTAATTACTTGAATAACAAAGTATATATTAATATATATATTCGTATAATGAGTAGATGGTACGATCTATCGGCTAACTCGAATAAGTTAAGACAGAGTTACTTAAAAGGTTTCTTAGATATCAGCGGTGGTGCGGTTAACATACGTGCTGATAATTCATTAAATTTTTACACAGCTGCTGAAGATGGTGTTTCCAAAGTAGCTATCGATGCGACAAATTTTCATGTGATGGGTAAACGTTATGCGACGGATGCGGCAGACTCTATGGTTAGTGTTCCTCGCGAAAAGATTGCGTTCTTGAAGGACGTGTCTGAGAACATCCAAAAACAAGTAGATACATTCGAGAATAGATTGAAATATATTACATCGGATGCGAGTAATAATAGTAATACTATTTTAAGATTTATTGGTTCGGATGATGCTGGATATACTAATGTAAGCGACCAAAAGATGATTGTCGCGGGTGATATTGTGCCTAAGGATGGTTTAACATGGAGTCTTGGTACTCAGGATAAGCCTTTTAAAAGTGCATATATATCTAGTAACACTCTTTATTTTACGGGAGAAGAAGCTGGTGATGCTTTAACCTCCTTTTCATTTAACAAACTTAGCGGACAATTAGATTTGAGTTTCAATGGTAAGACTGGTTCTACTGTGTTAGCATACGACGACAAGGTGAGTATTGGACGTTATCCTAGTAATAATGCTCCAAGCGCATATTTAGATGTTTCTGGTAATGCTGTATTTAACAATGGTGGTGTATACATTCAAACGGGTGACTTATCATTGAACGCGAATTTACATGTGGGTACTAAAGCTAACTTATATGGTGATTTGGAAGTGACTGGTGCTTCTACTATGAAGTCTACTTTAGCTGTGTCTGGTGCTTCCACGATGAAGTCTACTTTAGTGGTGTCTAAGGCTGCTACCATGAGCTCTACCTTGGCTGTGACTGGTGCTTCTACTTTGAGCTCTACCTTGGCTGTTGGTTCTACCTTGGATGTGACTGGTGCTTCTACTTTGAGCTCTACCTTGGCTGTGACCGGTGCTTCCACCATGAGCTCTACCTTGGATGTGACGGGTGCTTCTACCATGAGCTCTACCTTAGCTGTTGCTGGTGCTTCTACCATGAGTTCTACCTTAGCAGTGACTAAGGCAGCTACCATGAGTTCTACTTTGGCAGTTGCGGGTGCTTCTACTTTGAGCTCTACCTTAGCAGTGACTAAGGCAGCTACCATGGGCTCTACCTTGGATGTAGCTGGTGCTTCCACGATGAAGTCAACCTTAGTGGTGTCTAAGGCGGCTACTATGAATTCTACCTTGGCTGTGACGGGTGCTTCTACTATGAGCTCTACCTTGGCTGTTGGCTCTACTTTGGATGTGACGGGTGCTTCTACGATGAGCTCTACTTTGGCAGTTGCGGGTGCTTCTACTTTGAGCTCTACCTTAGCAGTGACTAAGGCAGCTACCATGAGTTCTACTTTGGCTGTGACTGGTGCTTCTACCATGAGCTCTACTTTGGCTGTGGGTTCAACTTTAGATGTGACTGGTGCTTCCACAATGGGTTCTACCTTGGATGTGACTGGTGCTTCCACCATGAGCTCTACTTTGGCTGTGACTGGTGCTTCCGCGATGAAGTCGACCTTAGTTGTGTCTAAGGCCGCAACTATGAACTCTACCTTGGGTGTGACGGGTGCTTCTACCATGAGCTCTACCTTGGCTGTGGGTTCCACTTTAGATGTGACTGGTGCTTCTACAATGAAGTCAACTTTAGTGGTGTCTAAGGCGGCTACTATGAATTCTACCTTGGCTGTGGTGGGTGCTTCTACCATGAAGTCGACCTTAGTGGTGTCTAAGGCCGCAACTATGAACTCTACCTTGGCTGTGACGGGTAGTTCCACTATGAGCTCTACCTTGGATGTAACCGGTGCTTCCACAATGAAGTCTACTTTAGTTGTGTCTAAGGCAGCCACCATGAATTCTACTTTGGACGTGGTAGGTGCTTCTACTATGAAGTCAACCTTAGTGGTGTCTAAGGCAGCCACCATGAATTCTACTTTGGACGTGGTAGGTGCTTCTACTATGAAGTCGACCTTAGTGGTGTCTAAGGCAGCCACCATGAATTCTACTTTGGACGTGGTAGGTGCTTCTACAATGAAGTCAACTTTAGTGGTGTCTAAGGCGGCTACTATGAATTCTACCTTGGCTGTGGTGGGTGCTTCTACCATGAAGTCGACCTTAGTGGTGTCTAAGGCAGCCACTCTTAACTCCACCTTAGCTGTGACTGGTAAAACTACTTTATCTAATGATGTATCCATGAACGCAGATGTTGACATTTCAGGTGATTTAGTCATTAGAGGTAACTTAGCTGTTTACCAAACAAAAGATACTATGACTATTAATACTACAGTAAATGATTATACATTGATTGTCACTGAAGATATTTCATTGAATGGAAGTCTAAAGATTTCGGGAGATGCTTCATTAAATAATCAACTGTATGTTGCTAAATCATCTACTCTAGGTTCTACCTTAATCGTGTCTAAAGCTGCTACTATGAATTCAACCTTAGCTGTGGTGGGTGCTTCTACTATGAAGTCTACTTTAATCGTGTCTAAAGCTGCTACCATGAATTCAACCTTAGCTGTGGTGGGTGCTTCTACCATGAAGTCTACTTTAGTTGTGTCTAAGGCTGCTACCATGAGCTCTACCTTAGATGTTACGGGTGCTTCCACTATGAACTCTACTTTAGCTGTTGGTTCTACCTTAGATGTGACTGGTGCTTCTACCATGAAGTCTACTTTAGTCGTGACTAAGGCAGCTACCATGAACTCAACCTTGGCTGTGACTGGTGCTTCCACATTGAGCTCTACCTTGGCTGTGACGGGTGGTTCTACTATGAGCTCTACCTTGGATGTGACGGGTGCTTCTACTTTGAAGTCTACTTTAGTGGTGTCTAAGGCAGCTACCATGAACTCTACCTTGGCTGTGACGGGTGCTTCCACGTTGAGCTCTACCTTGGATGTGACGGGTGCTTCCACCATGAACTCTACTTTAGCTGTTGGTTCTACCTTAGATGTGACGGGTGCTTCCACGTTGAGCTCTACTTTGGCAGTCGTCGGTGCTTCAACCATGAAGTCTACTTTAGTCGTGTCTAAGGCAGCTACCATGAACTCTACCTTAGATGTGACGGGTGCTTCCACTATGAACACTACCTTAGCAGTTGTTGGTGCTTCTACTATGAAGTCTACTTTAGTCGTGTCTAAGGCAGCTACCATGAACTCTACTTTGGCAGTTGTCGGTGCTTCTACTTTGAGCTCTACCTTAGCGGTGACTAAGGCGGCTACCATGAGTTCTACTTTGGCTGTGACTGGTGCTTCAACCATGAGCTCTACCTTAGCAGTTGCGGGTGCTTCTACCATGAGCTCTACCTTAGCAGTGACTAAGGCAGCTACCATGAGCTCCACCTTGGATGTGACTGGTGCTTCCACTATGAACTCTACTTTAGCTGTTGGTTCAACCTTGGATGTGACTGGTGCTTCTACTTTGAGCTCTACCTTAGCAGTGACTAAGGCAGCTACCATGAGTTCTACTTTGGCTGTGACCGGTGCTTCTACCATGAGCTCTACCTTAGCAGTTGCGGGTGCTTCTACCATGAGCTCTACCTTAGAAGTGACTAAGGCAGCTACCATGAGTTCTACTTTGGCTGTGACGGGTGCTTCTACCATGAGCTCTACCTTAGCAGTTGCGGGTGCTTCTACCATGAGCTCTACCTTAGAAGTGACTAAGGCAGCTACTATGAGTTCTACTTTGGCTGTGACGGGTGCTTCTACCATGAACTCTACCTTGGCTGTGACGGGTGCTTCTACCATGAACTCTACCTTGGCAGTTGCGGGTGCTTCTACTTTGAGCTCTACCTTAGCAGTGACTAAGGCAGCTACCATGAGCTCTACCTTGGCTGTGACGGGTGCTTCTACGATGAGCTCTACCTTGGCAGTTGCGGGTGCTTCTACTTTGAGCTCTACCTTAGCAGTGACTAAGGCAGCTACTATGAGTTCTACTTTGGCTGTGACGGGTGCTTCTACCATGAACTCTACCTTGGCAGTCGCCGGTGCTTCTACTTTGAGCTCTACCTTAGCAGTGACTAAGGCAGCTACCATGAGTTCTACTTTGGCAGTGACTGGTGCTTCTACCATGAACTCTACTTTGGCAGTTGCGGGTGCTTCTACCATGAGTTCTACTTTGGCTGTTACTAAAGCAGCCACTATGAGCTCTACCTTGGCTGTGACTGGTGCTTCTACCATGAGCTCTACCTTGGCAGTCGCCGGTGCTTCAACTCTGAAATCTACCTTAGCCGTGTCTAAGGCAGCTACTTTGAGCTCTACTTTAGATGTGACTGGTGCTTCTACCTTGAATTCTACATTATATGTAAGTAACAAGTCTACTTTAAATAATGATGTATCCATGAATGGTGTAGCACAAGTAACTAAAGCATGTATATTAAGTTCTACATTAGATGTGGCTAAGGCAGCTGCGTTCCAGTCAACATTATCAGTGGCTGGTAAAACCACCTTAACCGATGATGTTTCGATGAACGCAAACGTCGATATTTCTGGCAACTTAGTCATTAAAGGTAATCTGTCCGTCTATCAAACCAGAAATACTATGACAATTAACACCCAAATTAATGATTATACGTTGATTGTTACGGAAGATATTTCGTTAAATGGTAACATTTCTACCAGCGGAAATGCGGTGATTGGTGGATTATTGGAGCAATGGTAAATAGAGGGTGATTTGGATAATATTTTATTAGTGTAATTTGAAATTATGATATTAAGATGATAATTTCAAAAAAGAGGTTTATATGATACCTAAAATGATTAGTTCATATTGGTTAATAGTTTATGTTTATGATAAGTTGTTATTATTCAAAATTGCCATGATATTATTTATTTGTGTTTGTAATTCCGCGTTTTTGGCTTCCAGTTCGGACACTTTTGCTTCGGAGGTTGTTAGTTTGGCGGATAAATCCTGAGTAGCCTTTACTAAAATAGGGATTAATGTTCCATATGACGCTTCTAATCTATCTGGGTTACTATCAGATACTAATCTGGGTACAATAATTCCTGTTTCTTCTTGAACTTGTTGTAAATCTTGTGCGATGAATCCCATTTCGGGTATATCCACTTTTCCTCCGTCACGCATATTCCAGTCAAATTTCACCGGTTTTAGTTTGTCAATAAAGGCGATTCCATTAGTTAAAGGTTGAATATTTTTCTTATCTCTGGCATCACTTAAACTGGTGATAGTTTGTACTTGACAATTTAAACTACTAATATTACTATTCCCTAAGACAATCTGATTGGATGCCGTTATTAAAGCACCGTATCCGAGTGCAGTGGAATATTGCCAAGTGGCACCTGATGAATTAAGGTTGGCAGTAGAACCGATAAATGTGTTATACGAAGCGGTGGTATTGTTATTTCCAGCATTGGACCCAACCACAGTATTATAATCGCCAGTTGTGTTGTTCCTTCCGGCACCGTTACCAAACACAGAATTATGACTGCCTGTTGTGTTACTATTTAATGCATAGTTTCCAGTCGAAGTATTATAATTACCAGTGGTATTATACTTTAACGCTAGGTATCCATTCGCAGCATTACCAGTGCCCGTTGTGTTAAAAAATAACGCTTGGTATCCGTATGCTGTATTATTATTGGTGTTGTTAAAATATAACGCTTGGTATCCGTATGCGGTATTCTGATTGCCCGTTGTGTTAGAATATAACGCTTGGTATCCATTCGCAGTATTCTGATTGCCCGTTGTGTTAGAATATAACGCACTGTATCCAGTCGCAACATTCCGAAAGCCCGTTGTGTTAGATCTTAACGCATAGTATCCCATCGCTGTATTATCACTGCCCGTTGTGTTAGAATGTAACGCATCTTGTCCGGTCGCCGTATTATTACTGCCCGTTGTGTTAAATCTTAAGGCGTAGTAACCGATCCCAGTATTAGAATAGCCCGTTGTGTTTTCATATAACGCAAAGTTACCAGCGGCCATATTAGTGCTGGCGGTGTTATATCTTAACGCACCGTATCCAACAGCAAAATTATTAGAGCTGGTTGTGTTAGAATATAACGCATCGACTCCAACAGCAAAATTAACCCCGCCCGTTGTGTTAGAATATAACGCGTTGGTTCCAATCGCAACATTAGTATAGCCCGTTGTGTTAGCTTTTAACGCTTGGTATCCAATAGCAGTAGTATAACCGCCAGTTGTGTTAGAGGCTAACGCTTGGTATCCAACGACAGTATTGTTCGATACATTCCCTCCACCTTTACCCACGGTAATTGAATTGACGCTAATATCTTGGGTTAAATCGATGCTGCTTCCACCTCCAAGACCACTAACCGCATCCGCGACGAATGCCGTGGTCGCTATCTGCGTGGTATTCGTTCCACTTGTAGCGGTCGGAGCAGTAGCAACACCACTGATAGTCATCGCACCAGGAACCACGACGGTTTCACTCGACCTGCCTAAGACAATCTGATTGGACGCAGTAATTAAAGCACCATATCCGAGTGCAGTGGATTCGGTCCAAGTGGCGGTCGTCGGACTAATGTTTGTAGTAGCCCCGATAAATGTGTTATTTGAAGCGGTGGTGTTGTTCTTTCCTGCGAAGTCTCCAGTCGCAACATTATAATTGCCCGTTGTGTTATTTAATAACGCATAGTATCCAAACGCAGTATTATAATTGCCCGTTGTGTTAGATTTTAACGCATACATACCAAACGCGTCATTCTCAGTGCCCGTTGTGTTATATTTTAACGCACCGTAACCAGTCGCGGTATTAGAATAGCCCATTGTGTTAGACCATAACGCTTGGTATCCAACAGCAGTATTAGAATGGCCCGTTGTGTTAGAATTTAACGCAGAGGTTCCAAACGCACTATTCTCAGTGCCCGTTGTGTTAGAATATAACGCATTGTATCCAGATGCGACATTATAATTGCCCGTTGTGTTACTTCTTAACGCTTGGTATCCAGATGCGACATTATAATTGCCCGTTGTGTTAAACCATAACGCACCGTATCCGGTCGCGACATTATAATTGCCCGTTGTGTTATTTAATAACGCGTAGGATCCATTCGCAGTATTCATAACGCCCGTTGTGTTAGATTTTAACGCAAATGGTCCAACCGCAACATTATGATAGCCCGTTGTGTTAGAATTTAACGCATAGTATCCATTCGCAACATTAAAACCGCCCTCCGTTGTAGAGGCTAACGCTTGGTATCCAACGACAGTATTACTAGCCACATTCCCCGAACCTTTACCCACGGTAATTGAATTGACGCTAATATCTTGGGTTAAATCGATGCTGCTTCCACCTCCACCTCCAAGACCACTAACCGCATCCGCGACGAATGCCGTGGTCGCTATCTGCGTGGTATTGGTTCCACTTGTAGCGGTCGGAGCAGTAGCAACACCACTGATAGTCATCGTACCAGGAACCACGACGGTTTCACTCGACCTTCCTAAGACAATCTGATTGGATGCCGTAATTAAAGCACCATATCCGAGGGCGGTAGATTCGGTCCAAATGGCGGTAGTCGGACTAATGTTTGTACTAGCCCCGATAAAA
>Ga0181566_10000663_pt1 | contig 27374 bp, 26 predicted proteins | sample 101ome_15_FD_133762 | JGI IMG/M metagenome (GOLD analysis project Ga0181566, IMG submission 133762) | Coastal salt marsh microbial communities from the Groves Creek Marsh, Skidaway Island, Georgia - 101402AT metaG (megahit assembly) | ecosystem: Environmental > Aquatic > Marine > Intertidal...
GATTATGCAGTGGTTATCGACCCATCAAAACCCTAGACCGAGAAGATGAGTGCGTGAATCAAGTGCAGACTTGAGCGCGGCGAAGTGAGTGAACATCTTCAGCGGCTGATAATCCCTTTTATCACCACCCAGATACAAACCAGTCCTTTGGGTTCGTTTTGTTATTTTTTGATGCAGGCGGCTTTGCGGATCCGATTAACGGCGCGCTGCTCATAACGCATTAGCTTTCTGTGACCCTCAAGCTTTTTCGCGAATCGTCGTGCTCGGTCATTGTCTTCTCTAATTTGTCTATACAAAAGCGTAAACACAGCCCGGCGCTCAGCAGAGGTAACACCAGACCTCGGTGTCTCCATCTCTATAATGGTTCGATAAAGTGCCTCGGGGCTCATATACGGTAGGCGCTCGGCCTCGGGCTTCTCAATAAAGGACGCGTGCTTTGCATCGATAACATCGCGAGCCGCAGCCAACCTCGTCACGAGCTCTTCAGCCTCTGATGCCGAGAATCCCAGCCTCGTTGCCTCCTCCACCAACGCCGCTATCGCCGGGACTCCTAAATCGAGACATACACCTGACGACGAGGCCAAGCCATGGCGCTGAGCATTTTCTGAGGAGATGCGCTTACCCTCGGCCGAACGGGGCCCAGTGGATTTAGCGGCGTTGGCCCTATTGGCGATCAACTTCGAGGCGCTGATCTTCACGTGACTGCTTCACTTGTAACTCGAGTTGCTCAATCTCCAAGGCAATCTTTTTATGAACTTGCGGAGCGAAACGCACAGAGTCGTAAGACTGCATTAACAATCTGACATTCTTGAGCTGACGCTCGATAAGTCGATCGATGGTCTCAAAGGACTCCCGCCTTAACCGGAACGCGTCCGTGCGAAGGGACTGGAGTGTATACCCCTCGGACGCTAGAACTTCATCTAAGTAATTTTGTTCATCGTGAGTCAGCGACTGACCCGACGCTGTCTTAGTCAGGAGATCGTGCAACTGACCCCACGCTTCTTTGGACCTAACATCGTACGTCCTAGTGATAAGGCGATCCGCCATCTCACTCACGACAAGGTTGTTCTTTTCTGCGCGGTAGATCTTCACCCACCAAAAGGCATCCGCCATCTGCGATACCAGCTCACCTAAGATGCCGGTTGGATTGTCATAACTAGCCAACACAGCCTCAACGTGCGTCTTGTATTCAGCCGCATTTAAGTATGCGGCATCTGAGAGGGTCGTTAGTATCTTTGAGTCACTCATCCCTGATGTCTCGTTCAGACATATTCAGAGTCACGCCCGGATTTACAAGCGGGTCACCGGTGAAGGTAATACCTGCCGAGGACAAAGCCAGCATGATCGCATTCAATATTCGAGCGTTTGCCCGCGGGATACCAGCTTGTTGCTCATATTTCTTTATAGTCGCAACGGATACTCCTGCAGTATCGGCGAGCTCCTGTGTGCTCCAACCAAGCATAGCTCTCGCCGCCTTAATTTGCACCACAGATATCATTTATGTATATTTAAATACACTTTTAGTATATTTTTATATCCTTTCATAGGAAGAAAATAACATGATTGATGAACTTTTTGAGAAGTTTGATGGCGCTTTCTCCAAAAATACCCTCCGCGCGTACCGGTCGGATTTTGAGCAATACGAATCTTGGTGTAGCACCAAAAACCAATCGGGCCTTCCTGCGACCCCTGCCCTAATCGCTGAGTACGTTGATTTCATGACGACAGAAAACAAGAGTGCAACCATCCGAAGGCGTATAAATTCTCTCGGCACCATATTCAAACTCTCTAAATACCCAGACCCAACCAAGCAGCCTGAGGTTGTTCTAGCGCTCAAGCGAATGCACCGCAAAATTGGTCGTCAGCAGAAACAAGCGACACCACTAACCAAGGACATCCTCGACCAACTCCTGTTGCAATGCGACGAAGATACCCGAGGCCTACGAGATCAAGTTTTGCTGCGGTTGGGCTATGAAACAATGAGACGACGATCGGAAATATGTGGCTTCACGTTTGATGACCTCACCGAGATCCCCCGCAGAGGATCTGCAATCCGCTTGGTGAAATCAAAAACAGATCAGGAAGGTTCGTCAAAACTCATTCCAATCAGCCAAGACCTCGTTGACTTGATTTTGAGGTGGAAGGTCTATGCCAAAATTGAAGGAGCGATTCTTAGGTCAGTCGATAAGCATGGCAACATCGGGCCTAAACTGAACCCAGGCTCGGTTTGCACGATACTAAATCGAGTGGTCGCCAAAACTTCTGCGGTCGACCATGGGGCTAGATTCTCAGGCCACTCATTTAGGGTCGGTGCCGCAATCGATTTGGTTGAGTCTGGCGCATCCCTAGAAAAAATCATGTTGCGCGGTGGGTGGCGGTCCAGCGACAGTGCAATGAACTACCTACGATCGTGGTGACTCGGGCTTCGAAAAACTAAGTTGGCGACGCCAACCATTGCTCATAAATCGTAATACCGAATCTCCACGCAGCCACCAACAAGGCGGCAAATAGTATGTAAAACTGCTCTTCAATCGCCAAACTCCACGTATGGAGCACAGGCTTTAACTCGGCTGCTGAAGAAAAATAGCCACTTTGCTGCCAGAAAAAAATATTGGAAAGAAATGCAGAAACAGCAATGAGGTGACCTTCTCCCCGAATTAATACCGCCAACTTAATGAGATAAACATAAATTATGCTGCCTGCTGCGCAAATGCTAGCGGTGGTAAATAGCCCAATGAGCTATGCGGTCGAATCGCGTTGTAGTGTTCCCTCCAATCGCTAATGATTTGCGTTGCTTCGTCCAGCGATCTGAACCAGTGTTGGTTCAAGCATTCGTTTCTGAATTTGCCGTTGAGGCTCTCGACAAATGCGTTCTGAGTCGGCTTGCCTGGTTGTATTGTCCACTTCCCCTAATCTGAGACATCGTTGATTGGAGTTTTCTGTGAGAATGAGCACAGGAGGCTGCAATGAAGAAGTCACGATTTACGGAAAGCCAGATTGTTGGCGTGCTGAAGCAAGTCGATGCCGGCTCTAAGGTTGAAGACGTTTGCGCTTCTTGGTGCGCACTTGAAGGCCCTCTTCACGGTATAAGCGATAAGTGTGCTTGCGGTTGACGACCAAGCCCTCGCGCTTGAGCAGCGCGTGAAGAAGCAAGTAACCATAGGCTTTGTACTTTTCCGCAAGCTCTTTTAATCGCTCGCGGGCGACGTCATCGCTTGACGGCTTCGCGACGTACCTGAATCCCGTCCTGCTTACGCCGGCTAGCCTACAGGCTGCCCGTTCGCTAATGCCGAGATGCTCGATCATGTAACGCACCACTGCCTTACGCGAAGCGGGCGTCACCACTTTTTTGTGAGGACGTCCTTCATGGCTTCGACTTCAAGCAATTTGTCTGCCAAGAGCCGTTTGAGCTTATTATTCTCGCTTTCGAGGTCCTTGAGACGCTTCGCCTCGTTGACCTCAAGACCACCATATTTGCTGCGCCAGTTGTAAAACGTGCCTGAGCTGATGTTCAGCTCTCGGCAAAGCTCGTCGACTTTAACGCCGGACTCATGCCGTTTGATGGCCTTGATGATCTGTTCTTCGGTGTATCGCTTCTTCATTTCGAGATCTCCATTCCCGTAGGTTACTTGGGAATCTCATCAAGCTCATGGTCCTAATTTTGGGGAGAAGGTCAGTCCATAACCAGTTGTGCGTTAGGTTTGTCGCTGATTGCCGATCCCACAACACGACGAGTGCAGAGATCCATCACGACTGCCAGGTAGTGCCAACGATCACCCGCCCAAACGTACGAAATATCGCTGCACCAAACCTTGTTGGGCTCTGGCACATCGAATTGGCGATCGAGAAGATTGGGTATATCCACCCTGGCCTGCCCGTATTTCTTGTAGGGGCTGGGCCCCGGTTGACCGGACTTTAAACCGGCTTCTCGCATGAGACTGCGGACCTTGAAGCGGCCGCTGGTGAAGCCGGCGTCGTTCATCTGCTCCCTAAGCGTCTGACTACCGGCAGAGCCCCGGGAGTCGTTGAACCACTCAGTGACTTTGACACGCAATATGACTCGCTTCACATCCGGCTTCCGCTTTCTTGCTTTGTACGCGTAATAACTGGACCGATTAATGCCCAGCACTTCGCACAGCTCATTCACCTGGCAATGCGCTCTCAGCATGTCGATCAGTGCGAACGATCGATCTCGTCGGACACCAAGAGCGCTGTAGCCTTTTTTAAAATCGATTTCTCCCGCTCTAGCTTGTTGATCTTGGCTTTGATGGCTTGAATCTCCTGCTGCTCAGGAGTCAGTGCCGCGGTCTCGGGCACACCACCATTACGCTCAAACTTAACCTGCTTTACCCAGCGCCTCAGCGCGCTGTCTTGGAGGTCAAACTGCTCGCAGACCTCTTTGAAACTGAACCCCTGATCCAACACCAAGCACGCAGACTCTCGTTTGAACTCCCGGGTAAAAGTACGTCTCGTACGCATCAGAACACTCCTCCATCGGTGGTAGGCTACCACCTAAAAGCGTGTCCAAAATCATTGAACCACTACATTGACCGATAGCCCCGCCTCTGCCTCGCTCAGTATTGAGATGATCTGGGTTTCAGTGAACCGTGACCGCTTCATTCGAGTTCTCCTTTATTTTTAAAATGCCAGAAAACTCTAGTGTTGCCCTGTCCATTCTGAGGGGAAGACTACTGGATACTCGTAACCAGCCAAAACTGGCTCAAAATAAGCTCGGGGAGTGAAGCAAATAGCTATCGCTTCTCGGGGCACTATGAAGTGTGGGAACGGATGCTCAAAGCTCATTGCTATTTTTCTTTATCCAATGCCGCAATCAGTCGAATGAGTTAAACGTAACAGCACAAGAGATCGTAATCTCCCCCATCGGATTCACTCTCAAACTAGCTCAGCTCTATTTCATTTGAAGTGCACCACAAAAATCCATAGTCACTACTTGAGGGCCTACCGACAGGGATCTAAATTGCTCAAAACCGTCATGATTGACAAGAAAAACTATCAGATCACAGTCCTCCACTGCCTTTTGAGCAGATACCAGAGCATATTCAGGGTGTTGCGAAATATGAGGTTCGACACACGCAACTGCTAACCCAGACTCAAGCAATGATCTCACTACTAACTCTGCCGGAGATCCACGAAAATCGTCAATATTTGGCTTGAAGGCAAGACCAAAGCAAGCCACCTTATTAACGCCCATTCGCTTGGCTTGCTCCGTCACCCTAGCAGCTACCCAGTTCGGCTTTTCATCATTTACTTCCCTCGCTGTTCTTATCAATCTCGATGAAGTAGGGGACTCCGATACAATAAACCAAGGATCAACAGCTATGCAGTGACCTCCAACGCCTGGCCCTGGTTGAAGAATATCGACGCGAGGGTGCATATTCGCTGCCGTTATGAGCTGCCAAACATCTAGATTATGCTCGTGGCAAATGAGTGATAACTCATTGGCAAAAGCAATATTTATGTCCCTGTAACTATTCTCTGCGAGCTTACTCATTTCCGCTGTTTTCGCATTTGTCTCAAAAACGGGAGCTGAAGTTACCGAGCGATAAAGCTCTGAAACGATGCGCGTTGATTCTTCATTAATGCCGCCAACTACTCTGGGATTGCTATCTAACTCTTCAAGCACTCGCCCAGGTAATACTCGTTCGGGGCAATAAGCAAAATATACTTCCACCTCCGATCCCGTGTCTTTGCTTATTCTCTCAAACATCCTGTCCGAGGTGCCCACCGGGCAGGTTGATTCGAGAATCACAATATCACCCGCCTTCAAGTTGGGTGTTACAGCCTCAACCGCTGAATATACATACGTTAAATCTGGAGCAGGTGTACCATCCCTTGGAATTAGAGGCGTTGGGACGCAAATCAAATAAACATCAGTAGGACGAACTGATGTATGCGCAGATAACTTACCCTGCGTTACCACGTCAGATACGAGCTCGCCTAATCCCGGCTCAACTATGTGTATTGCGCCACTATTAACTGTATCAACGACACATCTATCAACATCGACACCAAAAACGCGATGGCCAGCACTCGCAAAAAAAGCGGCTGTCGGCAGACCAATATATCCCAGTCCTATTACCGAGATTGTTAACTTACTTTTAGACATTAAGCTTTGCCTTTAAAAATGAAGTGATCCGCTCTGACGCGTTGCCGTCACCAAATGGATTCGAAGCTTGTGCCATTGCATCATACGCGCGGGGGTCCGATATCAACACTCGGCAGTTTTCGACAATCTGATCCGCCAATGCACCCACTAGCTTCACGGTGCCAGCAGCAACAGCCTCAGGTCGTTCTGTTACGTCACGCATTACAAAAACAGGCTTGCCCAAGCTTGGCGCTTCCTCCTGAATCCCGCCTGAGTCTGTAAGTACGAAGAGGCAAGAGTCCAATAATAGGACAAAAGATTCGTAAGAAATCGGCTCAATCAGAGAAACATTTTCAATACCCCCTAACAACTGAGATACCGGCGCCTGTACATTTGGATTAAGGTGGACAGGGTAAACGAACTTTAAATCGACAAACTCAGTAGCTAGCTCGCGAATAGCCTTGCAAATTTCAAGGAACCCGCCTCCAAAGTTCTCCCTGCGATGACCAGTTACAAGCACAAACGGCGAATCTTCGTGATCAAATCCCAATATCTGCTTCAAACCTGCCTTCAGACCTTTAGACCAAGCCGGGTCAGCGGCGACGCGACCCAGCATTAACTGTAGCGAGTCTATAACGGTATTCCCGGTTACCAATATGTTTTCTGGACGTACTCTCGAGTTCAGCAAATTAATGCGCGCCTCTTGTGTTGGCGCAAAATGGTAATCAGCAACAAGGCAGGTGGCCTGTCTGTTAAATTCCTCGGGGAAAGGGGAACTTAAGTCAAAGGTCCGCAAACCCGCCTCAACATGACCTACTTTTACACCCAAGAAAAAACACGCAGTGGCGGTCGCGAAGCAAGTAGTAGTATCGCCGTGAACTAAAACAATATCAGGTTTGACCTCGGCAATGACATCTCGAATACCGACAAGAATCTTGTCTGTAACGCCAATTAAATCCTGACCATCTCGCATGACTCGTAGATCGTAATCTGGCTCGATGTCAAAGATTGATAGGGCCTGATCAAGCATTTCCCTGTGCTGCCCAGTAACGCATAGTCTCAATCTAAACCCTCGCTCCTCCATTAGACGCAAGTAAAGCGGCGCCATTTTTATGGCTTCGGGACGAGTTCCGAACACCATCAAGACAGTAGCCATGATCTACCCCAACAAACCTAAAAAAAAGACCGGACAAGACATTACGCGTTATCGAATTCATACGTTAGCGTTTTGGACAAACCATCCCGAAGTGAATAAGGCGCAACAAATCCGCCCATATCGGTCGCCGAACAAAAGGTCGTCGACCCCATGAATTTCTTAACCCTGATACTACTAACAGGGAGCGGCACTCGAAATGTGCTGCTAGCCACATCACAAAGACGTCCAGCAACCAACCCGAGCCAAGCGGGTAATCGCACTCCGACGCCATCCTTACCCAGCAATTGCTGGCGCACAAGCGTCACCAATTCGTTCATGCTCATATCGGGCCCATCAGCATAATTAAATGTACTAAAACCAGCACGCGCTCCAATGAAATGACAAATAAATTCAGCAACATTGCCCACGTAGGCCATTGATTTTTTATTCTCACCATCACCAAACATCAAAAATCTACGGTCTGCTATCTGCCTGAAAAGGTTATAAACATTACCTCTGTTACCCTCACCGAAAATCACGGTGGGTCTTATAATCACTAAAGATCTGCGCTCCGGGTCTTCTGAGTACCATGCTTTATAAACCTCCTCGGCAAGATACTTAGACTCTCCATAAGAGTTAAAAAAATTTATTTTCCCATTTTCATCTGTTTGCGACTCAACGAACCCATAAACTGCCACCGAACTCACAAAAATTATTTGAGATACTCCTGCAACTCGAGCAGCAGCACAAACATTTTCCGCACCAGTAACATTAACTTCGTAATATTTTTCGGTAGGATTTACGTTGTCGCGATGTTCCGCCGATAAGTTTATTATCACTGAACATCCAGCAAAAAGATCTTCTCCTATGGGCTCTGAAACATTCAAAAATCTAGTTTCTTCATCTTCGCCGGCTATATCATAATTTATATATTTATGGTCTCCGCGCTCCAACACGGAGCGGCAACGCGTCCCAACAAAGCCGCTTCCACCAATTATCCCAATCACAGAGAGACTCCTAAAAGCAATTTTTCCTATCGAATTTCAAAATGATATAACTACAGTAACCGCTATGTTTGAGCAGCGATTTGAAACACTTCCATCAACTTCCGTGTCTGCTTTTCCCGAACGAAATCACCTTTTATTACCGAAATATTACCAACCGCCGAATTCAGAAGAAAGTTTTTTTCCTTAAAATATTTCCCCAGCCCTTCTTCAAAGGAATTAACGCATCCCGGGGTCGCGATGAAATTCCCACAACCCTTATTTATTAGGTCAACACCTTCACCACTGATATTAGTGATAATTGGACGTCCGGTCGCCATATAGTCAAAAACCTTTGAGGGGACTGTAATCCTAAAAGCAGGTCTGTCCTTCAGAGGCAGAAGCAAACAACCCGCACGCAGCATGATTTCTTGCGCTTTATGCTTGGGTACAGCACCGAAAAAAGTTACTCTGTCTGTAATCTTTAAACGATTCACAAGGGCTGTAATATCATCTCGCAATACACCATCGCCAACTAACCAGAGCTTAGCGTCACTTTTCGGTGTTTTTTTGATAAAGCCTGCAAAAGCCTCAACTACCAGTTCAATGTCTTGTGCGTGTCCCAAGTTTCCGGCGTAGCACAAGGCTGATGTGTCGCATTCGTTTGTGATTCCAGGCACGTCGGCTTCCAAGATCGAGTTGTATATCACGGTCACAGGTGTTGACGTCTTACTCCGCAAATAGTCGGCCATTGGAGTTGAGACGCAAGTTATGGCATCGGCGTATCTATACGCCAAAACCTCCAACCACAAACCTAATTTTTCAAATAAGGACCCATGTCGTATTTTTCCAATATTTACTGCTGATTCGGGCCATATATCTCTCACATCCAAAACAACAGGAACCTTCAGAAATATTTTTGCAAGAATGGACGCAATCGTAATGGGGAGAGGCGGCGATGAAATCCAAATTACTTCAGGCTGAACTTTCCTATAATTTCGAAACAAGGCATACGTGGCACGCAAACTGAAAGTAAAATATTGAGCTAAAAGTCCAATAATACCAGCTCTATCGTGGCTAGCTGATATATCTATTCGAATTATAGGAATGCCTTGGTCGTCTTCTTCAGAGAAACTTACATCTGACTTGTGCGGCATCGTTGTAATAACAGTAACCCGATTTTCAAGCTCGGCCAAAATAGAAACCGTTTCTGAAATCCTATTTGCGGCTGCTGTAATATCAGGTTGATAGTATTGAGAAATAACCAGAACTCTCATAATGTGAGGTCCAGATTCGTTTCCCATTCGAACCTTAGCTCTACCCTCGTGGACTCAGCAAAAATCTCGAGGGCTTTTGCAGACCTCAACATGCCAAACTCTATTCCATGCTCAAAATTTTTAATTTGGTACCTCATCCCGGCTAAATTAACTTTTAATGAAAAGGCATCGCGGTCGATTACGAGTTTATGGCCTGTAATTTCTAAATTGGCCTCGTGATGAAAATGAAACCTTGATACCCAGCCAGATTTCATAGCACTTACTGAATCCTGAATGATCAGATAGCCCTTCCCAAATTTAAGTGATCGTGCTACCTCGCGTCTTTTTCCCAATCTCTCGTAACCATTGTGTTTAGCACTTAGCAAAGCAGAATCCGATGCAATAGTTACTTGCCTTTCAAGTACCGATGCCCTCCGGCCTACCCGAAACGTTGACCATACTTCCGAGGAATCGTGCTCTCCGATTTGCACCACGCTATGGCTTTGTGTTCCTCGCTCCCAATAACGGCGCTCCGTCTTTTCGTATTCTGATGTCCCGCAGTTCACAATTGCTTGTTTGGAATTTATAGATAATTCAAAAGATAAAGTATCCGCGTGAGCATGTCCGGGGTTTGACGCATACCCAATAGGACCGGCGTCAAAAATCAATTTGTCCCTGCCGCGCCTACAAACTACATACCCAGAGTGACGAAGGTCGTTTACTTGAAGGGACCCACCCTTTTCTGAGTTGCTCTCTGGTATATTTAATTGTCGAGCATACTGGTATATCCGATCTACTGGAGGTATGACACCACCGGCACAGTCATTAAAGCCAGCCAAGTCACCGTTATCATGTGTCATTAAATCAAGAAAAACCAACTGATTTACCGCCGCTTCCTCCAGCATATTAAGCAAGGTAGCCGACTCCGCTTCCTCGTAAGCCCTTAGTATATTAATGATATCTAAGACGTCTACTAAAACCGCACCATGATACATAGGACTGAGCTCACAGTGCGATCCATCGGGCAAGATCTGCTCTCTCAACTGTTCTACGAGCTCACGAAGTGCCAATGACTTCCAGGAATAATTCCCAAAAACTAACCCTGCGAATAGTAACGCTTTTAAATTAGCGAAGTAGTGGTTGGCGAGCAGATGGGTCTCTAAACGCTTCGACAACACCTCAGCTTGAAGCGCCACGTTTTGCATGATAATGTCAGGTATAGGCGTGCCATCAAGCCAAGTTTTCAGCACATTCACTATGCGCAACGAAGTTGGATACGGCGACCAGCCAAGCTCCCTGATGTTTTGATTTGCCGTCACCCAATCGCAGAGCATCCTCTGGTGCAACGCACTGCGTTTTTCGGCGTTTACCGCTTGAAGGTCGTCGAAATAATGTAAATTATATTTCCAAAGCAACACCTCCGAATCAGGCTGCCAATCGATAGGAAATTCGACTTTTTTCCGTCTGTTCAGAAAAACAAATTCGCCGTTGTTATTGATGCGATCAATATTAATTTTAAAGCTAGTCCATTTTGAAACCGGCTCGCATGCAATATATTTTTTTGAATTTTGGGGAATTACTCTCGCTGGAAGTGCCATTAAGACGCGCGCTGTAACCTGCCTCGCTTGCAAAAATCTTACTGTTCTAAAGAATCTTAAAACGCTCATGCCAAATCTTAGAGCATTTGCGCTGAGGTCTGTTGCCTCAATTGATCTGCCACGGCCACTGACACGCGCGCAACCTCAATCAATTCGTTAGGAGGAATCGGGCTCTCGCCACTTACCAGTGCTTTAAGAAATGCTTCAACACACTGTTGCTGTCCCTTATTTTGGTAAGGAGTTCTGAAAGCTGAGAATCCTCTCCAGCCAAAGCCACGTAATTTTCTGAAGTTATCTAATTGAAGAACGGCATCGTTGCAAAAAACTTCTACCCTTTCTTTCGGAAACTTACTGCCTCCATTTGCAAGATAATGAATACAACCTATTGATCCGTCTGAAAAAGACAATGATATAATTGCTTTGTCGTCAGTAACCTTAAGAGCCGAATTTTTCTTCATTGCAATGGCATTGAATCCTACTATCGGATGTCCGACTAAATACCGCATTAAATCAATGTAGTGACACGCCTCTCCTAGTACTCTACCACCTCCAACTTCTACATCGTGCACCCAGTGGTCTTCAGGAATCTCACCCACGTTCATAGTCATCAGGACAGTCTTAGGGACCGTTAACGGTCTGGTCAACTCCTTTATTTTTCGTATGTGTGGAGAGTATCGACGATTAAATCCAACAGTTAGGACTGAGTCATCGGGCCGCCATGCCTTTTCAATATTATCAATCTCCGTCAACGTAAGAGCGAGCGGTTTTTCGACAAAGACATGTCTACCGCTCTTAAGGGCGCGCTCAACCTGCTCAGCATGTTGATTGTGGCGGGTTGCAATAACGAGCGCGTCACTTGTTAATGCATGATTAAAGTCTGTTGATGCTTTTTCGAAACCAAATTTAGAACCATAAAATGCAGCGCTCGTTCCGCTACTTGTTACAAGGGTACTAAACTCAGCGCCAGCTTTTTTAAATGCAGGTATCAAAACTTTCGAAGCATAGCTTCCTGCGCCAACGAAAGATAAGGTTTTAGTCCCGGGGGTGACACTCCGCTCTTGATCACTCAACGAAACAGCACGACTCTCTATGGTCTTTTCGCTTCTTGAATACTCCAAAACGATTCCAAGAGCGTTGCTCTCAGTTAAATCCGCATACGCACTTACTGCATCATCTATCCGATATCGTCTAGTGACCAGGCCTTTTACATCGAGCACACCAGAGCTCATCATGTCGAGCACCGCCTCGAAATTACGTTGCTCAGTCCAACGCACAAAACCAATGGGATAATCTCTCCCTTCCAACTCATAGGCAGGGTCGTACCTACCCGGACCGTAGGAGCACGACACCTGAAATGTTATCTCCTTTTCGTAAAAATCAGAGCGCCTCAGATTTAGCCCTACCACCCCCACGAGAACAACTCTGCCCCGCTTGCGGGAGATCTCACATGCCTGGTGAATTACATCATTACTTTTTGAACTCGCTGCCACTAAAACAGCGTCCGCGCCTCGTCCCCTAGTAAATATTGAAGCGTGGCTATAGAGCTCCTGTTGACTAAGATCTATTGCCTCGACACCGTAGCTAGCTGCCAATTCAACTCTTTTGGGATCGTAATCTGCGGCCAAAACTCTGCAGCCATTTGCCTTTAAGATCTGAACCGCGAGTAACCCAACCAAACCCAGCCCCAGGACAACAACACTCTCTCCAATAGTCGGTGAAACTAGCCTTACGCCCTGCAGTGCGATCGCACCAAGCGCAGTAAAACAAGCTGATTCATCGTCGACATTATCCGGGATCTCTGCGACCAGATTTTGACCTACACGGACCACCTCTGCATGGAAGCCGTTGGACACCACTCGCGTTCCATGCTCGAAAGCTCCGCCGCCACTATCGATAACCGAACCCGCATTGCAGTAGCCTAAAGGAAGCGGTTCGTTTAGTTTGGCATTAACAGCATCGTACGTGGACTTGACGCCATCAGTAATGACCTTGTCTAAGACCATCTTAACTTTATCAGGCTGTGACCTTGCTTTATTTAATAAATTCGCTTTCCCAAACTCGACAAGCATCCTCTCTGTTCCGGGCGAAACTAGCGAACGGCTAGTTGCAATCAATACCTGATTCGTCGTTCTTTTTGGAGCTGGAACCTCCAGTAAAAAAGTTTCACCGGACCGTAAATCCTGTAGTACTTGTTTCATATGATTCTTACCATCATTGCAGCGGCGTCGCAGAGCCAGAAATGTTACGCTTTTAGTTCTGTTACTTTACAAATTCTCTTCCAACCATTGCGCCACTCCATTTGCTGTTCCCTCGCTAATTGCAACATCATTGGCTGCAGGCTTTCAAACTCCAAAAGAAAATCCTCAATACGTTTAACAAGGGAATCATGGGAATCGCTTGCCGCATCAAAGATAATCCCATTCACTTGTTCAACAACATGTTGAGAAAAGCCTTCGATGTTATTCACCAAACAACCGCACTGAAAATGAGCAGCCTGCGCAACCAATCCGCTTTGCATCATATTTTTATCTAGCTTGAATATTAATTTTGCTTTACCCAAATGCTCTTCGATCACTGCGTCTGGGATACCGTGTCCCTCGATAATTTTGATCGCCCCGTTCTTATAAACTCTTTGCCTATATTTTTCTGGGATTTCACGGGTAATTATTGAAAAATCAATATACTGCCCACTCAGTCGCTCTGCTAACTGTAGAAATAAAGGGAAATTTTTTGCAGGGTGGATCTTACCAACAAAAATAATATGATCTTGCTTAGCTTCCTTAAAATCCACAACATCTCCTGCATACGGACAGAGTGGCACCAAATGCGGCTCAAACTTAAACTTTCTGCGGAATACCGCGGCCGCCTGCTGACTGAACACAACACTCTCACTACTAAAAGCTTGCGCTAAAAAAACGAGCACTTCGACAGCCACAATCTTTAATGCTAGCCGAGCGCCATAGTTAAGTTTGTTATCCATACCTGGCTCATGAAAGCATTGAATCACAGTGCAGCCTATGGCTCGCAATATCAGCGTTAGAGCAATCGACACAGGCGAAATGTTGTAAAAAATAACCTTGGAGGGCCTGCCGACATTAACGCTGATCATTTGATGCAGGAAGGAAAGCGTGGAATTATTCATAACAACGGAACAAGTAACATTGTTGTTTTCGAGGCACTCCTGTAAAGCGGTCACCTCTTTAACCAATCCGATGTTAAGTTTAGGAAGAGCCACGATTACATCGGCACGATTTATTCTACGTGTTCTCATTTACTACCCACCCATTTAAGTCAGCAATCAAATTGTTCAATTGAACACGCCCAATGTCGGGCACAGGAACTTCACTGACGTCCTTGCTCAGGAAGCTTTCAACCACGAGGGCGGAGTATGCCTGTATCGAACTAACAAAAACGTAATCGCTACCCGGAACGTTACATTGAGGAGAACATATCGCTTTGGTCCCGAGCTGAAGCGCCTCTAAGATCGCGACGGGCAGACCCTCGGACTCAGAAAACAGGACTATCGCGTCAGCACCCTCTATTAAGCGAATTTTGGTCTCGCCCTTGACAGAACGTGGGTGAAATACAATTCTCTGTTTGCACGGAGAGCACTCGATCGCTCGTGAGACCTCAGCCGCGTATTTGTCGCTTTCTGGCGGTCCTACAATTACAAGCGAGCGGTCCGATTCTAAATACTCTCGCTCGAACCACGCAACGGTGTCAATAACGCGCTTTTTTGAAGTGAGACGCCCCAGAAATAGAAAATAGCGCGACTGTGGTACGACGCAGCACTCTCGCTCTAGCGGCGCCATACTTCCCTCAAGCGCAAGCGTATGCTTCGGTGCAAGATTCGTGACGACCCTTGCCTTGTGTCGCAGAAAGAAAGGCAACTTCGACCTTTCTCCTGACGAGTTACAAATATAGTGAGTAATAAATCTAGCTAAAAATCTAATAAAAAAGTGCGTATACAGCCACTTGCGAATAGATGAATTAATTAATAATTTATCTAAGCTGCCGTGAGCTGACCACCAAACAACGCGAGGTTTTCTGACCAAAAAAATGAGGAAAAAAAATTCCTGCCACTTAAACGCACTATGAATCCAGAGCACGTCCGACCTTGAAATTTCATTTTTCAATTCACTCAGGAAGTTGAAGTTGGAAACCCATCGCAAATCAAATTTTTTTATTACCTTACTAATCGACTCCTGACGATCTTCACCTGAAAATAACAATACTGAAACATCAACATCCATCTCTTTCGCCAAAGCGGACGCCTGTTCATAAGTCGTGAATGCGGTGCCACCGTCACTATGCAGCGGAAATATTTTACTGCTTATTAGGGTTATCTCAAGCCGTTTCATAGTCTGCTAAATTCACTTCATAATCTAAGGTATTGGGCAATTATATGTAGAGACTTATCATTGGCCCCAGTTGGAACTTCAAGCATCGACAGTTTGGACGCGTACCGATCGTAGCTCTGATATTGAGCATCGATTTCTTCAACAGGCAACTCAGGTTTTCTAGCGTTTATTTCAGTAGCTGATGCTTTAAGCAGAAACACAAAATCAGGTTTCGGGGTAGTTGCGACAAGCAAACGTCTTAAGAACATTGGAACACTGCGGTATTCTTCCCTCGCTACTATGTCGTACATCGACCTATCAGAAATCACCACCACATCAAAACCTCGGGACAACTTCAAACGAAGCCCACTAAGCAAACCATCAATTGAATAATATATTGCGTGTAGAGCGGTAAATTTCTTTTTCTTATCACCAAAACTCACTTTCTTCGGCTTCTTCCCCGCGATCGCTGTGAGCCGAGGTAAGAATGGAATTCTACCGTGATGGTATTGGTGCTGCGCACGGAGCTCGCTTCCAATGAGGAGATTTGCGATCGATGTCTTCCCGGCTCCATCTGGCCCCAAAAGATATAGTATTAGCTGTTTCTTCGACAGCAGCACACTCACGAAGCTTAACGCCCAAAGAAAAAAACCAAAACTCAACCACCATAATCCGACTTTGCCATGAGCAAATTTACTTTGCGCCAAAACCTCATCGACCGCTTTTTTATTATCCTTGTAGTAGTCGCTATATTTTTCTTTCACCGTACCGCTTTGAGTTAAACACTTGATAATTGCAACTGCGCATGCATCTGGCTCGTCCAACCTGGAAAATCCGTCTGCACTTAATATCCTAAACTGCTTATCACTCGGAAAATATAAGACGCCCTTATAATGTAAATTAGTCCAAATATCGAATAAGATAAAACAGTTAGCATGAGGGTCAAAAATGCAGTATTGAAAAAAAAACAATCTTTTGATCTTTTTTACAATTACGCCTTGGCCACCCACAACAGCCTCAAATATCTCCTCGGAGAAATTTTCACAAAGAAGATCCACATCTCGAAAACTTCCATCGACGATCTCACCATAGTTCCTCAGCAACACGACCTCGAGACCCGCTTCCGTAGCACTACTCAAAATAGAAAAAACCGTATGTTTTCGATCCTGCAATTCTACCACCCACTCAAATCAAGAAATCATCAACAGAAATTAACCTACCCTTCAGACTCGGGAAATCGTATACCAAATCCTTAAGAAGCCAACCCGGAACAACAACCGAACAGCCAGATAGAACCGCCTCGACAACCACAAGAGGAACCGCAATAGTTGAGCTAAGACTTTTGTAAGGCAGATAGAGAGTAGCTATCTCACTGTACTTCGGCGCCTCCGAGACTTGTTTCGTTTTGTAAAATACATCAAATCGTGACAACTGAAAATTCTCGCATAACCGGCGGTCATTCTCACACCATAGCAATATATCGAGCATGACTGTCTTACCGGCGGGCAAAGAATCAAAAAATTTCACAGCCTCAAAAAACCCCTTCTCTTCATCGACTCTTCCAACATACCCAAGGTCATACTTTCTTCCTCCCTGGGCAAAATCTCCAGCACCTTCGCCGCCGTAAAGATCTATCAAATCGATCAACTCTCCCTGAGGATACAGTGCGCGTTGCCTCGATGAAATAATATAAAATCTAACGCCAAATAAACAAGCCAAAACCCAATAAGTAAGTCTTTCGAATAAACGCCGAAAAGCCCCAGGGTATGTTGCTGTCTTTAAAATTTGAATTTCGACCGAGGAAAACATCGCCCCCGTTGCAATTTTAAGTATTTGCGCGAACGGAAGCCCTACCAATAAAATAGCGGTCCAACCCCTAGGAATCGTCACCAAATCGTCAGAGTACGTGATTTGATAACCCCAATTATCCGCGAGTAGCTGGGCAATCTTCTCGGTGCCCCCGCGAGCGCCAACCTGTCCTGAAGATCTACGAGTAATGATGAATTGTTTGTTGCTCATATTGCTTCCGTCATATACAAGTTTCTTATCATTAGGTTCTCTTCTGATTTACATAGTGCGTTCCACTTAAAAGCGAAATAAAACCCAAGATAGTAGAAGCGCACAGCACCTGATAGAATAGAAGATCAAACTGATAGAAATGACAAATTGCACTGATCGATAAAAAAAGTGCGCAGAAAAGAATCTCACCATTAAATACGCTCCCTCCTAGCAAATGGCCACCAATTAAAACCTGTTGGCGAGCATAATGTAACGCCACGGCGAAAAGGGAGATCGCAACGAAATCCATTTTAGGAATGCCCAGGCCGACCACATGATTTACTATAATTGCGACGCAAGCCCCTGATACAAGCGAAAGCAACCATGACTTCTCTAGTATAAGCCAAAAAACATTTACGTCTCGCACGCGCTGATTCTTAGTGTCACTCCAAAGCCCTTTAAAAATACTTTTTTGAACTAAAGGACCCAAACTAAAAAATTGCTTGGCAAAATTATAATTACCTAAATACGATGCGCCGTAGCAAAAAACTATTGTGTTTGGAATTACCCATACAACGAATAAATTTCCTATCACGTCCGTCATGGACGTGCCTTTTGCTGCCGTAGAGATTGATATCTCAGGATCTTTTTGATGACGAAGACGTTTAATAAATATATACAGAATCGAAACACCAAATACCAACCCCGTCTTCAAAAGTATAAGTGCGGAAACCAGCATCACAGGCGATGGCTTCAGGACAAATATAAAAAAAACAGCAGCTGTTACTTCAAGAATCTCGCTAGCGATATTTATAAATCGGTACTGCAGGAAATGGCCACGCGCAAAGAGAAAGCCCGATAGCCCAAGATTAAAGCCCATAAAAAGCCAGGCTACGAATATAAGCGACAATTGATAGCCAAAATCCAGCACCCCCAAGAATATCAGGCACGACGTTGCTAATATGGTATTCAAGAGATGAATAAAAAAATGTCGATTAGTTAACTTCTGCTGGCTTTTGGCTATTTGTAACTCGCAATAACTCAATGACAGAGTCGCAAAGGCGCTGTAAGCTTGTAGTATAAATGCTTCCCCTGCTGACGACGCACCATAAACAAAAAATATGAGATTAGTGATCGCAAGCCTGTTTAAAAAAGAACTAACAGTACCAAGAATGTTGACTTTTGTACCATTATAGGTGGGCATGTGGGCTAGCTTTCTTTAATACGAAAACGAGAGACTCGCCACGCTGCCACCGGCAGCTTCCAAACATTAAGAGTAATAAGTCATTTACTAAGCGAAGCGGCGTCTTTCTGAAAATTTTGACGCCCGAGAAAAAAGTCGATCCAGAAAATAGAATTTCAAAACCTGCGTTTTCAAATTTATACTCCCAAGCCGGGGTATTGAGTAGGCAGACGTGATCCTCACGATATCCATTCCACCGAGAGCCATGCACCTTTGCACCAAACCCGTCTACGTTAGGAGTTGTTAAGATGACAAGTCCACAGTCAGATAATCGTGAAGAAACCTTTGCGAGGAAAGCATCAGGATTGTAGAGATGCTCAATAACCTGCGTCGAAACTATCAGATCAAACGTCTCTGAAACTTCGAAAGACTCGGCATCGGAGTTTATGATTTCTGCTTTTGGCACGATGTTGCGAATTTTGTCATTGAGTCTGTGATCTAACTCCACGCCTGTCAGCGTGGCGTTGGGGAATTTCTCCGATAAGGTCTGGAGTAAGTAGCCACTTCCGCAACCTACATCCATTATTGATAGCACCTGATGATCTCCATATCGTCTTACCTTTCGTAAAATGTCTCGAAATGTGAGTTTCCTCCATAATCTATGTAAGCGACCCACGGACTCGGCGTAGGGCGTGGGCTTATCGAAATTCACACTGTTTTGGGGAATTTTTTTCTTCGTATGGTCAATCATTTCTTGTCACCACTTCTGCAAATCCAGCCGCACTAATATCCAAATTTACTTCATTGCAAAAATCATTAGAGCGGCGTTGTCGATTGTTACGAATCAAATTAATGCTGCTCGATGTCTCAATTAACGCGCTCTTCAAACCCTCTAGTCCCTCAAAGACGATACCGTTGACTTGTGCGTGAACACGCTCTTTGGCTCCAACAGCGGCTGACACGAGAACATATAAACCCGCCGACAGTGCCTCCTCAACGACTATACCCCAAGCTTCGCGTTGTGACGGGACTACCAAAATATCAGTATCAGCAAAAAGTCTGTATAACTCGTTTAACTCGGCATGACCGTAAAACTCAATGTGACCTCCCATATCACCAGCTTTAGCCATCAACGCCTCACGCTCAGACCCCGTACCGACAACAGTCAAGCGGTAGCCAAGTGACAGCTCCTTCAAAGCAGAAAGCAACAAACTCACGTCTTTCCGCGGTATTAAGTCGCCAACGAATAGTAAACGCATTGCTCCCCTGCTTTCGGGGCAAGACGTCGAGATGCTCTTTGTTACACCATTTTTGAAGCGAACCGTATCAATGGTATCAACATACGAAAGGACTTTACCTTTAAAGCCATGATACTCCACGTACTTAGCCTGTGCTGTTCCTCCGCAGACAGCTACGTCATGAAGACGAATAAGAGCCTTCTTCAAGCGAAACAATATTCCGCGCTTATGGCCCACGCTATCAAGGCTAGAGCTTTTATTCCAAAAAACTGTACGCACACCTACTAACTTACAATATATGTAAGCGGGAAAATAAGCGAAGCCATATCCCTCAAAAACAACAATGTGCGGCTTCAATGAAATCAATCTAGGGAGCAAATCGACGGGAAAATCAATTGCGAGCTCTGAGCGCCGAAAATAAAACTTCACTGACTGAAGTATCGTATATTTAAAACGGAATAGAGGCGTGTGATCAATATGATTTCTATGAGTGGGCTTTCGTTTAATTATTAGAAATATAGGATCAAAACTCTGCACTTTCAATACTGAATACACTTTGTTGTAAAAATCTACTCTCCTGGGTATCACGTAAGGCGTGAGAAATATAATTTTCTTCATTTACCCCCCTCTGCATATCTTTTAACGCTAACAGTGTGACCATCAAAATATCTCTTCCGGGCCATTAAAGCCCCAAAATTTAGCCACCAAATAGCGGTGTTCTGAAAAGACCCAACAATAGTGTTTGGCTCAAAAATAGAAACGATTAATCCAGAAACAGCAATACCGAGTGAAGCACCATTCAAAAGCCTATAACTCTCGCAGCGACGTGATACTCTTAAAGCCAGAAATATCGGATACACCACTAAAAAAAAGGTTGCGAGGGCGGCAAAAATTCCTGCCTCGGCCGCGACTCTAAGATATAGGTTATGAACACTCCAAGGCCAACCATACTCTTGCAGCATTAGTGGTTGGACATTATCGAGGCCTATCCCAGTCAGTGGATTTTCTGCAATCAAGCGAGCTGCTAATTTATACTGCTCACTTCTCCCCGAGCTAGTCTCCCTCAAATCAAGCCCAGTCTCGAGTGACGATTTCATAAGCAAAACCACCAAATCATAGTTGTAAAAAATCAAGCTTGCGAAACCGGCTAATGTGATTACCAATAGTAGGACCTGAGATCTAAGTCGCCCAAACAAGAAAGTAATTGAGTAAATAGATAAAAGGCTTGCAAGTAACCCTGTTCTACCAATACTCGCGGCACTAAATAGGCCTGCTGCCATTAATATCACAAACCCAAAGACTTTCCCCCTAACTCCATCAGAGAATAAAAACATACAATAAGCAGTAGCAATAACAAATGATAAATGTATCGACCATTTATTCGATCTTGAGTTGAAGCCGGCTTCCAAAAGTGATTGGTCAAATGGGCTAATCGGGTTGCCCATTAAAAATACCGTTAAAACAATGGCGGCAAACAATGGGAAGAAGGAATATACGTATGTTTCAAAGATCCTTTCAACAATAGAGTTTGCATATTCATTTGTTTTGTACTGTATTGTTTTTAGAATAATTGAATAGCAAGCGAAAGAAAATGCAACCGACATCAAAAGATTGGTGATACTAACTACCACACCGGTAAAATTATTCGCCAGAAAGTATCCTGGAAAAAAAGAAGCATTGTAAATGATTAATATAATTAAAAATCTAAGCGCCCTCGTTTTATCAAAAAAATTATTTATACTCTTTAGGAATATTACTGATAGGAACACTCCGAGGAGGCAAAGCTTTAGTATAGAAATAAACGAGCCAGACAACCCGGGAAGCCAATAGATTCCCGATAACGCTGGGTAAATAGCAAGGGCCGTTAGCGCAATTTTTGACTTTACAGTATAAACCACGGTATGACCTTCAGCTTTTCAATTCCACGATATATATTATTAGATCGCACAAGACCGTAGCGAACTAAGTTCGATCCAGACTGGATTTCTAGTTACATCCAACGCACCTCTATACAGGAAATCATGAGAGTAGATGTAGATGTCCTCTGTAGGGATATTCATCCGCCCGTTCTCGCCCAAACCAGATGCTGCCTTATACTTAGGGAGCTGGCTTTTTGCTCCCGTTGTACGCCAATGCTCCGCTTGCTTGGCGGGCGTTCGATAAGCGCTGCCATGGTGCTTTGGACGTGAACTCCATGTAGATAGTTTGATTACAACGTTCAGAAATTAGCAACACCCATTGATCAATAGTTGTCGACTACAGGGCGTTTGGTAGCCCGGCCGTAGCGGTCTTCTAATCGAACTATGTCGTCCTCACCAAGATAGCTACCCGTTTGAATCTCAATGATTTCAAGTGGCAGCTGAGCCGCGTTCTCCAGTGCGTGCACCTCCCCTACAGGTATATATGTCGATTCGTTCTCCGCCAATAAGAATGTCTTATCACCTATTGTAACCTTTGCTGACCCTGAAACTACCACCCAATGTTCGGCGCGATGGTGATGCATCTGCACGCTGAGCTTGCCCCCGGGCTTCACGGTGATACGTTTTACTTGATACCGATCGCCGTGATCAACCGAGTCATACTTACCCCAGGGCCTATATACCTCCCTGTGATGCGCCCACTCAGACCGGCCCTCTTTCTTTAACTGCGACGCGATCATCCTCGCGTCCTGAACGTGATCTTTATTCGCGACGAGGACTGCATCCTTGGTGGAAACCACCACAACATTATCAAGCCCCAAGAGAGCCAAAAGTTTGTCGTCTGTCCTCACCAACGAATTTTTCGTATCAATAAGTATCGCATCGCCAAACGCAACATTGCCTGCATCATCTTTTTCAACCAGATCCCATATAGAGGACCAAGAACCGATATCATTCCAGCCGGCATCCAAGGGGACTACCACGGCATCTTTTGTTCTTTCCATGACAGCGTAGTCAATAGAGTCATTAGGGCAAGCCGCAAAGGCTTCCCTATCTATCCTTATAAAATCGAGATCGGACGATACGATACTAAAGGCGCGCTCACATGCGTCATAAATATCAGCTCTGTACGCCTTCAACTGAGTGAGGACGGTACTCGCCTTAAATAAGAACATTCCACTATTCCAGTAGTAGCTTCCGTCAGCAACATACTGAGCGGCCATATCAGCGTCAGGCTTCTCTTTGAAAGAAGAAACTTCATAGGCGTCTGCTATCGACGCACTGGTCTCTATATACCCATAGCCCGTATGTGGCTCAGTCGGCAAAATGCCAAACGTCACGAGCTTACCAGCTTCCGCGAGCGGCACGGCCTTCATGACAGCATCACTGAATGCCATTTGGTCGGCGATAACATGATCGGCTGCCAGAATTAATAGCAGCGGGTCATTTTCTTTTTCAGCGAGAGCCGCCAATGCAATGGCTGGCGCGGTATTGCGACCCACGGGCTCCAAAATGATCTTCCCAAGGGCATCAATTTCCCTGAGCTGCTCGGCCACAAAGAATCGATGTTCCTCGTTGCAGATAGTGATTGCCTCCGTGGTAGGCAAATCGGACAGCCGCTCAGCGGTCTGCTGGAGCATGGTCTTGTCACCATTTAACGACAAAAACTGCTTTGGGTGGCCTGCCCGAGAAAGGGGCCACAACCGGGTGCCCGAGCCACCGGCCATAATCACTGGGGTTATCATTTAATTCTCCTGCAGTTGTCAGATTGGTGCCCATTTACTAAACCTTTGGGGTGTGAACTTGGACTAGTCACGGCCAAACAAATCGCGCGTAAACACTTTTTCAGCCGCATCATTTAGGTCTTCATTCATTCGGTTTGAGATAATGACGTCTGCTAGCGCCTTGAATTCACTCAAAGAGCTCAGAACTTTTGAGTTGAAAAATGTGGACTCAGAATAAGTAGGCTCATAAATAACAACCTCAATGCCCTTCGCCTTGAGACGCTTCATAATCCCCTGAACAGCACTGGCCCTGAAATTATCAGACCCTTGCTTCATAACTAGGCGATAAATTCCAACCACTCTCGGGCGCATCCCAATTATCGTATCCGCAATAAAATCTTTGCGGGTCGAGTTCGACGACACAATTGCCTGAATAAGGTTCTGAGGCACACTTTTATAGTTGGCTAGTAGCTGCTTGGTGTCCTTAGGAAGACAATAGCCCCCATATCCAAATGACGGATTGTTGTAGCCGCCCCCGATTCGCTCATCGAGACAAACGCCGTCAATGATTTTTGCTGTGTCCACTCCCGCGGCCATGGCGTAGGAGTCGAGCTCGTTAAAGAACGACACCCGCATCGCAAGGTAGGTGTTCGCAAAAAGCTTCACAGCCTCAGCTTCAGTGGACGGCATAAACAATGTTTCCACATCTGTTTTTTCAGCCGCATCCAGTAACAACTTGGCAAATCGAGCACCTAACTCCTCTGAGCAACCTATGATGATTCGGGACGGACGCAAGTTATCGTGCAATGCTTGCCCCTCTCGAAGAAACTCCGGCGAAAAGACAATCCTATCGGTACTGCACACGCCCTGAAGTCGCTTAGTATGGCCCACGGGGACCGTCGACTTGATGACCACTAACGCGTCCTCGGCCAATTCAGTCGCTTGCATAACGACGGTATCCACAGCCCTCGTATCGAATCGGTTTGTGTCAGGGTCATAGTTGGTAGGTGTGGCCACCACCACAAATTCAGCGCCTGAATACGCCTCATCAACATTCAGGGTGGCGGACAAACTCAGGTCTCTTTCTTCTAAGAAAGCCTCAATGTCAGCATCAGCGACCGTCGACTCTCTGCGGTTTACCTGATCAACACGATCAGGGTCAATGTCGAGCACGGTGACGTCATTGTGCTGGGCCAGCAAAACGGCCAGCGACATACCCACGTAACCTGAACCAACGACCGTGACCTTTACTTTTTCAGGCATTCGTCACCACGCTACTTATCCCCTGAGAATTGATAAGCGCTGTTATCACTGCTTGTGCCAAGCCCAAGCGGACGCAAGAATGCTATCGATAGCGGTATATTGTGGCCTCCAGAGCAGTTCACGCTTTGCTTTTCTGCTATCAGAAACTAACCTCGCTGTATCACCCTCACGCCTTTCGTTTATCGAATATGAAATTTCTGACCGAGCAATTTTTTGGCATCCGTTTATTATTTCTAAAACGGAAAACCCATCGCCATTGCCCAAATTGAAAACCGAAAAACCACTATTATTTTTCATATACTCAATGCTTAGTAAGTGAGCGTGTGCGAGGTCGTTTACATGTATGTAATCACGCACACAGGTTCCGTCAGGTGTCGGATAGTCATTGCCGAAGACCGCTAACTTTTTCTCTCTAGAGGTCATTGCTTTGAAAACATTGGGAATCAGGTGCGTTTCAGGATCATGCGCCTCCCCAATCTCTCCCGATGGGTGAGCCCCCGCAGCGTTAAAGTAGCGAAGGCATGTGGCATTAAAATCATTGGCTGTACATATGTCTTCCAGCACTCTCTCAACCATTAACTTGCTTTGTCCATAAGGGTTAATTGGATTTTTAGGATGGTCTTCGGAGATCTTATGATCTACCGGATTTCCAAAAATCGCGGCCGTTGATGAAAAAACCAGGTTATTCAGCTCGATGCGTCGCATTACTTCAACGAGATTTAACGTACCCACTACGTTATTTCGATAATAAAGCTGTGGTCTCGATACAGACTCCCCTACCAATGATTTACCTGCAAAGTGAATGACACCGTCAAAGTCGCGCCCCTCCAATGATTGAAGCAATCTCTCCTTATCCAGTAAATCGACCTCTAAAACCTCAGATCCCGACACAGCCCAACGATGCCCGGTTGAAAAGTTGTCGAGGACAACAACCTCGTGGCCGGCTTCTTGCGCGAAACGAACCATATGAGAACCAATGTACCCAGCGCCCCCCGGAATAAGCAGCCTCATGCGGTTAACCTCACCGATCCATCAACTTTTTGATTCTGAAATTTGATAAGAGCCCTTATCAGCACTAGAAATCTGGTCGCGTTATTAGAGACTTAGAACGATGCAAAAAGGGCGAGCGCTTAGCCCGCCCACGTTCTTTTTTGACCAAATCCAACTGGATATGTGCTGACACCCTTTCTGAGGGAATTAAATTCAAAACCTCGCCCTCGGATCTGAGAACGGATAAGCGTCGTCTAGCTCACCTTTTAACTGCGCTATTTCGGCTTCAATTGCTTCGTACTCCTGCATTTTCCGCCGGAGGAATCTCGCCGTGATTTGGCTTTTTTCCTGGATGCCCTGAGGTGTGAGGATATAGGCATAGCCAAGTTTTCTAGAGGAACGCGTAAAGTTGCCTAGCTTGACAAACCCCATCTCAACCAGTGCTTTTAAGCAATAATTTACGCCGCCCAAGCTAACTCCGAGCTCTTTGGACAGGGCGCGTTGAGAGATTTCCGGATTACGAGCAATAACGCGCATGACGCGCAGCCGAAGCTCTTCGTTTGTTTGATTTGGTTCGCCTTGCTGGATTTGCATTTGGCTCGGTTCTCTATTCACACGCAGGCTGTTCAGACGCTGAACATGATAATCTTTCCCCAAGGAACTTACACGGATCTTTTTGTTCCTTGCGGATTAATTCGTGCTTCTACCGAAGATTGTCCCACTAAACCTGTGAAATGTAAGGGCAGATAAGGCGGTTACTTCTCTTCGACGCACCTTTGCAGCCATTGAGCCACAAATACGTGCACCGCGAGGTAGGCGATAAAGTAGGCGAACCAGAAATCTGTGCTGTGTGTCGCTACAACTCCAGATGTCACAAGGAACGCGGGCATGCCTGCGCTGATTAACGCTATCCCAACTCCAGTCAGGCTGTTTGCGATGATGTTCTGCATTCCTCGCTGAACCAGGCACTCATAGGCATAGTTGTGCATATGGTCGTTGCCAGCGCTGAAAGGCGACTCATGCCTAGCCAACCGAACTATCACGACCCGAATCATCTCGACACAGGGGTAGGCCAGCATTGCACCAAGAAACCAGAGGGTAAAATTACCTTTGGCGTAGAGTTCAAGTCCCAAAAACGCCACCAGTGACGACAGACCATAGGAACCAAAGTCGCCCAAGAAAATTCGTCCTGTCGTTAAATTGAACAACAGAAAAACTACGAGAGCCATGATCAAGGCCTGCAGGTGAAAATCGCCCTGGTACCAGTTTGCGACCAACAAAAAGGTGACGATCACCCCTCCCAGCAAACCGTTCGCGCCGTCGGCCATATTGCCCGCGTTAACAAAACCGGTCACCAACAACGAGCCGGCAGCCAAAAGAACTAGCGGTTGATTCAGTGCTTCTGGCAGCCAACTGTAGGCGGAAGCGGGCATGAAATCGGGGTTCGCGTACAGGGCCGCACAACTCAATAGCCCTACGAGAAGTAGCCGCAGCGCAGGCTTCAAGTGGTGGGCAAAGTCATCCCACAGACCTACCAACGCGATCAACAGAACGGGGGCTGCAAAACTTGACGTTGTAAGGTTGAGCTTGCTGGATACCCACCACCCTCTCTCGTCGTAAACCCCAAGTGCTTGTCCCCCA
>Ga0181566_10000671_pt1 | contig 27230 bp, 23 predicted proteins | sample 101ome_15_FD_133762 | JGI IMG/M metagenome (GOLD analysis project Ga0181566, IMG submission 133762) | Coastal salt marsh microbial communities from the Groves Creek Marsh, Skidaway Island, Georgia - 101402AT metaG (megahit assembly) | ecosystem: Environmental > Aquatic > Marine > Intertidal...
ACCGGTCACAAACCTATCGTTCTGATGGGAGGTGGAACAACTAAGGTTGGAGACCCGTCTTTCCGTGCCGATGAGCGGCCGCTGCTGGGCCCCGAACAAATCGACAGTAACATTGCCGGCATAAAGCAAGTTTTCGATTCATACATATCTTTTGGAAATGGTGAAACCGACGCCCTCTTGCTCAACAATGCTGAGTGGCTCGACGGGCTCAACTATCTCGATTTCTTGCGCGATATTGGGCGCCACTTTTCCGTTAATCGAATGCTATCGTTTGAAAGTGTGAAGTCGCGCATTGAACGCGAGCAATCGCTTTCTTTCCTAGAATTCAATTACATGATCCTACAGGCCTATGATTTCCTTGAATTGAATCGCCGTTACGGGTGCCTGCTCCAGATGGGTGGCTCAGATCAGTGGGGTAATATCGTCAACGGCATTGATCTTACGCGCCGCGTTCTTGATCACGAGATCTTCGGCCTCACATCACCGCTGTTGACGACCTCGGACGGAAAAAAGATGGGCAAGTCCCAAGATGGTGCAGTTTGGCTTAATGCATCGATGAAATCACCGTATGAATTCTGGCAGTTCTGGAGGAACACCTCCGACGCTGATACCGAACGATTCCTAAAGCTCTATACCGAGCTGCCCATCGAAGAGTGTACCAAGCTGGGTTCATTGGAAGGCGCGGAAATCAACGAAGCGAAGATCATTCTGGCCAACGAAGTGACAACCCTTCTTCATGGAGCCGACGCTGCGCATGCATCAATGAAAACGGCTAAGGAGGTTTTTGAAAAAGGCGGCGTTGGGGAGGAACTGCCAACGTTCTCACTGACAGCCAATGATGTTGGTGATGGTGTTTCCATTGTACAGCTGCTTGTGAAATCTGGGCTTGCATCATCGGGCAAGGAGGCAAAGCGTCTCATCGCCGACAACGGCGCACGCCTGAATGATGAGTTGATCTCAAATGCCGCCATGTTGCTTACTGTCGATCAGCTTCGTTCGTCAATCAAACTTTCAGCGGGGAAAAAACGGCACGCGGTGGTCTTTCTGGCGGACTGAACATAACCTTTTCGATAAAGCAGGTTTGCTCTTTTCCGGCAGATTTGAGGTTGTAGGGTGAGACAATGACAGGGACCATTCTATCGAGGTGCGAAGACAAGGGTCTGCGCATGACAGACCAGCGCCGAACCATTGCTTCGGTCTTGGAAGAGTCTTTGGATCATCCCGACGTTGAGGAACTCTATCGTCGCGCAAGCTCAATTGACGCCAAAATCTCACTTGCCACTGTGTATCGCACCGTCAAACTCTTCGAAGAGACAGGAATACTAGACAAACACGAATTCGGGGACGGCCGGGCAAGATATGAAACCGCGGATCGTGAGCATCACGATCATTTAATAGACATTGAAACCGGAGAAGTTATTGAGTTCGTGGATGCCGAGATTGAGCACCTGCAGGAAAAAATAGCGCAAAAGCTTGGTTTTGATCTAATCGGTCACCGCCTAGAACTCTACGGTAGAAGCAAAAAGAAATCCTCGGGGTGATCCCTTTACCTTTGCATTGAGCGCCGGTAACAGATCCATATCCCAAAACCGGACGTACCAATGGACAATCTGCGTGGCGCTCTACTCATGGTCATCTCTATGGCCAGTTTCGCCCTCGAAGACATGTTCATCAAGCTGATGCGAGAAACGTTATCGGCGGGGCAGATATTTATTTTTATTGGCTTGGGTGGCGCTGCCGCATTTAGCATCCTGATAATTAGTCGCGGCGAGGCGCCGATTGATCGCTGCCTGAGCGACAGACTAGTGCTGTTAAGGACCGTTTTTGAGCTGATTTCGAGCACGGGGTTTGTTGTTGCTCTAGCCTTTGTTCCGATCTCCTTAATGACAACAATTATCCAAGCGAATCCGGTGTTGGTTACATTGGGCGCGGCACTCTTTTTTGGTGAAGTCGTGGGAAGACGCCGTTGGACAGCGATTCTGCTTGGCCTCCTGGGTGTGCTGATCGTTCTAAGGCCTTGGGAAACATCATTCGACAACGCCGCTTTGCTCGTGATCCTAGGGGTCGTATTCCAAGCAGGCCGTGACTTGGTGACGCGACGGATCAAATCTAAAGTGGGGTCATTGCAGCTGTCGGTTTTTACACTTCTAGCGTTTGTTCCATTCGGGGCCATGCTAATGGTCGCGCAACAAACGCCTCCGGTAATGCCCAACAAGGAAACCATTATATATATTCTTGCGGCAATCGCGGTTTCGCTTCCCGCATTCTATTGCATCGTCGCAGCGATGCGGGTTGGAGAAATATCGTTTGTGGCTCCATTTCGCTACACACGCATCGTGTTCGGGCTTCTGATTGGCACGATGATATTCGGCGAAAAATTGGACGACATCATGCTTTTCGGTGCGGCTCTTATTGTCGGCTCTGGCTTCTATACCATCATCCGCGAAGCGCAGCTCCGCCAACGACCTTCTCATCCGCCGCGAACCAACGTATAACGCGCGCAGTTACCGCTAACAAAATGCTCTAGGAGTAGACATGAGTACTATCATCGACATTCACGCTCGCGAAATTTTGGACAGCCGAGGCAATCCCACGGTTGAGGTTGACGTGACACTCGAAGACGGCACATTCGGACGCGCCGCCGTCCCTTCTGGAGCATCGACTGGTGCATATGAAGCGGTAGAAAAGCGCGACGGCGATAAATCGCGTTATGGCGGCAAAGGTGTGCTGGATGCAGTAGCGGCTGTAAACGGTGAAATTGCCGAGGCACTGCTTAGCAATGATGCGACCGAGCAAGTGGAAATCGACGAAGTTATGATCGAGCTTGATGGCACGTCGAATAAGAGCCGCCTTGGAGCAAACGCAATTCTTGGCGTTTCGATGGCTATTGCAAAAGCAGCCGCAGAGTTCACTGCGCAGCCCCTCTACAGATATGTTGGAGGCACCTCGGCGCGCGTTCTCCCAGTTCCTATGATGAATATCATCAACGGCGGAGAGCACGCCGACAATCCCATCGACATCCAAGAATTCATGATAATGCCCATTGCAGCAGAAAATATTCGTGATGCAGTTCGCATGGGTGCGGAAGTATTCCACACCCTTAAGAAAGAGCTCTCCAATGCCGGCTTCTCCACGGGTATCGGAGATGAAGGCGGCTTCGCACCAGCGCTCGCCTCAACGCGTGATGCACTAGATTTTGTTCTCAAAGCGATCGAAAAATCAGGTTACAAGCCAGGCGACGACATCTGCCTTGCTTTGGATTGTGCATCGACCGAATATTTCAAAGGCGGCGTATACGAGATGACCGGCGAAGGTCTCAGCCTCTCACCAGAAGAGAACGTTGATTTCCTCGAGAGCCTTTGCAACGCCTATCCTATCATTTCAATCGAAGACGGCTGCTCGGAAGATGATTGGGATGGCTGGAAACTTCTGACGGAACGGCTTGGTGACAAAATCCAGCTCGTAGGTGATGATCTATTTGTTACCAACCCAGTGCGCCTGGCAGACGGAATTAGTAAGGGAGTTGGGAACTCCCTACTCGTAAAAGTAAATCAAATCGGCACCTTAACGGAAACTCTTAAAGCCGTCGATATGGCGCATCGTGCGAAATACACATGTGTGATGTCGCATCGCTCCGGTGAAACCGAGGATGCCACGATCGCGGACCTTGCCGTAGCGACCAATTGCGGTCAGATCAAAACAGGTTCGCTTTCTCGTTCGGATCGCCTCGCAAAATATAACCAACTCATTCGGATCGAAGAGATGCTCGGAACCAGCGCAGAGTTTGCCGGACGTTCGATCCTCAAGTAAGCGCTTTCCAATATGATCAACAATCGAAGGGGGGCGTTCAGGTGCCTCCCTTTTTTTCGATCATACTGCCGCTGTAAAAACCTTAATTTTAGGGATCAAACCTATCAACGAAACGCAAATGAGCAAACGATTTCTCACCCAACTAACAGAAGAGGATCAAGTGTTACTCGGCGTAAGCCGTCCGGCACCTTTTGCATTTGCCGACAAGGTTAGGTTCGCAGAACTGGATCCACTCAATCATGTGAACAATGTTGCCTATCAGATCTGGTTCGAAACGGCTCGGGTGCAGTATTTCACTGCCTGGGGCCTTTCGAATTACCGGCACGACGGCACGGAACCGCTACTGGTCATTCGGAGGGGTGAGACAGATTACCTCAAAGAGATGAAGCAAGGCGAAGAGTATGTCGTGACCTGCCGAACCATCGCATACAGAAAAACGTCGTTCACCATACAAAATGAAATATGGAGCAACGGCCGTTGTTGCACGGTCTACCACGGGGTGGTCGTGCTACTCGATCCAGCGACCAATGAAAAAATGCCGCTTCCGGATGAATTCAAGAAGAAAATAACCAAAATTGATGGCGCTCGGTTCACGCCGTCGCAATAAAAATGAGGCGGCAGAAGCCGCCTCAGTTTCGCCGTTCAGGCTCACTTATATGTACCGCTCGGTGTTTCTGCCTGCGGCCTGAACGTCGGCGGTGCGGGCGCACCCGCACCTGACCCTTAGCTACATCCCGAGGTGGAACCACAGGTGTTGCACTTCATACACGTTCCGTTGCGGACCAATGTGTAGTTTCCACAGTCTCCACACGGATCACCTTCGTATCCTTGCATCTTCGCTTTGTCCCTTGCGGACATCTCGAGCGTCGCAGTGGATGTCGAAACGACTGTGCTGGCAGCCACTTCGGCGGCGCCAAGATCCGTTTCAACCGCTGCAACGCTCCCTTGTAGAACCATCAACTCTTGAGGTAGGCGCTTTCGCAGATAGCCAGTAGATGAAATCTGCTTCAATACCTCGAGTGAACGCGATGCTGCGTTCTCACTCGGCGCCGATACGTTGGACACACCTTCTTCCTCGCCACGGCCGATATCGTCAAAGGTCGCACCCTCAGGTTTCACATGTGCAAGGTCGGTTCGGTCAAGATACGACACGGCAAGTTCACGGAAAATATAGTCAAGAATTGAAGTCGCATTCTTGATCGAGTCGTTGCCTTGAACCATGCCTGCAGGCTCGAATTTTGTGAATGTGAAGGCATCAACAAATTCTTCCAGCGGAACGCCGTATTGAAGACCGACGGACACCGCGATGGCAAAGTTATTCATCATCGCCCGGAAGCCGGCACCTTCTTTGTGCATATCGATAAAGATTTCGCCCAGCGATCCGTCACTATATTCACCCGTACGGAGGTACACCTTGTGCCCTCCAACAATGGCTTTTTGAGTATAGCCTTTGCGACGTTCCGGAAGTTTTTCCCGATGAGCACGCACGATCTCTTTGACTATGATCTTCTCAACAACTTTTTCAGCCAATGTGGCAGCCTTCGCAGTCGTCGAGCCGGACGCAAGGATTTCAGCCGCTTCCTCGTCATCTTCGACCAAAGCCGCAGCGAGGGGCTGGCTCAATTTCGATCCGTCGCGATACAGGGCATTAGCCTTCACACCCAACGACCATGACAGTTCGTAGGCCTTCTGGCAGTCCTCGATCGTTGCGTCATTGGGCATGTTGATCGTCTTGGAGATCGCGCCGGAAATGAACGACTGCGCGGCGGCCATCATGGTGATATGACTATCGACACTCAGGAACCGCTTGCCGCGTTTGCCGCAGGGATTTGCGCAGTCGAAAACGTGGTAATGCTCTGGATCAAGATGCGGCGCGCCCTCAAGGGTCATCGTCCCGCAAACATGATCGTTGGCGGCGTCGATTTCCGCCTTCGAGAAACCAAGATGACGGAGCAAATCGAACGTGGGATCATTAAGCTTTTCAGCCGGAATGCCCAAGGTTTTGGTGCAGAAATCCTCCCCTAGCGTCCATTGATTGAACACAAATCGGATATCAAAAGCCGACTTTAGCGCCGCTTCGACTTTGTCCAGTTCGCGTTGCCCAAAACCATGCCCTAGAAGCGCTGTATGGTTGATGCTGGGTGCCTGTCCGATGCTGCCATGGCCGACAGCGTAAGCGACAATCTCTTCAATCTCGGACGAGCGATATCCAAGTTTCTCAAGCGCCGCAGGAACAGAGCGGTTGATAATCTTGAAGTACCCACCGCCAGCAAGTTTTTTGAACTTCACTAGGGCGAAATCAGGTTCGATGCCCGTGGTATCACAATCCATGACCAAGCCGATGGTACCCGTAGGCGCAATCACTGTGGCTTGGGCATTTCTGAAGCCGTTCTTTTCACCAAGACGAAGGGCTTCGTCCCAGCTTTCTTTCGCGATCTGGACGAGGCGCGCATCAGGGCAGTTCTTTTGATCCAGCGGCACGGGCTTCACGGCGAGCGCTTCGTATCCACTTGTTTTGCCGTATGCGGCGTTTCTGTGGTTTCTGATCACGCGCAACATGTGCTCCTTGTTGCGCTCGTACCCTGCAAACGGCGACAGCTCGCCAGCGATCTCGGCCGATGTTGCATAAGACACACCTGTCATGATCGCAGTGAGCGCGCCGGCCAGCGCACGACCTTCATCACTGTCGTAGCCGAGTCCCATGTTCATCAAGAGCCCGCCAATGTTGGCATAACCCAATCCGAGAGTTCGGAAATCATATGAACGCTGCGCAATTTCCTTCGATGGAAATTGAGCCATCATGACCGAAATCTCGAGGGTCAACGTCCACAGCCGCGTCGCGTGCATATAGTCGTCTACGGCGAACTCACCGTCCTTGTGGAACGCAAGAAGATTCATCGAGGCAAGGTTACATGCAGTGTCGTCGAGGAACATGTACTCCGAGCAAGGGTTGGAGCCGCGAATCTCACCGTCTTCTGGGCAAGTGTGCCAAGAGTTCACGGTATCATGGTACTGGATACCTGGATCCGCACAGGCCCAAGCTGCGTGACCGACCTGTTCCCAAAGGTCACGCGCTTTGATCGTCTTAGATACTGTACCGTCGCGGCGATTAACCAACTCCCAATCCGCATCTTCGCGCACCGCTTGCAAGAAAGCATCGGTTACTCGGATAGAGTTATTGGAGTTTTGGCCGGAAACTGAGTTGTAAGCTTCGGAGTCCCAGTCTGTGTCATATGTTGGGAACTCAATGCTCGAATAGCCCTGTTTAGCATAGTCGAGTACCCGCTTGATGTATGTTTCGGGGATAGCGACACGCTTTGCCTCGCGAATTGCCTCTTTCAAGTTGGCATTCGTGTTTGGGTCAGCGGCATGCTCAAGAGCGCCATCCCAGCTTTTGATCGCAGAGAAGATATCGTTCAGCCGTAGCTCGTGCATCTTTGAACCGGCGACTATCGATGCCACTTTTTGCTCTTCGATCACCTTCCAGTTGATGAAATCCTCAATATCGGGGTGATCAGCATCGACGATGACCATTTTCGCCGCACGGCGGGTCGTGCCACCAGACTTGATAGCGCCAGCAGCGCGGTCACCGATCTTGAGGAAACCCATCAGGCCAGAGGATTTGCCTCCACCGGAGAGGTTTTCTCCTTCTCCGCGCAAGCTCGAAAAGTTTGTTCCGGTTCCCGAGCCGTACTTAAACAAACGCGCCTCGCGCACCCAGAGATCCATAATGCCGCCGTCATTGACCAAATCGTCAGCGACCGACTGGATGAAACATGCGTGCGGCTGCGGGTGCTCATATGCACTATTGGACTTAACGAGTTTGCCGGTTTTGTAGTCAACATAGTGGTGACCTTGTGCCGGGCCATCTATGCCATATGCCCAATGCAGACCCGTGTTGAACCACTGCGGGCTGTTGGGTGCGGCGCGTTGCGTCGCAAGCATGAAGCGCATTTCGTCAAAATAGGCGCGCGCGTCTTCTTCTGAAGAGAAATAGCCGCCCTTCCAGCCCCAATAGGCCCAAGCACCCGCCAAGCGATCAAAAACCTGCTTCGCCGAAGTTTCTCCGCAGAGCTCTGCGCCTTCAGCCGGAACCGATCGCCATAGAAACTCCGGAACGCCCTTTTCTTTGACTTTCTTGACAGCGGTTGGGACGCCGGCCTTCCGAAAATACTTTTGAGCAATGACATCAGACGCCACTTGGCTCCATTTTTGCGGGACTTCGCATTCGTCTAATTTGAAGACGATTGTACCATCTGGATTGCGAATCTCTGATGATACAGTTCGGAACTCGATGTCCGCGTATGCATCCTGCCCGGACTTTGTGAAGATACGTTCAATTTTCATCTCGATTCGCCTCTTTATTGGCTTCCCAACTCAACAGACCCAGTTGGGCCTAAACAGCGCCGATGCCTTTGACCCACGCAGGAGCAAGCGCCCGTACTCATGCACGAGTGACGAACGCAAAAACTCGCGCTCGACAACAAAACGGGATTCGCCCCCTGCGCCGTCGTGATACTATATATTGTAGACTTTCGATCGGCCCGCACAACATCGCCCAACTAGGTATAGTGGGTCAACGGGTTTTTTGATCTATATTTGGGAAAAAAATCTTGACCCCAACAAAAACCAGCAAAAATCGATGGTCGTTGATTCAGCGCACTCCATGAACACACGGCAAACGTGCAAGCTGTTCGATGTCAGCAACCGACAACCGCCAATTTTCTGTTATTTTAGATGAGGGAGGGGGTGATGGTCGGGGCGAGAGGATTCGAACCTCCGACCTACGGTACCCAAAACCGTCGCGCTACCAGGCTGCGCTACGCCCCGACGAGGCTTCCTTAAGGGCCATCGCCAGAATTGAAAAGACTTAATCGCAATCTTCCGAAGAATTTGAAGTGAACGCAGGGTGAAGCAACAAATCCCCGGGCGCCAACTGCAACTTTTCAACTTCTCCGGCGTTGAGCTCAAGCACCCCGAGGACGTCAGTTCCACCGTCAATTACCGTTTCATCATGCGGGACTGCTTGTTCGTGAATGTGCCGAACAGTTCCGTCACGCCCAGCAAAAACCATATCTAACGGGATGTAGGTGTTCTTCATCCAGAACCGCGCCGTTTGCGGCTCGGAGTATACAAAGAGCATACCTTCATTTGCAGGCATATTCTGCACATACATCAAACCCCGGGCACGGGTCTCGGGGGTATCAGCCAGACGAACGGTATATGCGGTTTCGCCTGCCTGTGAGCGAACGACGACAGTCTCCACATCGCAAGTGCCCGCATTTTTTGCAGCAGCTTGCGCCACAACAAAAGCGTAGATCGCGGTCACAGCGATTATCCGATGGATGCGAATTCCCACCCTAGAACCTCAATAGCCATTTTGCCGCGGTTGCCATCGATAACCCTCATTGCGACAGCTTCACCCGGCTGCAAATCAGCCAGCCCAGATCTGCGCAATACTTCAATATGAATGAAGATATTCTCTTGATTGCCGAAGACATTGCCAAAACCAAAACCTTTGGTTTTATCAAACCACTTCACACGCGCTGGCTGAAGTTGGGTATCTCGATAAACGTCTTCCGACAATTGAGCCAAATCATCGATACCAGAGGAGCCATCCCGCTCAGGAGGACGTTTGATATCGAGTATTTCGGTCGCCTGCATTCCCCTCTCGGTAAACTTTGCTACCAATACTATAGCAGCCCCATCGCAAACAGAGCTCTGGCCAAAGTTGCGCAGAACATTCGCGTGAAGAAGGATGTCCTCTGATGAGTCATCCGCAACTACAAACCCAAATCCTTTACCAGGATCAAACCACTTAACCGTACCCTCGATGCGAGCCGCATCCGATTGATTTTCGGTTGTCATAACTGTCCCTCTGAGCAGCATGGACCTGCTCTACAGACACAGAAAAAAAACGTCCGCGCCGGAAATTGCAAGGTAATTCCCATCAAAAAAAGAATTTCAGGTATCGACGCTACGGATTAAGACGACAGATCTCCCAATTTTCCGATGGATCTGATGTCTTCCACCGGAAGCGATCGTGAAGCCGAAACTCACCATCTGCCCAGAATTCAAACTCAAGAGGAATAATCTTGTACCCCCCCCAAAAGGGAGGTCGCTCAGGGTTGAGGCCTTTCTGAGTTGAAATTTTTGCAACCTCAGCAATCAGACTCGACCGCGACTTAAGCGGCTCGGATTGCCGCGATGCCCAAGCACCGAGCCGGCTTTTGAGCGAGCGCGATCTAAAATACTCGTCAGCAGCAGGACCATCCTCTTTCGTCACCACTCCCCTTACCCGCAACTGTCGACGCAAGCTCTTCCAGTGCAACACCAAGGCGGCTTTCCCGTTTGCATCAAGCTCTTGGGCTTTTTGACTGCCGTAGTTGGTATAGAAGACGAACGCTTCATCGGTGATAACTTTTAGGAGCACCATTCGGACATTTGGCAAACCGTCTCGATCAACGCTGGCAAGCGCCATCGCATTCGGGTCGTTTAGTTCGGATTTTTCCGCTTCCGCGAGCCAATTTCGAGAAATCTCGAAAGGGTCGTTGCCCGCAAATATACCTGTTCTGTCAGCCAATTCTGTGTCTCCAAACAAAAGCACCAAAATCCCGATAGCCTCTTGGACTTGATGCATTTCTGTCAATCGCCTAAACCGGAACGAAATATCGCCAACACGGCAAAAGGGGACATCAATGTCAGCAGGTCTGATGCACGGAAAACGTGGCCTAATAATGGGGCTAGCGAATGACAAGTCAATCGCATGGGGTATTGCGAAAGCCTGCGCAGATGCTGGTGCTGAACTTGCGTTCTCCTATCAAGGCGAAGCGTTGAAGAAACGTGTGGAACCTCTGGCCAGCAGCGTTGGTTCTGATCTCGTGCTGCCATGTGATGTGGCTGACATGGAAAGCATCGACGCCCTCTTCGAAGGGCTGGAAAAAGTCTGGGGGCATCTAGATTTCGTCGTCCATGCCATTGGTTTTTCGGATAAGAATGAGCTTCGCGGCCGCTACGTCGACACCAGTCGCCAGAACTTTCTCACTTCGATGGACATTTCCGTCTATTCATTTACCGCCGTTGTAAAACGGGCAGAGCGGCTTATGACAGACGGAGGGTCTTGCGTAACACTGACTTACTACGGCGCCGAACGGGTCATGCCTCATTATAATGTGATGGGGGTCGCAAAAGCTGCTTTAGAAGCATCTGTCCGGTATCTGGCAGAAGATCTCGGAAAGGATGGTATTCGCGTGAACGCCATTTCGGCGGGGCCGATCAAAACTTTGGCTGCATCTGGAATCGGAGATTTCCGCTATATCCTCAAATGGAACGAGTATAATTCGCCCCTTCGAAAGAATGTTTCAATTGAAGAGGTGGGTAAATCCGCACTCTATCTGCTCTCGGATCTCTCATCCGGCGTTACTGGCGAAACCCATCACGTCGACGCAGGCTATCACGTCGTCGGCATGAAGGCCGTCGATGCACCTGACATGAACAAGTAGTTCTCTAGTGTCGCTCGCAGCGTTCTGGACAATCGTACTCATCCATCTGGCGGCTGCAATAAGCCCCGGGCCTTCTTTCGTTGTTTCCGCTCGCTCCGCAGCGACACAAGGTTTCCAATACGGTGTCGCCCTCGCCGTAGGGTTCGGTTTGGGCGCGCTGCTCTGGGCCACGGTCGCGTTAGCAGGCATTTCACTTGTCTTTGAGTTGGTTCCAGGGATTCATCACGCTTTGAAAATCACTGGTGCCGGATTTCTTTTCTATCTGGCTATTCGCATGTGGTTCTCGGCAACCGAACCAGTCGAAATGCAGAGAATCTCACGCGCGAGCAGAACGAAATTTGAAGCATTCCGTCTAGGATTTTGGGTCTTTGCGACAAACCCAAAACCGGCGGTTTTCTTTGGAGCAGTGTTTGCGGGCCTCGTTCCGACCGACGCGCCATTACCTTGGCTGGCGGCGATTGTCTCGGCTGTATTCATCAATGAAACAGGATGGTATATCATTGTTGCACGGGTGTTCTCGCTCCCCCGCGCTCAACAGATTTACCTGAAAATGAAAACAACATTTGACCGAGTGTTTGCGGGTGTCCTCGCGATATTGAGCATTCGGCTCGTATCTAGCTAGCTGGAGGTTTCAATGGCTGACCGTCTCCCTCATGAAAAGGGCTTTCATGTAAGTTGGGATCAAATTCATAGAGACAGCCGTGCGCTTGCTTGGCGTCTTGATGGAAGAGGCCCGAACAACGGTGAATGGAAGGCCGTTGTGGCGATCACCCGTGGTGGTATGGCACCGGCGATGATCGTCAGCCGAGAACTGGGAATTCGAACCGTTGATACGATCAGCGTAAAAAGTTACGACTACCAGAACCAGACAAAGGCCGAGGTACTGAAATCACCCGACAAAGACATGATGGGTGATGGCGAAGGTATCCTGATTGTCGATGACCTTGTGGATACCGGCAAGACGTTGGAGCTTGTCCGCCAACTTTATCCCAAAGCTCACTTTGCGACCGTCTATGCAAAACCCAAGGGTGAACCAATGGTTGATACATTCATTACAGGCGTAAGTCAGGACACATGGATCTTCTTCCCTTGGGATATGGCCTTACAATACGTTGAGCCATATCGCGGCAAAGACTGACCAATAGTACTCGCGACAACTTCGGTAGCACAGAGATTTTCTGATTTTCTCGTAGCCTTTTCGGGGCTGCAAAACTCCGTTGCGGCGCTTGCGATTAACGTCGGGGCCGCATATTCAAGTGCTGCGGTGATGTAGGCCGATCAACATTAAGAAAGAGCAAGGCATCAAGATGGCAAAGAAGACAGGCGGAAAGATTTTTCTTTGGATCATAATGGGATTGCTCTTCTTCGGTTTGGTTGGCTTCGGCGCAACGGGACTGACAGGAAACGTCAGATCGGTCGGAACCGTTGCGGGCCATGAAATCTCCATAAATCGTTATGCACGCGAACTTTCTAGCCAACTTCGCGCATTCGAGGCCCAAGCCGGTAGCTCGATTAGCTTCGTCCAAGCGCAACAGTTTGGTTTGGACAGGCTTGTCTTGGATCAGCTGATACTTGAGCGCGTACTGGATGACCAAAACAACAAGTTCGGCCTCTCCGTCGGGGATCAAAATGTTCGCGATCAGATCCTCACCATCGCTGGCTTCCAAGACCTGAGCGGGAACTTCAGTCGCGAAACTTATCGTGATGCCTTAGACCGCATGGGTGAGAGTGAAGAGAGCTTCGAAACCTCGCTGAGGGATGAAATCTCACGGACAATTCTTCAGGCAGCCGTGCTGGCGAACGTACCCACGTCGGAAACCTATCGCTCACTGTTGATCGAATTTGCGGGGGAACGCAGAACTGTCACTTGGGCCGAACTGGATGCAGGCTCTCTGGATGAGCCCCCCGCCCAACCTAACGGAACGGATCTGCAGACCTTCTATGATGAGAACCCTGATCAGTTTATGGCCCCAGAGGCGCGCGAAATAACTTACGCGATTCTAACGCCTGATATGCTGCAGAGCAGTCTTGATGTTGACGCTCAAAGCGTCGCAGCGCTCTATCAGGAACGGTTTGACGAATTTAACCAACCAGAAAAAAGAATTGTCGAACGGCTAGTCTTTTTCGATATGGAAGAGGCAAACACCGCTTTTGAGCGTTTGACTTCTGATGATCTCACTTTCGAAGAACTTGTCGTGGAGCGAGGCCTCTCACTGTCCGACATTGACCTGGGGGATATTACTAAGGGTGATCTTGGCGCTGCGGGAGAAGTTGTATTTGCCACCGACCTTCAGGGCATCACTCCAGCGATCGAAACTGACCTAGGCAGCGCCATATTCAGAGTCAATGCAATCATCGACGCCCAGAGCCAGTCTCTTGAGGAAGTCGCAGAACAGCTAGAAAGCGAGATAGCCATGTCGCGCGCGGTGCGGCTTATCGATCAAGAGCGAGAAGCAATCTTGGACCTCCTGGCTGGTGGTGCAAAACTTGAAGATATCTCCGAGCGCACTCCGATGGAAATAGGGACACTCGTGTGGAGCGAAGGAAGCACCGACGGTCCTGCAAAATATGATAGTTTCCGTACCGTTGCCGCAACGACCGAACCTGGTGATTACCCTGACATCGAAGACCTGTCTGATGGCGGAATTTTTCTTCTGAGAGTCGATCAGGTGATTGCGCCCAAAATGAAAAATTTTGACGAGATTCAAGAAGAAATATCGGAGAAATGGGTCGCAGCGGAATTGCAAAGTGCCATCGCCAAGAAGGCGTCGGAACTGGTAGAACAAATACTGCCTCCCTCCAACTTCGAAAGCTTCGGTCTGAATGCAAACCAAGAATCCGATCTCACAAGACGAAGCTTTGTTCCCGGAACGCCCCCTGAGTTTGTCACTGAGGTATTCGCCGCTGAATTAGGTGAAGCATTTGTCATCAACGCTGGCGACAGTCACTTAATTGTACGGGTCGAGGGGGTTGCTGCTCCAGACCTTGAAGACCCAGATGTGCAGACATTGGCTCGCACTTTGGCAGACCGACAAGCGAATTCGGTTGCGCAAGATCTTTTCGAGCGCACCACCTCCGCGCTTAGAAGAGAGGCTGATATCCGAATTGATGAAGCTGCTGTTCGTGCCGTGCACGCCAATTTCCAGTAGGTCGCCAATGTCAATTCAGCCATCATTTGACGAATTCGCCACGGCCTACTCTGCGGGCCAAAATCAGGTCGTATTCACGCGCCTGGCAGCAGATTTGGACACACCGGTTTCGATCATGTTGAAGCTTTCTGCCGCTGGACAGAATGCTTTCATGCTCGAAAGTGTAACAGGGGGAGAAGTGCGTGGCCGATATTCAATCATCGGGACGAACCCTGATTTAATATGGCGGTGCAATGGGAAAACTTCTGAGATCAATCGTAATGCACAGAAAGATTTGGAAGACTTCCTAGCCGAAGACGACCATCCTCTTGAAGCATTCAGAAAATTGCTTGCCGAATGCAGCATGACGCTACCCGACGACCTCCCAGCAGCGTCTGCCGGTCTTTTTGGATATCTCGGATACGACACTATTCGCTTGGTAGAAAATATCCCCAGTGCAAATCCTGACCCTATCGGAGTTCCAGACGGAATATTTCTTCGCCCTTCGATCATCGCAGTAGTCGATGGCGTAAAGGGTGACGTAATCGTTGTGGCACCAGTCTGGGCGAGCCAAGAGGCTGATGCCGAGATCGCATATGAGGAAGCATGCCGAAGAGTGAAAGAGGCGCAAAAATCACTTGAGAAACCGCTTCCTTCCTCCGGCCGAGAACTGAAGAAAACGAGTGACAGTTCGCTCACAACTTCGAATTTTACAAAAGACGAATACATCGCCGCAGTTGAACGTGCGAAAGACTATATTCGAGCAGGAGATATATTTCAGGTCGTGCCCGCACAAAGGTGGACGCAAGACTTTCAATCCCCACCCTTCTCGCTTTACCGGTCACTTAGACGAACCAATCCGTCACCCTTTATGTTCTATTTCAATTTTGGTGACTTTCAGGTTATCGGCGCCAGCCCCGAGATTCTGGTACGGGTTTTCGGAGACGAGATAACCATTCGCCCAATTGCCGGCACCCGCCCCCGTGGAAAGACCCCACAAGAAGACCTCGAAAACGAGCGAGAATTACTTGCTGACAATAAAGAACTCGCGGAACACCTCATGCTTCTGGATCTGGGCCGGAATGATGTCGGCCGGGTAGCGGAGATTGGGACGGTCAAGCCAACCGAAGAATTTGTAATCGAACGATACAGCCATGTAATGCATATCGTCTCAAACGTCGTCGGCAAGCTTGCTCCAGAGCACGATGCTCTCTCAGCGTTTTTTGCGGGAATGCCTGCTGGTACAGTCTCCGGAGCGCCGAAAGTGCGCGCGATGGAAATAATAGACGAGCTAGAGCCGGAGAAGCGCGGCGTTTATGGAGGCGGTGTCGGTTATTTCTCTGCAAACGGCGATATGGATATGTGTATTGCCCTTCGCACCGCTGTTCTAAAAGATGGCAATCTTTACATCCAAGCTGGTGGGGGCGTTGTTTTCGACAGTGATCCCGAAGCAGAATTTATGGAAACAGTTCACAAGTCCAATGCGATCAGGCGCGCTGCGGAAGAAGCTTCAATGTTCGACGATGGTTTGACACAGAACTAGTCGGTACGCTCAGCGCTCTCTTTCGAAACTGAACGCCAGAAGTCAGGTCAGATATTCGGTTGGATCGACGACCTGTGCGATATGGAAGGCTTCCCGTCGCTCAATGCAGGTTCCGCACCGGCCGCAATGCTTTTCTAGCCCTTTATAGCAAGACCAAGTGCGATCGAAGGGAACCCCAACTTGGTGTCCTTGCACGACAATATCCGACTTACTTTGCTCAGCAAATGGAGCATACAGCTTTACCGAGGAATACTCTCCTAACGCCTCATTCTGCATCATCTGAAAACTTGACAAAAACGCGGGGCGGCAGTCTGGGTAGATAAAATGGTCACCGCCGTGCACGGCAATAGCGACGGCATCAAGCCCTCGCGCCGATGCAGCGCCAAAGGCTACTGTCAGCATGATCGCGTTGCGATTAGGTACTACGGTTGCCTGCATGTTGTCTTGTTCATAACGGCCGTCAGGTACCTCCAAATCGCCAGTCAGGGCGGACCCCGACAGCAGCGCCCTCAAACCGTTGAAATCAACAAGATCAAACGAGCACCTGAGTCGATCTGCCGTAGCAGCCGCGAATTCCAGTTCTATTCTGTGCCTTTGTCCGTAATCGAACGAAATAATCCCCGAAAGTTCGAAGTTTTCAGCAATGAGGTGCGCCAGACAAACTGAGTCCAAACCACCAGAACATACAACCAAAGTTTTCATCGGTGTCCCCAAAATAAAGAGGCGCAAGCAAATGCTTGCGCCTTCAATATCATCATATCTTTCTAGTTAGCCTCTGGCGCGGCCTACCAACTTCCAAATGCCGGGGATAAGAAGTGCTGCCAGCCCAATTTTCAACGCGTCGCCGATCAAGAAAGGAGTGAGACCCCAAGACAAGACCTGACCAAAAGACGCCTCGCTGTACAAAACCGCAAGCCATGCAAGGCCAGGGAGGTAAATGAGGGCATTAGCACCAACTAGGCTCAACGCGGTGCCCGAGAAAGTACGGTCCCAGCCATTTCTAGCCGCCACACCCAGTGCAACTGTCGCTAGGGCATAACCGACCAAATAGCCACCTGTGCCTCCCATCATGTATGCAAGGCCACTGGCCTCTGCCGATGAACTTGCAAAAACGTCAAAACCAAGAGCGCCCACCAAAAGATATGCCGCTACCGTTGCAAGCCCAAGGCGAGGCCCGTAAGCGACCCCAAGCGTTAACACTGCGAAAGTTCCCATCGTGATCGGGACAGGCCACATCGGTACCTTGATTTTGGCCGCAATCGCGAGCGCCAGAATACCCACAACGATCAAAGCTACTTGTTTGACGCGAAGTCCAGCACCTTGAGACGGGCCTAAAACATCGATGAGGACTTTTTCGTTAAGTGCGAGGGTCATTGGACGCTCCCTTTCTGATATGTTTCCGTTTTCTTGCCTCACAAACATCGCGGAGGCAAGTCTGGTTGCGCAATCAACTCTGCGCGTCGAATACGGAAATCGACCGATAATCCTTTCGTGGACCTTTGACCTCCCATGTCATTGTCCATTTCCTCCACTTACGAAAGTCATATTTGACGTCATAGACATCAGGCCCACAGAGATGTCTCGTCCCCCTACTCTCGGAGCTCGGGTGAAAAGAATGAAATGGCGAACCGTCGGAATAGGAGACAAAAACTTCACCTTCGTCAAAGCTCCAGCGATATTCGCGAGTCGCCGTCATCGGCTTCTGATCGGGTAAGAAAAGCTCGCCAGTTTCGACGTAACCCAATGTATTGAACCCTTGGTCAGTGAAGCGAGCAAGACCAGTGAAGCGTACCTCATGATTAAGCATCCTGTCGAGTATCCGGCGCTCAATGCGCCAGTCGCCGACAAAGTCATGTTGTTCAAGGAGGTGCACGAGTTCGCTCTTAGTCGCAGAAAAGCCATCGACCGAGATCTCTATATCAACGGAAAATTTGGCACAACGCTTGTCCCTTTTTTTTCTGCCGCGTATAGCCAAGCGAAGCCAAGCCATACCACTCGAAAAAAGAAAGTATTCTGATGATACCGCGCTACGCTCGCTCTGAAATGACGCAAATCTGGGAACCCGCTACGAAGTTCAGAATTTGGTACGAGATCGAAGCACATGCCTGCGATGCACAGGCTCAGCTAGGAGTGATCCCAGAAGCAAACGCAAAAGCTGTATGGACTGCTCAGAATACAAATTTCGACGTTGAGCGGATTGATGAAATCGAAGCTGTTACCAAACACGATGTGATCGCATTCCTCACCCATCTGGCAGAAATCATTGGCAACGAAGAAGCCCGCTTTGTCCACCAAGGGATGACATCGTCAGATGTTCTGGATACGACGCTCAACATTCAGTTGGTCCGTGCAGCCGACATACTGCTCACCGATATGGACCGGCTGCTTGCTGCGCTGAAGAAACGCGCCTTCGAACACAAAGAAACCGTGCGTATCGGACGCTCGCATGGAATTCACGCCGAACCGACAACGATGGGGCTCACATTCGCGCGCTTCTACGCTGAGATGGATCGAAATAAAGCCCGTCTCCAAAATGCGCGGAAGGAAGTCGCTACTGGTGCCATCTCAGGGGCGGTTGGCACTTTCGCCAATATTGATCCATTCGTAGAAGAGCACGTCTGTCGTAAACTAGGGCTGGAACCGGAACCAATTTCCACACAGGTTATTCCGCGCGACAGACATGCGATGTTTTTCGCAACACTCGGCGTGATTGCGTCATCAATTGAGAATGTCGCAATCGAAATCCGCCATATGCAACGAACTGAAGTACTTGAGGCCGAGGAGTTCTTCTCCAAAGGGCAAAAAGGTTCTTCAGCGATGCCGCATAAGAGAAACCCAGTTCTGACCGAAAACCTCACGGGCCTCGCCCGGCTCGTGCGGATGACAGTCATACCAGCCATGGAAAATGTAGCTCTCTGGCATGAGAGAGATATTTCGCATTCATCCGTCGAAAGAGGCATAGCGCCGGACGCAACTGTGACGTTAGATTTTGCGCTCAACCGTTTGGCAGGAGTCGTTGAAAATCTGGTAATTTACCCAGAAACGATGCTGGCCAACATGAACAAATTCAAAGGTCTTGTGATGTCACAGCGCGTTCTGCTCGCTCTAACTCAGGCGGGCGTAAGCCGTGAAGACGCCTATCGACTTGTACAAAGAAACGCGATGAAGGTGTGGGAAGAAGGGGCGGATTTTCGCGAACAATTACTTGCCGATCCTGACGTCACCCAAGCTCTGAGCGCCGAAGAAATCAACGAAAAGTTTGATCTTGGTTACCATACCAAACACGTCGAGACGATATTTTCGAGAGTGTTCGGATCATAACACTCCGATCAAAAGCCGAGCAAAGAGCCAAATTCTTTGCTCTGCTAGATTAATCCATAATTCTCAGCCAAGGAGGCAGCCTGAACACTGGTTGTTGCGCCAAGCTTTCCCTTAGCGTTCTTGAGGCGCTGTTTTACAGCGCCTTCGGAAATCTCCAATTCGAAAGCGATTTGCTTCAGACGCAACCCGTCACGCAACATCCGCACGGCCTCCAACTCGGCACAGGTCAAATTCTGTGGGGGCGCCATCTGATCGTGGAGTTGGCTTACGCCCTCAAACAGAAGTGCCAATTCATCGCGCGTAAATTCCCTGTCGGGTCTTGAAAACATTCCAAAAGACCTTTGGGCACTATTACCTCCATCTGCGACGGAGACAGCAGCTCCAAAGCTGCATTCCAAATAGTGCAGCTTGATCAATCACGTTGTTCTCGTCATCATCGCTAGCCATCTCTGACCACCTTATCGTGCCGGTATTCGCATAATTCCAACGCAATACGGGATCAGTCAGCACGAAACGGTTCGTCATCTAGTGCTGCACCCACTGCTCCGGCAGCTTGTTCACGTCTTCCAAGGGGAAAGCAAACCCGACCCGTAGAGCGATGTGATACCCTGCTGGCGCCAGCAGATGAAACCGTTTAGATGCAGTCGCCGTAATCATGAAACCTGTTCGCTGTCTCTCGCCCTATGCGATCCTGACATAACCTAAAGACAACACTAAGTCGAAAAAAGCCTTATTGTAAAACATTAGTGAATTTGACTAGGTTTTCAACCTGAGCGGGTTTTTGGCGGAGCTTATGTCAACAAAAACTGTAATTCATACAATAATGGAGAGGCTGAGCATCCTGTGTCCCGAAGGTTACGCACTTGGACTCAACATATCGCTTCATTCGCCTCGGTTCCTGATACAAACCTACGCCAAATCGTGGGCGGAAGAATACGCACGAGAAGGTCTCCTCGTTTTTGACCCAACCGTCATTTGGGCCGTGTCTTCAACAGGATGGAAACGTTGGTCCGAATTTTCTGAAGATCACGACAGCAAAAATACGTTGAAACGAGCTGCTAGCCACGGACTGCACTACGGCGTGGTGGCATCCGTTCATGGTTCAGATAATCATTGACTCGGCGGTTTTGCCCGCTCTGATCGAGAGTTCACAAACGGGGAATGTGACGAACTTTTGGAATTACTGTCGAGAATTCACGAAATTACAGACGCTTTGGAACAGATGCCCGATGAAATGATAACTTCACTGCGGGAGCTTTCGGTGCGGCTTAGTCGGAGCGACCAACAACTTCACTAACGATACGGCTGTAAGCTACTTGTTAAGGCTCCAGAGATATCGAAGGAGGAGGGATTTAAAAGGGTAAGGCGGTGACCAGTAATCTCGACAAGAAGCAATACGTCAGGGGTGCTGCGATACTGACACAGGTGTTCTTGGACGAGAACAATGATATTGCCCTCCATTCACTACCAGATTCCACGCGGCGTGAGCTCCTCACTGCGATCGAAGATGTTTCGCTCGTCGAAAAGGACGAACTGAAAACTGTCGTTGATGCGTACTTGGCCGCTTTGGATCGCGTTGGTTTTACTGCACGCATTGACGATGAAAAATCAACAAGGTTTTTCGAACCGAGGCCCCCAACCCATATGCAGCGAAAAGCATCTAATGACGCAGAAGCTCTGGATCATGATTTGGTCGATTCGCTTGTGCACATGCCAATGCAGGTACAGGCTGAATTGATCAATCGCGAAGCTGACGAGGTTGCGGCAATTTTATTGTCAGCCTTGCCAACTCAAGCCGCCGCCCAAATCCTAAATGCTCTGGACGGCGTCCGCGCCAGACAGATTACATTTGCACTCTCACAATTAGGAACTCGCTCGCGCGAGAACAAGCGACAGAACACAGTGCTGCGTCACGCGCAAAATCACGATTGACCTGTTGAAATAGGGGAGGCATTGGCGGTGGTCTGACAGAAATTGACAGTGAATTCGGCCAGAAGATCAGGCAAGAGATCTTCACGTTTGAACTTATTCCTGCCCGTGTTTTATCTAAAGATATTCCCCTCGTAACACGCCGTATTGGGTCTGAAAACATGCTGAAAGCGCTTCAGCACTACCAAGCCAAAACATCCACTCCCGCAGAAGTCACCGAATATTTCGCCAGCAATTTGCCGAAACGAATGGCAGAGCAGCTTTTCGAGGATCTATCCGCTCAGGATGCCATTCCTGTCGAGGACGGTGAAAAAGCGCAGGCAGAAGCGATAAATGTTATTCAATCACTCGTAGACTCGGGCGAAATTGCACTGGCTGCGGCCTCTGATCAGTAATCCATAGCTTCCTGGTCTTGCCGTACTCTTTGCAAGCCCCTATTCATCGTTCGATGAAAACCAAGCGCTCCACAAAAGAAAAACTAATTGATGAGGCAAGCGTCAGATTGCTGGACGCCATCATTCGTCGCGCTCACCGGCTGCCTTATCAAGAGCGCATAGAATGGTTCGCCAACAAGGCTGAAAAAGTGATTGCGCCCCTAGCTGGGTATCGACGGCGAACGCTCGAGAATTTGGAAATGGTATTTCCAGACCGCTCTCACGCCGAAAAACGCGAAATCGCATCGAAATCTTTGAGGAACTTCGGGCGTACTCTGATTGAGTTCTACTCGCCCGAAGACTTCAAAAACCACATACGCGCAGGCGGCGCATCGCTGGAAGGCGATGGCGTTCAAGAACTTCACAACGCTTGCAAATCGGGGCGCCCAGTCTTGATGGTGGCGGGTCATTTCGGTAATTATCTGGCCAGCGCTTGCATGGTGTCCGATTTTGGTTATCCGGTAGCTGGACTGTACCGCCCATTCACCAATCCGCTATTCGACAGCAAGTACCGCAGCACCTTACTACAACACCTCTCCTTCGTTTTTCCTCAAGGGAAAAGGGGTACTTTCGCTTTCAATAAACACCTGCTGGGCGGGGGCCTCTGTGCGATTTTCTCAGATGTGAACGAGCCAGAAGGTGAACTTATCAATTTTTTGGGCGTGCCCGCCCCGACGGCAGTGTCTGCCGCGCGCCTCGCGCTACGAACCAATGCACTTGTACTGCCTTTTTTTGACATTCGTCAGGAGGATGGCCTCTCGTTCCGCTCGGTCATTGAGGCACCCATCGCACACGACGATCCCGTCTCGATGACGCAAGCAATAACAGACCGGCTCGAAGCACGCGTTCTTGAGAATCCTGACCAGTGGTTTTGGGTTCATCGCCGCTGGAAACGCGGTTCAGTCTAGCCACTCAGCGGCGACAATCCGCCCCTGCCCTGCCTGCTGGACAAGGACGACAGACCGATTTTCGTCGCCAACATCAAGAAAAACCTTCTGGCTATGCACCCCGTCCCAAAGGCCAATCAGCTCCCAATCGTAAACGACATTGGTATGTGTCAGCGTCTTGCCAGCATTCTCACCTGCGCGAACATTGACCACTTTCTCCGGAAACACTTTAACCAGCTGCACTTCGAATGGTCCGGCCTCTGCGCTGCCAAACCGCTTTAGGTTGAGTTCAAAGCCATTGTCACTGCGTTCGACGTCAATCAGTACAGGTCGTGGTGAGGTGCTTTCGTCCGAGATTGAAGCTAGGACATCTAAAGGCTGCCTGGTTGAAACTTCTGTTTCACCTTGGATGATGATCTGAGGGGTGTATACCATTCGTCGTCCTGCGCGAGCGGCATATCTCTTCTGCCTCTCCGAATATTTTGCGTTCGCAAAGAGATCTGTCCAACCAATATAGTCCCAATAATCCACATGAAGAGATAACGCGATGACGTTATCAATTTGTGAAATTTGACTGATCAACTCCTCCGCTGGCGGGCAGGACGAACAGCCTTGTGACGTAAACAATTCAACGACCGTATTGGCCCCGTCGGCATTTACCGCGGAACAAGGAAGTAGAAACGCCATGGCGATACTGGTGATTTTGTTCATCAGTTCTCTCAACTTTTGAGTACTTCGGTACGACAAGAAGCACCGCATTACCAATCAATCATTCGCGATATTGAGAGAACCTGCAATTTTTTGACCCTAATGTGTGCAATGGTATACAAAAAGTTGTGTACCCTCTTGATTGCGCTCAGCGGTTCAGGCAGAACCCTCCCAACACTTGGACTGCCACATCGAGGAGCGCCTTCAATGCCTATCAAGGTCGGGACAGACACAGCGGGAACCAGACACACTCTGACGGTTGGCTCGCAAAGCGTAGAATACTATTCAATACCTGCGGCAGAAAAAGCCGGTTTGGGAGATTTCTCACGTCTGCCGGCGGCGCTCAAAGTCGTGTTGGAAAACCTACTCCGCTTCGAAGATAACGGTTACTCAGTTTCAACAGACGACATTCGTGCCTTTTCAGAATGGGGCAAGAACGGCGGCAAGAATCCACGCGAGATAGCATACCGACCGGCACGCGTGCTGATGCAGGATTTCACAGGTGTGCCCGCAGTCGTTGACCTCGCTGCAATGCGCGACGGCATCAAGGAACTAGGCGGAGATGCACAGCAAATCAATCCGCTGAACCCCGTCGACTTGGTTATCGACCACTCTGTGATGATCGACGAGTTTGGGAACCCCCGCGCATTCCAAATGAACGTTGACCGCGAATACGAGCGCAACATGGAGCGCTACCAGTTTTTGAAGTGGGGCCAAGGCGCATTCAATAATTTCCGTGTTGTTCCCCCGGGGACAGGGATTTGCCACCAAGTCAATCTTGAATACCTTGCTCAAACGGTATGGACAGACACTGATCAAAACGGGAAGACCGTTGCTTACCCTGACACACTTGTTGGCACCGATAGCCACACCACTATGGTGAACGGTCTGGCGGTTCTTGGATGGGGTGTCGGCGGCATCGAAGCTGAGGCAGCAATGCTGGGGCAGCCGGTTTCCATGCTGATCCCGGAAGTCATTGGTTTCAAACTCACCGGCGAAATGGTCGAAGGAACAACGGCGACCGACTTGGTCCTGAGAGTTGTGGAAATGCTACGCGCCAAAGGCGTGGTTGGAAAGTTCGTTGAATTCTACGGATCCGGCCTCGATAGGTTACCGCTTGCTGACCGTGCAACGATTGCCAACATGGCACCCGAATACGGCGCAACCTGTGGCTTCTTCCCGATCGACGACGAAACGCTGCGTTACATGAAGCAGACCGGACGTGAAGAAGAGCGCATCGCATTGGTTGAAGCCTATGCAAAGGCGAACGGCTTCTGGCGCGGAGCGGATTACGAACCGATCTACACCGACACTCTCGAATTGGACATGTCGCAAATCGTTCCGGCAATCTCCGGCCCGAAGCGGCCACAGGATTATTTGCCCCTCACCAACGCGAAGGAAGCCTTCGCTAAAGAGATGGAAACCACCTTCAAGCGCCCTCTTGGGAAAGAGGTGCAAGTCGCTGGTGAAGAATACACGATGTCTTCCGGCAAGGTCGTGATTGCGTCGATCACATCCTGCACAAACACCTCAAACCCATACGTTCTCATCGGTGCAGGGTTGGTTGCGCGGAAGGCCCGGCAGCTCGGCCTCAACAGAAAGCCTTGGGTAAAGACTTCGTTAGCACCGGGGTCACAAGTGGTTTCAGCCTATCTTGAAGCTGCCGGTTTGCAGGAAGACCTCGATGCAATCGGTTTCAACCTCGTGGGTTACGGTTGCACGACTTGCATAGGCAACTCTGGACCTCTTCAAAAAGAGATTTCCGACGCGATTAACGAAGGTGATCTCGTAGCGACCTCCGTACTTTCCGGAAATAGAAACTTCGAAGGCCGGATTTCACCAGATGTTCGTGCAAACTATCTGGCATCCCCTCCGCTCGTCGTCGCGTACGCGCTTGCAGGGGATATGAACATTGATATCTCCAGCGAGCCGCTGGGCACTGACAAGAATGGTGATGATGTCTACTTGAAAGATATCTGGCCAACCAACAAAGAAATATCCGATCTCGTGAATCAGGTCGTCACGCGCGAACAGTTCCAGTCGAAATACGCGGATGTATTCAAAGGTGACGAGAAGTGGCAAGCGGTCGAAACGTCTACGGGCGAGACATACGACTGGCCTGCAAGCTCCACTTATGTGCAAAATCCCCCGTACTTCCAAGGGATGTCGAAGTCGGCTAGCACCGTAAGCGACATTGAAAACGCACGGGTGCTGGCAATTCTCGGCGATATGGTGACCACCGATCATATTTCACCCGCCGGCTCATTCAAAGACACAACTCCCGCCGGGCAATACCTCATCGAGCGCCAAGTGCCGGCTCGGGAATTCAACTCATACGGCTCACGTCGAGGCAATCACGAAGTAATGATGCGCGGCACTTTTGCGAACATTCGTATCAAGAACGAGATGCTTGATGGCGTTGAAGGCGGCTATACGCTCGGGCCAGATGGTCGCGAGACGTCTATCTTCGATGCCGCAATGGCATATCAAGAGAACGAAACACCACTCGTCATTTTCGCCGGCGAGCAGTATGGGGCTGGGTCTAGCCGCGACTGGGCCGCGAAAGGCACCGCTCTTCTTGGCGTGAAGGCTGTTATTGCTGAGAACTTTGAGCGTATTCACCGCTCCAACCTCGTCGGGATGGGTGTCATTCCGTTCGAATTTACTGGCGGTGATACGCGCAAGACGCTCGGCCTCAAAGGCGACGAGACGGTTTCTATCAAAGGCCTCGCTGCTGTTGAGCCGCTTCAAGAGGTTGGCGCAACGATCACCTTCAGCGATGGCGCAGTGAAAGAAGTAACTTTGAAATGCCGGATCGATACGGCCGTTGAGAAAACCTACATCGAAAATGGTGGCGTTCTTCACTTCGTTTTACGAAACCTTGCTCAGGCATCGTAATTGAAAAGAGCCCTGCGCACCAAGACCGTGCGCAGGGCGCAAATGACTACTCGAAAAGCAATTGCGCCGCGATGCTTTCGCGGTTGATGGACGTCTGACCTAGTTGCGCCAGGCCGATATCGGCTTCTTCAGATACAACATCCCAAATCTTATGAAGGCCTTCTTCGCCCCCTGCGGCTATTGCGAAGAGCAATATGCGCCCCAGAAATGCAAAATCGGCGCCGCCGCCTAAAACTTTCAAGACATCTTCACCTGAGCGAATTCCGCTGTCGAAAAACACCGGGAAATCTTCTCCGACTGCAGATCTAATGGATTTAAGGGCTAGAAATGGAGATCGTGCGGATTCAAGCTGGCGCGCCCCGTGACTGGATACTTGGATCGCGTCTACGCCTTCAGCTTTTAGTCTCCTGGCATCGTTGGCCGAAAGTACACCCTTGACCACCAGTCGCCCTGACCAAATTTCACGCAGTTTGGCGAGAGTGCTCCAATCTGCGCCGGCGCGGCTCTCGGTACGATCAAATTCAAATCCTGGCGCGCGAAAATTTGCCATTTCGGGACGCCCACTCATCAATGTCCGTATTGACCAATCAGGGTGCAGCGCAAAGTCAACAAACTGTTTTGGACCAATCCGAAACGGCATTTTGAAACCGTGCCGCAATTCCCTTGGCCGTCGTCCAACCTCGGGAACATCAACAGTGAGGACCAAGGTTTCATAACCAGCTGCGCCTGCTCGCTCAACAAGCTGAAATGTCGTCGCCCCATCTCCGCTGAAATAAAGCTGAAACCAAGCGTGCCCTTCAGCAACCTCAATCAGGCGCTCCAGTGGAGTGGAAGCAACGGTCGAAACGCCAAGCGGGACATTGTATCTTGCAGCAAGGCGCGCAAGCATTTCATCAGCGCCGGGAGCGGAGAGATTGCACATTCCCATTGGACTAATTCCAAATGGTCGATCTGTTGGCTTTCCAAAAACGGTTGAGGCCAGCGACCTCTCGCTGACATTGCGAAGAACCGACGTTTCAAAAGAAACCTTATTGAGCTCGCTACGGTTCTTTTGGGCGGCGAGCTCTCGG
>Ga0181566_10000675_pt1 | contig 27115 bp, 26 predicted proteins | sample 101ome_15_FD_133762 | JGI IMG/M metagenome (GOLD analysis project Ga0181566, IMG submission 133762) | Coastal salt marsh microbial communities from the Groves Creek Marsh, Skidaway Island, Georgia - 101402AT metaG (megahit assembly) | ecosystem: Environmental > Aquatic > Marine > Intertidal...
CACTATTTGATTGCTGTATAGAGAACAATTCATATTATTCTGAAGATTGGCTATTTTGTAATCGATGGATAAATATGGGTGGTAATATTTTTATAGATATCACTATTTGCCTCGACCATACTGGATTAGAAGATTATAAAGGTGCATATATAACCTCCATTGTGTAAAAAAATATTATCACAAATGATACATTTTATGCAAATATAAATCCTTCCTTTTCCATTATTTTGTTGAGTTTTTCTTTATTATATTCTGTGCTTATTTTCAAAGTAAAATCCATATTTTCATATTTATAATAATGTTTTCCTCTAAAAATATGAAATATATTCAACAATTCACGATAGTTTTTTATATATTTCGTATATTTCATCAACCAAATATAAAATTCATAATGTTTTATATTTCGATTAATACACGTTGTTTTATATTTTTTATATTCTTGAAACCATTTTAACGTTTCATGTAAAGTTGTTGTTGAATGTATATTATAGTCTGTTCCTGAAATTGTCATGATTTCACAAAACTCTTTCTCTGTTAATTTCAAATCCGAGAGTATGTTTTTTGTATCGTATAATGTAATTGTATGATTCATTAAGCTCAAATTTCTCAATACATAAGGACATCCATATAAGAACATATCCATATCATCACTCATACATCCCCACGCAAGTCCATTCTTTACCAAATATACACATAAATCATCTGCCTCATTTGGCGAATCATAATATGTTACATTATACGCATTCATTAATTCTTTTACTTTAATAATATCTTCATCGTATATACGCAGACATTGACGCTTTAAATTTGTCATCTCACTTAAAGCTTCTTTACGTTCTTCTGGACTCAATGTATCTAATGAATCCTGTAATTGTTTATATCTATTTTGTGCGTCCTTTTTATCAATATACCGTTTACGAAGCAATTCTATTTTTTCAGGCGGAGGTTTGCCATCAAATATGAAAATTGGTGTTATATTATATAATTTTAAAATGGATATAAACAAATACATGTTTTCCATTAATGCATTTTCTCCTAAGAAATGATACAAATAAATACTAGTATCTATTACGATTGTCTTACCAGACAGTTTACGTAAGTGTATCTTTGATATAGATGTTTTACTACAGTTTTCGTACAAATATTTATTCAAATTTTTTATTCCCATAAATTCGTCTTTTATTTCTATTTTTGTCATAATATAACATCAATAATCCAATTTCAATTTTACAGTTATAACATATCCATTTTTTGACTGAATAAAAAATGAGGTAACACCCCATTTTTTATTTTTTTAATTTTTTATTCTACTTTACTTACCTTTTATGCTGATTCGTCTATTTCAGCTGATTTGGACGCATCGTTATTTAATTGAAGTTCACAACATGCCTTAGCAGGCAGCAGCAGATTGCTCCTCGTATTTAGCCAATTTCTCCTTCAATACTCGAATCTCCTCATCACGCTCTGCCATTTTCTCTTCCAATACTTTGTTAGCAGCAACCAATTGAGACATATTCAATTCGGTTTCTCCAACTTCTGGAATTGGTTTATGATTAATCTTAAAAACAAAGTATCCTGGCAACTTATCTCCATTATCATTTCTTACCAGAATTCTATGCATACCACCATCATAATAGCCCTTCTGCTTAAATTGGCCCATTGTGTTTAACTTCTCACGAAGAAACCTAGTGTTTGTGTTGTTATTCCATGACTCAAAGTGGATAAACACTGACTTCACTACATTTTTCGAATCATCCAATTCACGGTCAATAAAGTCCACTCTTTGAACTTTACCCAACTTCAAGTCATTCTCAATAAACATCTTCAAATGTCGTGGTTGAAATGTATTTGTAGTATTGTCTGGATGTTGAATATACATATTGTTTGGCAAAACTGGAATATATAAACTATTCCAGTCATCCTCTGCTAATACGAGTCCTTCATCTGCTGTTGCTGTAATTGTTTCTGTTTCTACTTTACCTGAACCTACCCTTGCTTCACGAAACGTCAAATGTGTCATTGTATCACCATTATCCCAATGAATCGGGGTAGATGTAATTGCGGTGATACTATTTGTTCTTCCTTGTAGATTAGACTCAACATTCAATATCTTATATATTTCTTCCACACAAGGTGTATAATTCCAGCTGATAAAATCAATAAACGCAGTGTTTGTAATAACTTCAGTACGAAGACGATGATTATAATTTTTTCTTTCAATAATATGAACGCTGTCTACCTTACCTATGCGAAGAACTTCTTCAATCAGTTCCTTTACACCATCCTTACTATTGTACTCTACTGGCAAACTTACCAGTTGAAGACTTGTATGGTTAGTGTACGAGGTATTTTGATAACTGATTATATTTTCTCCTGTAAAATATACAACATTATTAGGGGTGTTTGTAACGAAGGAAGTCATATTGTTGATATACGATGAGACGTAATAATTTGATATAAATATTATGACAAATTATTATTCAATTTTTTGCTTTCTAGTCTACTTTATCGTGAAATTTCTTCACGAATTTTCATCAATAACATATCCGTCTCTGGTTCTCTACCTCTCGCAAAATGTGTTAGTTTTGCTCGTTTTGTTTCACGCAATACCTGTTGTAAATCTAGATTTTGTGTGAACTTCGCCTCTAACGCAGACGCACGTTCTTCACGGTGTCTTGGATTTACACCAATTTCATAAAAGTCTGGGTCTATCACTATTTTCTTGTCACGCAAAATATTCGCATTATTTTTACCTGTTTTCCCTCCTGCTATACGAGCCAAATTAATATCTTTTGATATTTCACTATCACTATCTAGTGAGAACTTTAAATAAAAATCAGGAAACCCTTTTTTAAATTGTGATCCCAAAAAATAGTGTTCTACTGAGTTCCAACGATGCCCGTCTAGTGTAAAAGGAGCAATCCAAGAATCATCTAGTTTTCTACGCCAATTTGATATTTTACTTAACTTATTAAATTCCATTATATTCACATCTTGTATTTTTTCACCAGAACCTTTTCCTGGTTTCGGATGCGTATTTGAATTACTATAATACATAAATACAATGTCTTTATCATATAAATCTAGGTTTGTATAATCATTTTCATCTTCCATTTGTTTCCCTTCATTCGCATCCAATCCTAACTTTGTTTTAAAATTACGCATATCTTGTATTATATAATACGGACCCGCATTACGTTCTAGGCATTTATTTATAATTAACGCCTTTATATCATAAGGTACTTCATTAAATTTCAAAATACTCTTTTTTTTGTAACTTATTAATTTGTAATGATTTCCGTCATATGATGTCATTATGTAATAATCTGGTTTAAATCCGTTTTGTTTCTCTAATTCATCATCATTTAATTGTCCGCAAATTAAAACAGAATCTAAATCTCCTGATTTATAAGCACTTTCAGACATTATTATTAGTTTTATATTTAATAATCGTTCTAATGTGGATACCGCCCATGTATCCGCCCAATAATGACGGGTTTTTATAAAATCTTTAAACTCATCTAACGTATGTATATTTTTCATATATTCAAACTCATTCATTAACTGTTTTATTTCTTTCTTTTCTTGTGCTAATTGCTTATATTTATCAATTACCGCATTTGCTTCATCTAATAATTGTTTATTTTGTTCTCTACTTATCGAATCTTTACTTCGTGATTTCAATATTTGTGCTGATTTTTTTAATTTCTTTGACTCATCTTCCATTTCTTCAAGCTGACTATAGAACGCATTGTATAACATTCTATATTGTTGAAATATTTCATCATTTGCTTCAGTTGATAATAACGCACGCAATTTCTCTACTGTTACCTTTTTACCTATCTGATGATACGCATCACGAATTACCGCGAAAAAACAATCGCCACTTCCTTCATTGTTTATAATATCATAATTTAGATTTTTCATATATTTTTGTATCCATAATTGATTTGACGATACTTTATATTCATTCTTGATTTGTGTACTCATCTCTTTGTTCTCTTCAATTAGTGTTTCTACATGAGGCATTGGTTCCATTAATTCAAATAAACCTTCAGCCAACTCTTTTTCGGTTTTATCTACTACCTTTGAACGTTTGTTTTCTGGAATATCTACGTTTAAAACATCATTATCTACCTCTGAGTCCAATGTATCTACATCTCCTAATTCAATATCTTCCTCTATATGAATCAATTCGGGTTCATTCTCGTCTTCGTCATTATTTACCTCTTTTGTCAGATCAATTACATTTTCATCTATATGTACTTCTCTTGTCAGACCAATCACATCTTTCATCATTCTTGAAATATATTCATCGTCAACAAAAAATATAATATTTCCATTATCCAATATAAAGTCACCGTCTTCATCTATACTATCTATAAATCGTTTGCTGTCTATCTCGACTATTCCTATTTTATCTTTAATCGTATTATTTACAACCAAATAAACTGAAAAATATATTATATTATGAGCTGAATATGTGTATTTTTCTCTTCCAAGTGCTATTTCTATTGGTATATTAAAATTATTGTTCTCGTATCTAGTTGATGCATATCCCACGTCATCTTCATCTATTTGTTTATTTTCATCATAATTAATCTTATCTGGACGTAGCTGAGACTTTACCATATGTATATTATATAATATAATCTATCATTTTATTTACTTTTGGTCTAAATATAGTTTGATATTACAAAACAAATTATATTTAGCTTTCAATTCTTATGTATTGTTGTTATTATTTTAGTTATTTTTCTTGATTACGTCAATCATATCCATATATTTAAATTTAATACGATTATTTAAACCCGTATATTCACTTATATTACATTTTGAATAACGTTCAATAAATTCAAAAACACTTTGCCATTTCTGATGTGTCTTCAATTCAGACGATAATTCTGATACAAATAAATACAAATTCTCTGTTAGTTCTTCTACTACATGTCGTTGTGACCCATCATTTATTTTATGATTTAATTTATCCTCTATTAATTTTATTACTTTAAATACATCTTGTATGTTATATTCTCCCTTTTTATATAAATTTATTAAAAATGTATTCATTGAACGTCTAACATCATTTAGTTTGTTATTCTTACAGAAACCCTCGTAGTCTGATTTTTCGTCTACATGAACGATCGTTTCCAAACTGTCTACACAATCTATTAAGAATTGTTCCTTTCGTTCTTCAAATAACGGACATATTTTCGTCAATTCCTTGTATAATAATGCATACATTTCAGAATAAAAACTATTTTTACTCGCTACGTCGAAAAACTGATTTGATATCTCTATCAAATATGATTCTTCATTTAATTCACGTAATTCATTTAAATATGTTATTAATAAATCTCGCTGGGTCTCATAATTCTTAACTGTCAATTTATTAAAACACCCGCGAATATTTGATATTATCTTATCTGGACCGACTACTTCATTTACTACTTTTTCTTTGAACGTGATTGGTGGAAATGCTTCTGTTTGTTTAGCCAATCTCTGTTTTTTATTTAATCGTCTTTCTTTATGTTCGGATTCGCTCGGTGAGCTTACAACAATATTTAATTGCGTTAATAATTTATTATATGTCGTTAATACATCTTCTGGTAATGGATTAGTCAACATAGACAATTTAATATTGTTATAATCATTCAGATTATACGTTAACATCTTATTTGATGTATATATACGTGATAATTTTTTATATTGGTTTATTTTCTTTAATTCTTTATTTTTTATGATACGTTTTAATCCTGTAAATCATTCATAAATATATTATAATATGATTCTATTCAGTTCTTTTCATCTAAATCCATCCAATAGTATAGATGTATCAAGTAATCTTAATACTATGACCGATTCTGGATTTCATTATACACCTTTTCATAAAGAACTTATACATTCATTTAAACTACCCATCTCTTATTTAGACAGTTCTCAATTGTTTTCTATTTCGGATATCGTATCTGATGATTTAGAGTTAACCCATGTTAACAATCGAACTGGTGGGGAGAACTGTTTATATAATTATATGTTTACTCCTTCCCATCCTTTTTCTAAATTGTTAATACCTAACTGGCAAAAATATTATACTACAAATATTGACTTTTTACAGGATACCAAATATATTATTAATCAATTTGACAGAATGAGAGAACAATGCAATTATAATATCGAATGTCATCGTATTCTTGAAATATGGGATACTGTAAAACAAGATAAAACATTTCTTGAAAAATATAGTTATATTGATTGGAATATTATCAAACACTTGAATCATTCATCGTCTTTTTTACAGTTCATGTCCGTCATTAACATTTCATCTCCATTAATTAGCATTATTATTCCATTCATATTCTTACTTTTCCCATTCATTCTTCTTAAGATACAACGAATTCCTATCTCGTTTACCACTTACATAAATATGTTAAAAAATCTAGCTAAACACCATTTTATCGGTAAAACCATCGCCACTATGCAGTCATTTAGCTGGGATAAAATTATATACATTTTATTTACATTTGGATTGTATAGTCTTCAAATTTATCAAAATGTCAACTCTTGTATTCGATACTATAATAATATCAAAAAAATCAATCTAATTATTGTTGATTTACGCGACTTTGCCGATGAATCTATTCGCAAAATGAATACGTTCTTAGAAATTACTGAATCATGTAATACATATAAACCGTTTTGTCAAGAAATTAAGACCCATCGTGATAATCTTATTTTACTATCAAATGAACTACATGAAATAAAACCATTCGAGAACACATTACATAATTTTGGGAATACTGGTACATTAATGAAATGTTTTTATCATATACACGAGAATCCGTTATATGAAAAGAGCGTTCAGTTCTCAATGGGTTTTGCTGGATATATTGATAATTTACGCGGGGTTTATGATAACTTCCAACTTGGTAATATAAACTTTGCTACTTTTGATATAAATAAAAAATGTGAATTCAAAGAACAATACTATCCACCTCTTCTTAATGAGAATCCTATTAAAAATAATTGTCGTCTTGACAAAAATATCATTCTATCCGCACCGAATAAGGCGGGTAAAACAACTATACTAAAAACCACCGCAGTTAATATTATATTTTCACAGCAATTTGGCTGCGGATTTTATGAGAAAGCAAATATTATACCATATACACATATTCATTCTTATTTGAATATACCTGATACATCCGAACGTGATAGTTTGTTCCAAGCTGAATCACGTAGGTGTAAAGATATTATAGATATTATTGTTGAGAACAATGACATACACCATCGTCATTTCTGTATTTTTGATGAATTATACTCTGGCACTAATCCAACTGAAGCCGCACAAGCAGGTAAAGCATTCTTGAATTATTTGTCTAATTATTCTCATGTCACTTTCATGTTAACTACTCATTATAAAAATATTTGTAAGCAATTTAAACACTCAAATTTAATACAAAATTATAAAATGGATGTCGAAGTTCTCGATGATGGAAAATATATTTATAAATACAAAATCAAAAAAGGGATTTCACATATCAAAGGTGCTATACGAGTCCTCAAAGATATGAATTACCCTGCCGAAATTTTATCCCAACTTGAATAATTTATTCAGGTCGATACACTCCTTTGTTGTATTATTAGAACATACTGATATACATAATACACCAAGAACTATTAAGAATGCTCCTAATAAGCAATATCGATTTGGTTCAGTATTAAACAACATATACGCCAACAATAATGTAAAAATCGGACACGTGTATATTATTGGAGATACTACCGATGTGTTCGCGTCCTTTAATACGGTTAGTTGTAACACATTCGCAAGAAATAACGCCAATATAGCACTCAATACTATCCACCATATATCATTACCATTCATACGATTATAATCTTCTAATACTGTATTCATATGAAAACATCCAAATAGTAATATACATAATGTGTATACTACTCCTGAAAATATTATTATTGTTATCGGGTTATAATTAGATAACAAATGTTTGTAAATCAATGGGGATGTACCCCATATCAGTGATACTATCAACGCTACTAATATATAGTTCTCCATTATGTATTAGTACTACATTTTTCTTATTTCGTAAACAATACTATCTGTTCTCCCGTTTCTTTATGTTTTGTTACATGGACGTTCTTATTAAACATGGGTAATGTTCTCTTATATGTGAAATATTTCTTAGTTATTTTAATCATATCTTCAACTAAATTTAGTTTATTTGTTGTATTATCTGAGCCATATCCGGAAACGATATAACATAATCTGCCTCCTTTTTGGAGAACATAATCACATAATTCTATTGTTTTTTCCCAATATTTACTTAACCAATCTTCATATGTCTTGTATTTTGATGTACTTTGATTTTTTCCTTCATATAGTTCTAAACGATAATACGGAGGACTGAAAAATACTACATCGAAATGTTCTCTGTATTTTTTAGCAAATGTGGGTATATTTAACAAATCCTCTGATGGTTTACAGTATATGTCTATTAACTTATCGTTGTAATGTTCTCTAGCAAATCGACTCGTTTTATCACATACAGTTTTTATTACATCCGTCCCTACATATTCTACTACAGAAGGGCATTCCAAGAATCCATAACAATATGACGACCATCCGAGTGTTGGTGTAAAAATGCGTGTACCTTTTAATAAACGATGATTCAATGAATATACTAAATACGGGTTCATTATTGATGCTCGAAAATAATATGAGGAGAACACGCTTCCTAATCTACCATTTTTCATATAAAAGAGAGAACTTGGTGTCAAAATCTTATAATCTATCACATTTTTTACATATAAATCCATTAATACATCCATATATGTTGGAATGTTCTCAATACCTGATTTTGTATTCTGTAAAATATCTAGCATATGCATATTACGTATTATGTTTTTATACAATGGCTGTTTGTTATTATCTAATTCATTTATTTTCATAGGTGTGAGAACATCGTGTATATCTAGCTCATTATATCGCAAGGACATATTATAAAATCGTGTTAAATATTCATTTCGTTTAGTTATAAGTTTATGTAAGAGTTTTATATCATCGATATTTATATGTTTTGCCTTAACATATTCTGATAATTTAGTTAGTTTAATTCCAGACTTGACAAATGCTTTATCATAGAACACTTCAAATGTTTCATTTTTCGATGGACCGTCGAATATTTTTAAAAAATTATCTAGTGTTACATATTCTTTCATTGTATGATAATATATAATATAGTATATATATTATCATGAAATATACCAAACGTAATATAATACAACAAAACACTACAAGAAAACATAAAAAATATGTACGTGGTGGCGAGAACCGTGTTATCGAATATTTGAAGGAAGTTTGTTTGTATATAAACAATGAGAACAAAACAAAGGAGGAACTTACTGAACTTTATCATAAATTACAAACCAATATAATGGTAAAGTCATTTCCATATGAAAACAATAATTTTGATGATTATTTTGTAAATATACGTAATGAAATTGAGAACAATTTACCAACGTCTAATACACAAACACCATATGAACCGAAAAAATGGGTGGTTTGTAAAGCAACTTGTTATAATATTGCTAGTACCGCGATAATTAACGAGATGTCTTCTACCGCATATATGTTAAGAGTATTATCCAATTCATTAATATCTAATAACAAAGCAGACCAAAAATTATATATTTCATATGAAAACAATGATGAAGTTGGAGAACCTGGTAATCTGTTAACTGGTACTTGGAAATATGACAGCAAATATTTTACAATTAAAAAAATAGGAAGAGGGAATAACAAGTCATCTAGACTTATTATGGGATTTGGTCCCAGTGCTTCAGGTAAAACTTATTGGGCTCGAAATATTATTAGCCTCTTAAATAATAACATTGAATCTTTTCCTAGCACATTCTTTACTATAGATGGTGGTGATTACAGAAGTTTATCATATATTTATCAAATTATTATCGAATCCGCCAAGAAAAATGGTCTTGGTGGTGTCGAGAACCTTGTATTAGCTGGTATATCTGTTACGAGTAAAAACATTTTCGATTCTAATATAATCAAAAAACAAATTATACAGTATTTATCATTGTCTCAAAAACAAGACCCTAATTTGTTTATCAGTTTATATGTTCCTGAAACTTTGGGTGATTGTGGTATGATGAGACCCAAATCTTGTAATAAAAAGATTAAAGGATATATGAATTTAACAAATGATAATGACTGGGTTGGATTGATGATTTATCAACATAAAACTAGCGAAGAATGCCCTTATGATTTAGAATATCAATGTACTGGAACTACATCCAGTGGTAAAACGCGTGAATCTGTAGAGGGCAAAAAATATTCTAACTCTAGCTTTCAACATTCTATGAATCAAGGCCTAAAAGAGGCTTCTACCGCTCCTAATCTGAGGTTTATCATTCATAATTCAGGTGGTAAAAAATACATGAATCAAATCAACAAGTCTATTTTTATGGATATGTCTGTAACTTCACCTTTCAATAGTGGAAATATTCAGGAAATTGAAGAGCAATTTAGATGTACCTATACTAAAATCAGTAATATATCCATGATTAAATAGTTTTACGCTGAATAATATTAAAACTATTTGTGAAAAGTCGAGCACGAAAATAAAAAATGGACGTTTTTAAAATGTCCAATTTCATTTTGGCGGAGATAAAATTGTTTAAACACTTTTCTAAAAATGTGTTTATGACGATATTGCTGTATTTTTCGTTTTTTCATAATTAACTTGTTTGCATACAAATTTAAATAATTTACGCTGAAAAGTATTTAGAGGAACTAAATGTACTATCATTATATACCTCAAAATGATAGTTAATTTTAGTTCGAAAAGTTCATATAAATATACATGTAATTTTTGTGATTATTCTACATGTCGAAAGAGTCAATATGACCGTCATTTATTAACTGCAAAACACAGAAAGATAGTAAATGATAGTGAAAATAGTTCGAAACCAAAGGATGATATGTATGAATGCGTATGTGGTAAGACTTATAAATATGATAGTGGATATTATCGACATAAGAAGTCATGTACTTCACAAAATCAACAAATATCTGACGAAATTATAAATCAGCCGGTTCAATCACTAGATACGGGTTTGGTAATAGAATTATTGAAACAAAACCAAGAGTTTAAAGAATTAATGATAGACCAGAATAAACAACTGCAACAAAGTCACGAGCAAAACAATGAACTCCAGAAACAATTATTAGAAGCAGTAAAAGATGGTAAGACAATAAATAACAACAACACCATAAATAACACAACAAATAACCGTTTTAACTTGAACGTGTTCTTGAACGAGACATGTAAAGACGCTATAAACCTGAATGATTTCATTCAATCAATTGTCCTGAATATTGATGATTTTATAAATACAGGTGAGGTAGGTTATGTAAAAGGTATATCAAACATAATGGTCGAACGTATTCGAGATATGGAACCGCATATAAGACCAATCCATTGTACTGATTTAAAGCGAGAAATAGTGTACGTAAAAGATTCTAATATATGGGCGAAAGAAGATGCGAATAAGACACATTTACGTAAAGCTATTAGAATAGTTGCGGACAAGAACAAAAATTTAGTACATTCATGGATAGAAGAGAATCCAAATTATGAAATATTAGATACACCAGAATGTGATAAGTTCTTCGAATATACAAAAGCATCATTAGGTGGATACGGCAAAGAAGAAGACGATCGATTTGAAAACAAGATAATAAGTAATGTAATAAAAGAAGTAGTAATCGATAAAAAAATGATTGAATGATACATTACGCCGACTTAATTTAGTATTACAAAAATTATATATTTTTCAGATTATTGCTTAATGTTGTGGTGTAAGTGGGTTATTGATGTTTTCATCAGATATGTTATAGTCTGGTGTATTATCACATGTATAATACACCCATCCTATAAATAATATATCGATTACACATACACATAAGATAAACACGATGTCAACCATAGTAGTTTTTACACCTTTGAATATTGATTATGTATTTACATATATTACATTATCAATTTTTATGTATTAAATAATTTTACGCTGAATATTATAAAAAGTGTTTATGAAAAGTCGAGCACGAAAATAAAAAATGGACATTTTAAAAATGTCCAATTTCATTTTGGTGAAGATAAAATTGTATAAACACTTTTCAAAATTAGTGGTTGTGACGTTAATGCTTTATTTTTATGAAAATCATATTTAATATGGCTGCATAAAAAATTAAATAAATTACGCGTAATATTACAAGTGGAACTAAATCGACTATCATTTTTGGGTATGCAATGATAGTTCAATTAGTTCGAAAAAGTTCATGATTATTATATTATAAATAAATATGACGTAATATCGTAATAAATGATTATATATATCATCTAAAATATAACAGCAAAACTGATAAAGATAGTAAATGATAGTTCGAAAAGTTCAACATGAATATCAGTAACATATTCACTAGATATCAATGTTATAGCATGACAAACAGAGAACATAAATAAGTATTTGAATTTCAATAATACTAATAAAGCAATTGGTATTATTATATGAAAACGTGTTTAAGGCTTCTTGTTGGAAGGAGCGGGTTTAGACTTCTTCTTATTGACAGAAACGAATCCATCATCCTTCACGGGTCTGGAAGAATTGCGAGTTTCACACATTAGCTCACCGCCCTTAATGCCAGTAACAGACATAGCCTTATACTCATGAGGTCCAGATGTTGACTTAACAATATCAAACTGAACGTACTCACCTTGAATAAGATATTTATATTGAGAATTAGTAACCTTAATGGAGGTATAGTGAGCGAAGATATCATTATTCATAAAAGTCCCTTCATCACTAACTGTAATAAAGCCATACCCAGCTTTATTATTAAACCACTTTACTTTGCCAGTAATACCAGATTGGATTGTTTCAATAGACTCACTCATCGTAATATATCTACTTATGTATCATATTTTTTATATCATTTACGTTGTTATAATTTGTTATTCTATTTACAGCCTGAATTATATCTTCAAATTATGTATATTACAAATACTTTAGTAATGATGCGAAAAATGATGTCAATTTTGTTTCTGGTGTTAGTATTACTAATATCCTTAGGTTTAAGTCAATTAACCAACGTAAGTGAAGGTATGGAAGCAGTTGAGCCAGGAGTTGAGCCAGGAGTTGAGCCAGGAGTTGAGCCAACGTCTGAAGAGGAACCAGAAATGGAGAAGTCGAAATGTGATGCGGAGGTCAAGGATATTAAACCTGATTCTAAAGCCGAAATGGTGTCAGAAAATGACGTCATGCTGTCGGATGTCGTTCCAATGGAAGGAGCTTTAACAGAAAATATGTCAAACTATCGTTAAAACGTGATAATTAGAGCATCATAATTAGGTGTTTCATCATAGGTTAGTTTGTATACATAGTTAAGATAATTATACAATATTTGGTCTGTATTTTGGGCTTTTAATAGAATATTGGAAGGTTGTTTCATGTTTTGTCGAATGATATTTTTATAATAATAAATACTAGTTTCATTATAACCATCATTAGCTGTAATATTATCCGGAATATTTTCCCATGTAAGTAATTTATCATGTAAAAATATATACAAATATCCAAGAGAAATCAGGTCATCGCGTCTTGAAGCAATAGAGCCACAATGAATATTATAACTAACATACTTAGGACTACCAATGATTTCATCAGTACATGTGTCTAGTCTATGTTCTCCATCATTATCAATATAAAAGGTAGAAAATCCAAAATCAATAAGATATAGATCACCATTTTTAATCATAATATTTTGAGGTTTAATATCACGATGTATTACACCATTCTCATGTATAGAACGAAGTATATTGATTAGTTGATAAATAATAGATTTAATTTTCGAAGAGGTTATATCCTTTTTGGAAAGTATGTAATCATACAAAGAACAATCATATAATGTCATAACTAAACATAAATTTTCACTATGGTTTCCATACCAATATATAGCAGGTATATTACGTGTATTGCGTTCATATAGATATTTTAATACGATAGTTTCATGTTGTAAAAGTTTAACCTTAGCATGAATACTTTCAAATTTGATAGCGACTTCATTATTATTTTTGTAATGTTTACCTTTATATACGGAGCCAAAAGAGCCACTTCCTAATTTACGAATGATATTATATCTTCGTCCAATTAGTTCATCCATCTAATAGTTACATATCTATATGGGTTTATTATATTTTCATAGTATATAGTAAAATGTTCTCCATAGAAAAGCTTGATTATATAATAAACCAGGCAGGAAAATATTATAGAATAGTACCGATAATCCTAACAATATTATATGGTTTATTATTTGTTGGTGTGATTTATATAAATCCCGAATATTTACAAAATTTTAGAACAATCATGCAATTATTTGTGTGTCTATTTTTGATATACAGATTTCATCCATACAAAGAACATGTATTAAAAAAATACGACGCTCAAATTATTTTTAGCAGTGCGATATTTTTATTAGTAAATATAACAGCGGTAGATATAGCAAATAAATTAATAAAACCGTTAGATGATGCGGTTGTTTTATCATCAATACCAATATCAGACATAGTAAACATTTCAGATGTGCCATTAACAACTATGCTGGAAGCAATGTAAATGATATGAAAACAATTCAATATATAGATGTAATATATATTGAAGAAAACCAAAAATGGATATTGATAAAATATTTGAAGATGCCATAAACGATCCATCATTGCTGTCAACAATAGATATAGACAACCTATTAAATTCAATTGAAAGTACAAAAAATGATTATCTTGAGAATAAAACAATGTCTGAAATAACAAATACCATACATGAAAAAATCAGAGATACAGCTATACCAAAAGAGAATTATAGCGAAACGTGTAAAAAGTTAGTAGGATATAGATATGTAGAAGAGATATTTGAATTACATAAAGGTAAGATGGTAAGATGGATACGAAACGGAACAAATAAATTAACAAATGGAGGTATAGTAACCGACATAAAATTTTTGGAAAACGGAGTTCATGTATTATGTATGAACTCTCAGCGAAGATTTATTCAATATAAATTCGACGATTGTTATACATTTCAAAAAATGAATACAGAAGAACAATTGATATTGATGGCATACGATCAGTTATCGTAAAAGTTTGCGAGTATAATGTCCTAATCGAACTAAATTTTTATGAGTTCTTTTGCGTTTAGTGGTTAAATAAAAGAATTCGCGTAAATGATACATCATTTTTTGAGCGACAATAATATCCCGTTTTAAATCCTGTATCATAGGATTACCATTAGTAATACGTTTTTCTCTTATAAACCCATCGACAATACATTGATGTATATTACATGTATCATTTTGTTGTTTGAGTTTAACATAAATGTCAGAAGAAATAAATCTTTGTATAATTTCATCAGTAGACAAATGATGATAATACGAATGAGGACGAATATAATATACTCGGTCTGTTTTCATATTATCATAATTAGCATTATCAAGAAAACAAATCTCTGTTTTTTCAGGCAATAACGTACATCGAATAAAATCAGAATAGTTTTTTACGGTAGTTGTACGAAACGGTTCTATACGCGTATTACCAATCCGAAAAGCACGTATAATTTGGTCGAATATATTATAAGTTAACTTTAATTTGTATGTAAAATAATTTGATATTAAATCAACCCAATTATGATTACATTGATTATTCGTATAAATATATATGTATTTACATTGTCCGGTATTTTTTTTGTGTACGAGAAATTCTAATATATGAATAATTCCATACCTTAAAAATTCTGGATATAAATCTAATAAATGATTAAAATTAGTAGGTTCATACTTTTTGGTAAAATGCTGTAATGAAGACCATAATATTTCTAAATCAACGAATGAACCAAGTGTTTCATCTAAATCAAATACAACCACACGACCCGGAGATTTTTTTACCTTTTTATTATAATAATCGCCTTTATAGAGTTCAATATAATTCATATCATTGTCACTACTCATATACAATTACAAATGATAAGATATAAAACATATATTTTATCATTATATTTTACTTTTTACTCTATTTTTTAGATCCCTGTTGAACCAAATCCATTCGACCCGCGAACAGTATCTTCAGGAATATCTTTAACAACCATGACAAATACAGGACATAAAGTAGGATGACAAACTTGAACGAGACGTGTATCCTTAGCAACAGTATAAGATGGGTTATTATTAACTGGTAACCATCTAAACGCACCAATCAAGTTACCACGATATCCTGAATCAATAACCCCAGTATGGTTAGCCAACATAAGTTCTGTTTTAGACATACTAGACCGAGGATGAATATAAAACCCAGTAGGAACGGACATGCTAGTGTCGCCAGTTTGATATACCATTTTGGTTGTAATCAGCATATCAATAAATTTAGTATCATAATGTTTATCAAATGTGACATCGGTAGGTACATATAAATCAAAACCAGAATCAGGGTAATCATTTTGAGATAGTTTAGTATTATGCTTGGTAGCAACATCAATATATTTATTGTGAAGTTCCTCGTTTTGAGTAGAAATATATAGAACCGCAAATACACGGTGTTTACCGGGATTAAAACTCATATAACTAATAGCAGACATTGTATAACTAACATAATATTATGTTTTTATGTTGATTACGAAAAATTAGATATGTCTATTTTATTTTTTTATATTCAGACCAAGAAATAGGTTTTCCAACAGACGGCTCAACAATTTCCTCTTCCCGTTGTTTATCAAGTTTATCCAAATGTTTAGTAGCACTATCTACATAGAGTTCTTTCAATATTTTACCAACCATGACAGAACCTTCATGTTGGTCTACTTTAGAATCTTCAATAAGTTTTAATATAGTAAGCAACTTGGTCATAATAGTGAGGTCAAGTTCGTCCTTAACCAATTTGTGAAAGATATCAGTATAATTGGTATACAAAAATTGACATTCACTTTGGCACATCAATACAAATTCATCATTATTTGAATTTTTGAGTTCAGCGTGTGTATTTTTTAAGGTATCTAGTTTACGAATATCATCACGCATATGTGTACTATGTTTTAATCGTCTAATATTATCGGTATTATCACTGCACTCCGAGTCATTAATCATTTTTTTCAGGTGAAGACGTTCATCATTCGTTAATGTTGACATTAGTAATAATATAATAAAGGAAAGAGTTTTTATGTTAGTTTTACACAAATAACTTTAGACTATACTATCAAAAATATATGTATGATATGTATAGAAATGTACTGGACGTATATATTTTTGGCAATATTGATATATCTAATAATCGTAGGATGTTTATGTACGTCCATACGTGTGATTCCTTATAATCGCGATACTGATTTAGCTTATGCTAAGGTAACAGAAGGTTTTGAAGCAAGAGAAGGTACTAATAATTATGCAACATCTTTGGGAAAAGAACCCGAATCAGTATTATGCAAGAAAGTACATGGATTTAAGGGATTACAATGTTGTCCTAATGCGAACCCAGAAATGTTTGATAAATTTGCGTTTACTGAAGGAAAGAAGGGTTGTGAGGGAATAGGATTATTTAATTCTAAGGGAAGTTTATGTTTAAATAAAGACCAACAACGTTTATTAATGACGCGTGGTGGAAATATGTCAGGACCTGACGCACAGATAGGACCATAAATATTACACAAAACAACCCAACTAATGTAAAATTGAAATCTTTTTATCCATACCTTGTTATAATAAAATATAACAAGGTCTAAAATGGCAAAGACACGAGACGATAAGTTTAAACTGGCTTTCGATAGTTTCATAAAAGATGATATCGGTGTAAATGAATATAAATTGAAAAATCTGACAAAAAACAAAGGTGAATGTAGACATATATATGAGTTTTCTGTTATGCGACAAATAAAACAAATAGGTTTTATAGATCGTTCGGGTACAACTCATATAGGTGAGGATGTAGCGAATATGGGTATGTCAACTGATACTGAAATATTAAGTGAAGTATATATTCCAATCATAGAAGATTTCGAAGAAAAGTTCAATCAAGTATTTGAACCATATAGAGATGAAATAACAATCGGAATAAGCAACATAAATGGAGAGCCATATAAACATTACAGAAGTTATGTTTCAATAGTGAGTTCAGAAACAAATGAGGACGGTATAACTGGTAAAATATGTGTGGTATATTATAAACAGCATATACCCTACAATGTAATTAAAGACGATGATGAATATAAAAAAAAGTACTTAATTTTATTGAAAAGAGTAGAGACACTGGAATCAGAATTATCCACGGCATTACAAGATATAGACGATTTACAAGACGATATGTTATATAATGAACGTAAAGTCCGTTTATTAAAGAAGGTATATCAACAAGAAAAAAGAATGTTCCAATTATGTGAAACTAACCTAGTTAACAAATTACGAGAAGCCTATATATTGTCGAATAAAAAAGAAGATTGTCCGATATGTTATGAAATGATAAGTGATGATAAATTAGTAATTCCAAGATGTAGCCATTACATATGTAGTGAGTGTCATCCTAAGTGTAAGGACTGTCCTATTTGTCGTACTAGATATGATGATATGAGTTAGACATACGAAAAATCAAAAATATAAATGTGTAAATAGTACACATTTATATTTTTTGTTAGAATATCAAGAGTTTCATGGTATTGTCAAACCACAATCATGACAATACTCAATACGTTGTGAAATGTCTGGGTCAATATCAATGTAATCTTCAATCATATTTGTATGCCTACAATTAGTATGTAAATATTGATTGATAGCATCAACTATATTTTGGTATTCAACAGAACGTCGTTCGCTTGCTAATCGTTCTACATAAATCTTTGCTTCAGCCATCAATAAAACATCTTCATTTGATTCATAATCGACCATTTTATGTATTGTATTATATGTAATATATTGTATTTTTTATGTATATTTGTGATATAGATAAATGACATAAAGTTTTTACATTATATTGTATAAGTGATAATGGTAAATTCATCTTTAAATGGAATGAGACCTAAGTCCGATAATTGGTCTGTCGAACAGCTGATAAATTTAATTAAAGAAAAACGTATACGAAACCCACAGTGTCAGCGAAGAAAAAAATGGTGTAAACACCCAGTAGCAAATTCCAAAAAATCTAATTATCAAGATTATATAAAATTTTTATACGATACTTGCTATTCTGTAGAAGCGATAACAATAGCAAAATACATCGAAAATAAGAACGAAGTATTCGTAAATATAGATGGAAATAATCGTATTAATGCAATAGTATATTACTATTACCATCCATTAGATATATTTCGTGATAATTTCCATGAATTGCGTTATTCAAACAACGAACATAATATTTTCGTAGATTTTTTATCGAATATCAATTATCCAGAATTCATGGGAATTCGTCGAATGTCGCGATATATAAATCAATCAAAAAACGAAGATATAATTGCGTATTGGAAAAACTTGGACGATGAAATGATTGAATACATTGAAGATGAAGTAGAACTGGTACAATCAGTATTAAAGATTTCAGGAGGTGAATTTTTTCATACAAACGTGTTTATGAATTTGGTAATTTTTAATAACCCAACAAACGAACAATTATCTCAAATTTACTCTAATATTAATATGAATAGTAATCCACTCACCGCAAGCGATATATTGGCAGCAACATTACTATGTGCGAATGATTTTAATCTAGATTTTGACCCAATTTTAAAAACAAAACTAATAGAACAATTACAACAATACTATTGTGAAAAACAGGATGATGAAATATTAGAAGGTTATCGACATGATAGTCAGAAGGAGTTAATGAATGGAACCGAATTTTTGATAGCGTTTCAGAATTATTGTAGTGATAAATACTGGTTAGTACCCAAATATGAGTCAGATTCGAGTGATGGTATCGGGTTGTTTCATAAATTATTTGATTTGACTGATATATTTTACGGATTACAATCTGAGAATTTTACGACTGAGAACATAAAACATTTTTGCGAATCGATTATAAGCACATTAGATATGTTAACAATGATTTTGAATAAACTATGTCCGTCTACAATTGATTTGCAACATTTCAAACAAGATTCACAGTTGACATTGAAAAAATCACCGTTAATAGTTCTAATAACAACAACTATTAAATTGATAGACATGAGTAAATCTGGTTTGATAACACAATCGGATATACATAAAATTTTAAGAAAGTCAATTTGTTATCATTATTTATTGGATTATCTACCAAAAGAAAAACGTGACAAATATGTGGTGAATGATGATATTAGATGTCAAATCGGCGGTAAGGCGGTCCAATCAAAAATAACAATATTAAGTAAATATCCAGATCAGTTGGGCAATACGATAACAAATACACTAGTAATACAATTATTTAAAGATATAGTAGAATATTTCAATCAACCATACACATACGAAGACCGTCCAAAACGACGACGAGGATTATCTTTCCCATACCGTTTACTATTAAGTTTATATTACAATAATCGTGTACCATATGTGTATACTCAAAAGAAACAAAATATAGACCATATATTTGTATTTTCTTCTACATGGGAGGGTAATGATAAGATAGACCTGGACCGCATTGGAAATCTCATATTAATTGATGGTGAATTGAATAATAAACGTAGTAATAATTCAATACAGTATTATTACGATAAAGTGCCAGATTTAATGAAGTGTTTGAATTATCCGGATATAGAAACATATAATCGTGTTGTAGACCACGATAAAAAATCAGTATTTATACGTGATATACAACAATTTAATGAAGTGACTAGAAATATAGAAAATATGTATATTGAAAACGCAGTAAAATGTATATTTGATATGTAATTGAAGTGTTATATTTTATTCGTCATCCGCATCTTCTTCATCACACCCATTACCACAAAGGTATTCTCCGGTTCCTTTCATTTGAACTACATCATCTTCATTACCACATAGATGACATTGAGCCTTTCTATTATTGGGTTCTTCTTCAATAAATAATATATCATTAAGTCCATCATCCACAAAATATCCATCGCATATATTACATTTTTGCCATTCACCTCTTGGCTCATAGTTTGCTTCATTATCCTTATCAAAATCTTCATCATCCGGATATCTTTCACAATCCGTGTTTATACATAATCTATAGGTTGGTTTGTCTTGTACTTCGCTTGATGTTTCCATTGTAGTAGTAATAATTTACTATAATTATAATACATGACTGTAATTCAATTTTATCGAACAATTTAGAGCAGTGCGTATTTTAATCAAAATCATCAAGAGTTATGTATTACACCATTGAAGATTTACACCTTTTTACATTTGGGATTTTGTCTCATTTTTCTTTTTAGTCAGCGTAATACTCATCTTATTCATATTATTACAATAGAATATAAAAATAACTGACAATATACATAAATGGAACGTACCCGTATAAACAGTATAGTTTTTTGTATTTTTTGTGGAACAATAATATCAGATTCTCAAATTTCTAAAAGATGGTACCAGGCTAGGTACACGCAATGCACAAGATGGATAAATTTTTATCATTGTGATAAATGTGGCAAAAATTTTGATTATAGACAGTTACAAACACACAAAAAATTATTTAAAAATACATTATTAGAATTGAAAAAGTAACAACGTTAAAACGTATTGTAAATGTAAAAAGTGTAATAATAGGATCATTAACTGAAAATTGAATTAGTATTTATTTTATAAATAAATACTAAATAAAATAAAATGACTGCGTTTAACATTGAAAAATATCTTGATTCTTTACCAGAAAGAATTGAAACTATTAATATTTCTGGCAAAGGACTTACTTATCTTCCTTCTCTACAACGGTTCCATAATCTAAAAACATTAAATTGTTGTAATAATCAATTAACCAGTTTACCTGAACTCAATGGTTCTTTAAAAGCATTAAATTGTTCTAGAAATCGATTAACCATTTTACCTGAACTCAATAATTCTCTTAAAGAATTATATTGTTATTATAATCAATTAACCTGCTTACCTGAACTCAAAAAATCTCTTAAAAAATTACATTGTTATCATAATCAATTAACCTGCTTACCTGAACTTAATCATTCATTAATAGAATTAAATTGTAGTTATAATCAATTAACCTGCTTACCCGCACTTAATGGTTCTCTAACAACATTAGATTGTTCTAGAAATAAATTAACCTGCTTACCCGAACTCAATGATTCTCTAACAACATTATGTTGTTCTAAAAATCAATTAACCGGCTTACCTGAACTCAATGGTTCTCTAACAGTATTAACTTGTAATTATAATCGTTTAACCTGCTTACCTAAACTCAATCATTCTTTAAAATATTTACAATGTTTTAATAATCAATTAACCTGCTTACCTGAACTCAATGATACTCTAATAACATTACATTGTTCGAGTAATCGTTTAACCATTTTACCTGAACTCAATCGTTCTCTAACAACATTAGATTGTAATTATAATCGTTTAACCTGCTTACCTAAACTCAATGATTCTCTAACAACATTAAAATGTAGTAATAATCAATTAACCTGCTTACCCGAACTCAATGATTCTCTAACAACATTAACTTGTGATTATAATCGATTAACCATTTTACCTGAACTCAATCGTTCTCTAACAACATTAACTTGTCATAATAATCAATTAACCTGCTTACCTGAACTTAATGATTCTTTAAAATCATTAAAATGTATGAATAATCAATTACCATATTGCTATTACAATAAATTACGATTTAATTTATTAAACACATATCTTATTATACTAACCCCTACAAAAAAAAATGAATTCAACCATATAACACGATTATTGCAAAAAGTTAAATTCACGTTTATGTGCGTTAAATATAAAAAACAATTTCTGGATTGGGTATGGATTACATCGACCAAAAACAAAAATAGCGTATGTAGAACAAGGGTGTAAATAACTTATGCCCGTATTGTCGAAAGGAAATCAAAATGTGCTATCGTATCGTATCGTATCGTATTGTATAATATGATTTTATTGTATATTATCAATTACTTGCTTATTGTAAATCTACTAATAAAGAATACGCTAAACATAAACCGTGTCCGAATGCTTCACTTGTGTCATTCAACAACAATTCTAATTTTTCAATAGACATATTACATATATTATTCTCATCACAATCATTTCCATAATGTCCTTTTTTATTTTTTGCAGGAACATCCATTTCACATATCATTATATTTTCACCTTTTTTCAATTTGTTTAATAGTTTTTCATATTCCGGTAACTTTTTAATTAATCTAATATATTCTCTTACATATATTTCTTTTCTTAAAGTAATATAGTCAAATCTACTCTCATTTCCTTCTTTGTCAACACATAATCCAAATTGGGTATTTTTTCTTCTGTGTATTTTATTTGGGTATCTAATTGGATTTTCACATTCCCATAAACTATTTCTCCACCGATAATATAATTCATAATTAATTATTCCATTTTCTAAGATTACATCGCCTGATGGTGATATAGGTTCAAACTTCCACCATAGATATTTTGGATTATTCATATAATATCTTGATGGATATACTTCATTTTCATAAACATTATCATACACTTTACAACCCTGATAAAAGTTTTCAAATAATATTCCTCCTGAATTATGACACAATTCACTGCCATCAGTTTTTAACAAATAAGGACACAAATTTTTCCATTTACAATTGTTCCATTTTAATACATTAATGGTTTCATAATTATCTAACCCAAATGGTTTAGCTGTTGTTGATTTAATTTGTTGTGTAGAAATCATTATATTTTTTATTGTTATTATATTTCTATATTAACAATTCAATTTTGTATTCGTTAAAATCAGCATTTGAAACGTTAAAAGGTGTAAAAATATGGGAAAAACGAAAAGTCTGAAATAACGATTAATAAAATAATTTAAAACAATAGTAATATTATTGTAAAATGTCTGAACCATCTACTTGTTTTATTTGTTTGAATGAAATCAATAATGATAATTATAACTTCAATGAATTTATTTTAAATAACATGCCATGCGATTGTTATCGTAAAAACTTAATTCACGAGGATTGTTTTAATACATCTTTTAAAATAAATGAAACAAATATTAATCATTGTTTATTCTGTCGTAGTTATATTGAAACATGTATTCAACATCCTGATTATGAATTTAATGCAGTTGCAAATGATTATAACAAATTACAATACGTGCAAAACCAAACCCCTGATATTTGTTTAGTTGCTGTGATACAAAATGGGCTTGCTTTACAATATGTAAAAGAACCAACTCGTAATATTAGTTTCGCTGCCGTGAAACAAAATGGGCTTGCTTTACAATATGTAAAATATCAAACATATAAAATTTGTTTAGCTGCTGTGAAACAAAATGGGCTTGCTTTACAATATGTAAAAGAGCAAACACATAAAAATTGTTTAGCTGCTGTCAAAAATAGTGCCGGTCATGCTTTACAATATGTAAAAGAACAAACGCCTGAAATTTGTTTAGCGGCTGTGAAAGTACATGGATATGCTTTACAATATGTGAACGACCAAACCCCTGATATTTGTATGGCTGCGGTAACACAAAATGGGCTTGCTTTACAATATGTAAAAGAGCAAACACATAAAAATTGTTTAGCTGCTGTAAAACAAAATGGGAATGCTTTAGAATATGTAAAAGAGAAAACACCTGAAATGTGTTTAGTTGCTGTAAACAAAAGTTGGTATGCTTTAAAATATGTAAAAGAACAAACACCTGAAATGTGTTTAGGTGCGATTAACCTAAATTATTTTGCGTTTAAACATGTGAAAGAACAAACACCAGAAATTTGTTTAGCTGCTGTAAAACGAGATGGAGAGATGTTGCAACATGTGAAAGAACAAACATACGAAATTTGTTTAGCTGCTATAACAGAAAACGAACATGCTTTACAATATGTAAAAGAGCAAACTCCTGAATTGTGTTTAGCTGCTGTAAACCAACAAGATGGAACAGCATTACAATATGTAAAAGAACAAACACGCGAAATTTGTTTAGCGGCTATAAAACAAAATGGAACAGCTATAGAATATGTAAAAGAACAAACACCAGAATTTTGTTTAGCGGCTGTAAAACAAAATGGATATGCTTTACAATATGTAAAAGAACAAACCCCAGAATTTTGTTTAGCGGCTGTAAAAGAAGATGGACGTGCTTTACAATATGTGAAAGAACAAACACCAGAAATTTGTTTAGCGGCTGTAAAAGAAGATGAACGTGCTTTACAATATGTAAAAGAACAAACCCTTGAAATTTGTTTAGCGGCTGTAAAAGAAGATGAACGTGTTTTACAATATGTAAAAGAACAAACCCTTGAAATTTGTTTAGCTGCTGTTAATAACAATTGGAAAGCTATAGAATATGTGAAAGAACAAACCCCAGAAATTTGTTTAGCTGCTATTTTAGCTGTAAAGCAAGGTTATGAAACAGCTTTAAAATATATAAATGAACAAACTCCTGAAATTTGTTTAGCGGCTGTAAAACGACATGGATTTGCGTTAAGATATGTAAAAGAACAAACCCCTGAAATTTGTTTAGCGGCTGTTAATATCTATTGGATGGCTTTAGAAGATGTAAAAGAACAAACTCCTGAAATTTGTTTAGCGGCTGTTAATAACTATTGGATGGCTTTAGAATATGTAAAAGAGCAAACTCCTGAATTGTGTTTAGCGGCTGTAAAACAAAATGGATATGCTTTACAATATGTAAAAGAGCAAACCCCTGAATTGTGTTTAGCTGCTGTAAAACAAGATGGAACAGCTTTACAATATGTAAAAGTGCAAACCCTTGAAATTGGTTTAGCGGCTCTAAAAAAAGATAGAAGAGCTTTACATTATCTAAAAGTGCAAATCTTTTAAAGTTTCATGGCTACTGTCTAATAATACATGACTGTAATTCAATTTTCCATTATAATAAAAAAGAACAAACGCCTGAAATAACGATTAATAAAATAATTTAAAACAATAATAATATAATTGTAAAATGTCAGAACCATCTACTTGTTTTATTTGTCTGAATGAAATCAATAATGATAATTATAACTTCAATAAATTTATTTTAAATAACATGCCATGTGATTGTTATCGAAAAAATTTGATTCATGAGGATTGTTTTAATACATCTTTTAAAATAAATGAAACAATTATTAATCATTGTTTATTATGTCGTAGTTATATTAAAACATGTATTCAACATCCTGATTATGAATTTAGTGCGGTTATAAAGGATTATAACAAATTACAATACGTGCAAAACCAAACCCCTGAAATTTGTTTAGTTGCCGTGAAACAAAATGGGCTTGCTTTACAATATGTAAAAGAACCAACTCGTAATATTAGTTTAGTTGCCGTGAAACAAAATGGGCTTGCTTTACAATATGTAAAATATCAAACATATAAAAATTGTTTAGCTGCTGTGAAACAAAATGGGTTTGCTTTAAAATTTGTAAAAGAGCAAACACATAAAATTTGTTTAGCTGCTGTGAAAAAAAATGGGTTTGCGTTAAAATTTGTAAAAGAGCAAACACATAAAATTTGTTTAGCTACCGTGAAAAAAAATGGGTTTGCGTTAAAATATGTAAAAGAACAAACGCCTGAAATTTGTATGATGGCGGTAACCCAAAATTGGGGTGCTTTACAATATGTAAAAGAGCAAACACCAGAATTGTGTTTAGCTGCTATGAAACATAATAATGGGTTTGCTTTACAATATGTAAAAGAGCAAACACCAGAATTGTGTTTAGCTGCTGTAAAAGAATATGAACGAGCTTTACAATTTGTAAAAGAGCAAACTCCTGAAATTTGTTTAGCGGCGGTAACCCAAGATTGGGATACTTTACAATATGTAAAAGAGCAAACACACGAAATTTGTTTAGCGGCTGTAAAACAAAATGGAAAAGCTTTAGAATATGTAAAAGA